>Ga0315909_10001875_pt1 | contig 27716 bp, 29 predicted proteins | sample LakEriMetagenome_11_FD_203527 | JGI IMG/M metagenome (GOLD analysis project Ga0315909, IMG submission 203527) | Freshwater fungal communities from buoy surface, Lake Erie, Ohio, United States - Buoy 2 MA125 | ecosystem: Environmental > Aquatic > Freshwater > Lake | place: USA: Lake Erie, Ohio... | reverse complement strand
TTTTTTTGATACATTTAATACCCTAAATATTTAATCATTTTTTTACAAAATATCATATTTGCTCTAATTTGGAACAAATATAATATTGCTTAATTAAATGGTCGTCTCGGGTTCTTGGACGATTTTTGTAAAGAGTTCAACGGGCAACTTTTCCTTAATCTTGCGGAGTTTGTGAATGTCCGCTAAATACTTGCCGTATTCCTTCAACTCCTCCGCAGGTAAATTATTCACCGCCTTACACTTGACCGAGTTCTTATATGCTCGGCAATCCTCCTTGTTCTTATTGTAGCGGTTTCGCATATACTCTCGCATATATGCCTTTTTGTCTGCCGTCTTGTTTGCTGTGGTAGTTGATAGAGTTTCCATAGTTATACTATATACGGATATTATATTTAATACCTTTTCTGCCTAAATGGTTAAATCAATTTTATATTAAATTAGGTGCTTACACATTTCTAATATATGAGCGTGAGAGAGAGGGTAGATATGAGTTAAACCACCAGCGTCCTCTGCCTTGTATCCCGCAATGAGACCACCGCCGTATGACCCTGTCTTCATATCTTCTGCTAAAATCTTTGCCTTGTTGTCTTTTAATAACTTCTCGGTTGCCCTCGCTTGTTTAATCTTTCGCTTCATAGGTTCGGGTAATAGTTCTAATCCCTTTTCTTTTGCTTCTGCGTTTTTTGCTATTGCGTCCTTTAATACCCCTTTGCCTCTCAATGCCTTTGATTGCTTCTTGAATGCTTCCTCCAATGCTTTCATTTTGGGGTCAGTATAATAGGCAACACTATCTAATATCTTCTTTTTAGTTTCCTCGCCCGAAGGCACAAGACCAGCACCCTCTCCGCTACTACTATCACTACTTTCAGCCCCACTATCAATCAAATCGCCATAATAAATAGCCCTTAATTTTCTTAAAATTTGTTCTATTCTATCTATTTCGTCGCCAGTAATGTCGTTGTCGTCCTCGTCGTCCCAGTAATTAAGCAAAATGCTATAAAGTTCCTCAAATGATATTTCAGGGCGGGTTGGGGTTTTTAATAACCTATTTAACCAATGCTGGGCTTTTCGGGGATTTCTCATTCTATAAATAGAAAGTGCCTGTTTGGATAAATATTCTAAATACCGCTCCTCTTCGTCTTCGCTTACTGCCTCTGGTGAGGAGGGAGGGGTGGTTTCAGGGGAGGGAGGAGGAGTTGGGAAGCGGGGTTGTGCGAATGCTTGTGAAGGGGGACTATCAGTTCTGCGTCTTCGTCGTGGTCGCCCAGCGGAAGGCGGGGTGCTTGGCGGGGTTCTTGGTGGAGGGGTGCTTGGCGGGGTGGTTTCATTCAACATACCGCCCTTCATTGATTGTGCTAATGCCTCACTTGCTTTTCTTGCCTTTGATAATTCTTGACGAATACCAGCACCCTTACCCTCCGCCTTCTTACGCTTATTGCTTTCAATGGTCTTGGCGGACTTTGCCTTCTTACGCTCCACCTCCGTAGCATATTTCTTCGGGCGACCTCTCGGCTTCTTCTCACTAATCGTCATAGAAATATTCTCCTTTTCAGCAGGGGCTTCAACCCCCTTGCCCTTACCCTTGTGATATTCCTCTTTACACTTGGGACATTTGAGAGCGTCCTTATAGGACATATCATTCGCCTTCGCAAACGCTTTAATGTGTTCTATCCAAGCACTCGGCATATTTATATTATATGGAGGGAAAATATTTTGCTAAATATACTCTTTTGCCCTAATTTGATATTCTATAAAAAATTGATTTGCTTTATTGTTTAGAATAGAAAGGTATTAAAGTTAAAAGAATGTGTCTTGGTTGTTTAGAAAAGCAGTTGGCGAGTATTGAGGATTATGGGAAGGAGGTTGGGGATTATCTCGCAACTATTACTTGCGAGTGTTGTAAATCATATCCTAATTTCCTAATGGGTGTGAATAACGACCTCAAAGTCCTTACTCTTACAAAAATAAAGAGGAGGGAACAGATATGCCTTCACGGCGTTCGTGCGTTAAAGGGCTTTGAGGATATGTTGAAGAAAAAAGTTAAAGCGAAACTCAATAGTGTTGTGGAGCAGATTGACGACGCTAAACACGATTTAACCGACGACAAATATTTACAAAAAATGAATGAATTAAAAGATTTGAATGATTGCCTTAACGGCATTGAAGAGGCAGACCACCGATAAACTTATAAAAAAAAAGAGTGGGGAGTTCCCCCTTTTTTTATTAGCCCACAACCCTTTTTTGCCCTAATTTGATATTTCATATAAAATTGATTGAAATTTTCATTTAGAACAGAAAGGTATTAAAGAGTAGTATAGTAGTATAATTACAATGGCGAACAATCCAAACACCCAGATTACTATGACGAACAGGGAGAAGTGGTCGTTGGAGGCAAAGGCGAAGGCGGGTTGGAAATGTTATTTCATAGAGCGGGATTATATTTATGAATTACAGAATACCCGTAATGTTGCGAGGGAGACAGCCCAGCAACTCCGTCAAGGGGCGACCCCCGATATAAAGCATTTGACGCAGGTGTTCTTGGAACTCTACGACAAGGTGGGAGAGTTGTGCGACTGCCCTATTTGTTTGGAGAGTATGACGAAAGAGAATACCAGCGTCCCAATGTGCGGACATTTGATTTGTAAAAATTGTAGGGAGAAGGTGGAACTCTGCCCCATATGCCGTAAGAAATATTAAACCCACAACCCAAATAAAAAGAGCGGGATAGTTCCCACCTTTTTTATTAGCCCACAACCCAAATTAGCCCAAATTTGAGAATTAATAAAAAATTGAAAACAATTTTCTTGATTAGATTATACGCATACTAAAACAATAAGTCGTTAAATTAATTACAAGAATGGAGCAAGTCGCTATTATTACCAAGTTGGTTGAGGAAATGATTGCTATGAATTGCGGTGAGAGGCATATGGCTCATTTCATTTTGAACTTGGATTGTGCCGTGAGAACCTTGACCCATATCAAGGAGGACATACCAAGACAAATGGAGTGGGAGGCAAAGTGGGAGGCGGGAAGGGAGGAGAGGGAGGCAAAGGAGGCAAAGTCAAAAGAGGAGTATAGGGCGAAGAGGGAGGCAGAGGAGGCGAGGAAGAAGGAGGCACAGAGACAACGCAGAAGAGAACTTTACCAGTTGAAGAAAATGAAGGGAAAGATTTGCGACAGGTGCGAGGAATTTCCAGTAGCAGTCGCAGAGTGGAACTGGTGTGAGAACTGCTGGTTTCAACACGCCTGCGATAGTGAGGAGTGCGAAGACGGCAATTGCGTATGCCCCCCACGCAAGGAGAAGTGCGTAAGGAAGCAGAAGAAGGCAGAGGAGGTGGATTGGAGAAGTATGATTTGCGGTCATTGCGGGGGTTATGCTGGTGTGCCGTTAGATAATATAACGCACTTCTGCGAGACCTGCTTTGGCGAGAAGAAGTAGAGTATTAGTAGTATTAGTAATTTATTAAATAAAGAGAGGGCATACCCTTTTTTATTGTCCCACAACCCACACCAAGTCCAAATTTGGGCTAATTTAAGATTGTATAAAAAATTGATTTGCTTTTTCACTATTATATTATATGTATCAAAGCAAAGCAATAGCAAAGCAATCAAAGCAAAATGGCGGTAATCAACAGAGAGGCACTCATTGAGGAATACAAGTTGTCCCAAAGACACAAGGACGAGGAGGACATTGGTTTCACTTGGGTAGTCAGGGCGAACCAAATTAGTTTGGTGAATTGGAGGGAAATGGCGTCGCAGATTAATAATTGGAAAAACAAAAAGGCGGAGGTTCGTGCGAACGATTACAACAACAAGGAGTTTGTGGTTGAGGGCAAGAAGTGGTATGTCTTAATCGCACAAATCTACAAAAATGGCGAACTGGACGAGGAGGCAAACATTATGTGTCCTATCTCCCTAATGCTCTTTGGGACTATGGTTAGTGGAATGACCTATGCCTTTGAGACCAGAGAGCAGAGGGACGAGTTCTTTGACGCTATTAACGACAAGCACCTTTATACCCTACGCTGTGCCGACACCAAAAAGGAACACCCCATTTGCGGTATATGCGGTAAGTGGTGCGACTGCCCTCACGGACACAACCCATACCCCTTGCTTGTAGAGGGTAGGAGAGTGTGCGATAAGTGTAATGCGGAGGAGGTCATTCCCGCTCGTCGTGCTGGTGTGTTTCGCACAAAGGATATTAGTGAGGAGGAAAAGGAGGAGGTTCTTCGCAAATGTCTAAAAATTGTTGAAAAGCAGTGGGAGGCAGTTGAAAAGAAGAGTTGGGAGGTTATTGGTGCGGATAAGACCCACCCCAATCTTAACTTGCCTCTAATATTAGACCACCCTTCACTCCAAGAAATATGTGGTCGGCTGAATGCTCTGCTTGACGAGAGGGAGGCAATTCGTGCTAATGCGATTGTTGAAACTATGAAATACGCAGGTCAGCGTTTGGAGCGTCATATCCAATCCCGTAGTATTTCCAGCCCAAAGGATATTTGCCTTACAACAGATTACATTTTGTCGCAAGTCGTTTATGACGCATTAAATAAACATATCCTCAAACACATATCTATCATTAATGAGTGGGAGGAGGAGGTGAAAGTGGTTAGACAGAAAATCATAACCGAGTTGATTAACACCGACATTGCTCCCCAGCAAGAAAAAGTCAAGACAAAGGCGGAACTCAAAAAGGAGCAGACCCGCAACGCCAATAAGGCAAAGGCAGAGGAGAAAAAGATAAAGGAGGAGCAAGACAGGGCAATCGCCCACGCACAATTCCAAGCAGAGCAGGAAAGAAAAAGAAAGGTGAGGGCAATCGCAATCAAAAAGCAAAAGGCAATTATCGCAGAGGCGGAGAGACACTTGGAGAAGTTAAAGACAGAGGAGGCGTAGGTTAGGCAATTATATAATTAAGATATTTAAACAAAGAATGGGGTTAATAACCTTTTTTCTCTTAAAGGCGGGGGTCTGCGAATTTGCGAAAAATATTGATACATTCTTGAAACTCCTTCACATAGGGCTTTTACTATCTACCTACTGCCGTCAGTTGGTAGTTGGGAATTGAGGGGGGGGCAAAACCTTTTAGAAATCGTCAATATTTTTCGCAAACCGCATATAGCCCTCTTTTGCCCTAATTTGAGATTTATTAAAAAATTGATTTGACTTTTACCAAATAGATTATAAGTATCAAAACAACAACAAGTGTGTTAATTAATTAAGAATGCCTTTTACTCCTCAACAGATTTCCAATTGTGTCGCAAGTTGCGACGAGCGTATTGCCTCTATTGAAACCAAGTTGAATAATTGGAAGGTGTATGGTAAGGTGCTGGGAATTGTGTCCCTTGAAATGGAGGACAAGAATGCCGAATTAATGAAGAATTACGAGAACAATATTCAACTTATCAAGGTGGAGAGGTTGATATACCAAGCACTCGCCAAGAGCGGAAATGGTGCTATATTCCCAAAACTATTCCAAAAGTATAGCGACCTAATGGGGATTTCCTATGATATTTCAGGCAATATGGTTCGCCTTGACGGGGTTGAGGAACAAGAATACTTGGAGTATTGTGCCTCGTCCTTGAAACAGCGTGAGTATATCCAGAAACTTTGCCTGTATGGTGAGAGAAAATAAAACAAAAAAAAATAAAAAGAGAGGGTAAGCCCCCTTTTTTTATTTGTGTTGTGTTTATTCGTCGTCGTATTCTCCTCCCCAAATGATTTCGTAATCCATATCTACCCCCTCCCCGTCTCCCCACGCTTTCGTAATAAAGCAACTCTCCGCACCCTTTTCCCTCACATACCGAAATAAATAATCCAAATCACCTATTAATTCGTCCAAACTATCCCATTCCCATTTTCCGCAAGGGAGTTCGGCAAAATCAAGTCCCCCTCTCGCAAACCACATTCTCAATTGATATTTAAACTCCATTGTTGTTCTTTTGATATGATACATATATTTATCAAATCAAACTTCAACTTTTTTTCAGCACCCGACCTTGCCCTTAAAATCGTCATTTTCGGTAATAATTGTTTTAGGGTCAGCGGGAACACTGGGGTCTTTCACAACATTCATACCTTTCATTTCAACGGGTGTGCGTTTCTCGGGGTCGGCACTGCGGAAAAAGTGTTTCAGCAAATATTCGTTCTTCAAGTGGTCGCAACTCTTACTCAAATCGTCAAAAATATCGGTGAATTCACCTGCGTCGTGGTATAAGTCGCCTGACCTGTGTTCGCTTGAATTAATGTAATGTAAGAATGCTAAACAATACCAACCACAAGCGGAATTCATTAGGGACTGAATATCCTTTGTAGCATACGGCAGTTTCATACCACAAAACTCCTCTACAATGGTAGGCGGGGGCATTCCAAAACTATCAAAGTATAGACCCTCCTTTTTATCGTTGGCGTATTTATTGACTTGAAAGCAAGTGTAGTGCGAACCTTGATTGCGTTCGCCGTCCTCGTCAAACTCGTTCTCCATATTAATTATATAGGACTTGTTGTATTTGAGTTTCTCGTTTTTGAGTTCGTCTTTGAAGCCGATAAAAGCCAAAGGAACTCTCATTCGTTTTGCTAAATCCTTGATTTGAGTATCAGTGAGGGACATTATAGATTAAGATTAGATTTTATTTTCGGCTAAACTCCTTATTTAATATTTGCTGTATATTCCAATACCCACTCCAACAACCAAAAGTGAATAAGTCCATTACTAAACTACCAAAGGAGTTGGTCGGCGTAATACCCCGCTGAACCGACTTTGTGTCTGTCTTTCTCGTGGCGAAGTTTGTATAATGCTCTGCGTTTGTCTGCGTAATCCTTACCCTTTTCTTCAATGTAGGTAGGATAATCTTTATACCCAGCCCCACCAGCATAGGTGATAAATAGCCCATTCTTATCATAGACCTCTATTTTCTTTTTGGGATTGTCGCTTGGAAATACCTGAACTCCCAATCTTTTTGCTTGTTTCTTGGTGTAGTCGGTAATCTTATATAGCCCAGAACCTTTGGCTTTGAATGCGGGGAGGTTCGCCTCGCCCTTAATATCTTGTTTCAAAGCGATTTGTTCCTTTGCTTGTTTGGGGTCAATTTCGTCGGCAGTCAATGGCGTATCCTTACTGACCCTTTTGTGCGGACGATATACGGGATAATCTTCACCGCCAATGTCGCCCCAATCCTCTTTAAACCACCGCCCGAGATTTTTCGGCTTGTTGTCGTCCTCGTATGCTCCGCCTCTTGCCTTGTAAGTTTTCACAATCCAACCGCTCTTGTAAGCAGAGGGTTTCTCATATATTTTGTCCGCTTCTCTCTTAATGCGATTATAAAGTGTTTGGTCTAATATTATAGGCATATATACTATTAGACAGAAATTAATTAGGCAATTACACTCAATTCCAAATCACTTTCACTACCAGTTAATCGGGAAGAGGGGCTGGGCGGAGGCACAGCACTTGTAGGTAAGGGACACAACTTATCAACCACTTTCTTTGATAAGGCATTACCGCTTTCGGTTAATTTACAATAAATGTTGTAGCACTTTTCCAAATAGTCCTTTGCGGGGACGGGTCGGTGGTCTCTTGTAAGAGAGAGCGTTTTAAATATATCAACTGATAATAAGTAAAAATCTCGCTGGGACACCAATTCGCTTTCCATTCCCTTTTGAATTGCTAAATATAACTCTACACTGCCGATAATGGAACAGACAAGAGCCAAAAGGCAAGTGGTTATACTAATAGCACCTTGCTCCATATAAGGGGTCATACCCACACTCACGATACTATTTATACCCGACAATACGATTACGGGTAAGCGGTAATATTTGAGGTTCTCTTTCAGTGTGAAAAAGCGTTTCTTGTGTTCGTTAGATAATATAACGGAGTTAATTCGTATGGCTTCAAGCACATTCTCTATATCGGTAGTCCAGTCATTCTCCATTGGGGTCAATATATATAGGGGCAGAGTTTATTTTTACTTTTTTCTTGAAAAAGCAACAGCAGAAATACTTTTGGTAGAATTTCCGTCGTCGCTCTTTCTCGTTAAGCAATTCCTCCAAGACAGATATTGTTTCACCAGCACTATCCATATTAGAAAATATTAATCTATTATCCACCTTACACATATACTATATATAAATATTTTAAGAAAAAGTTGCTCCATTATTAGAAACTAAATACCATTCAGCACTATTCGCATTCCATATCAATTCGCAAGAATTACCTTTATTAGCAAGATTAATAGCAGTAGAGGCAGACGCTCCACCTTGAACCCAAAGCGTAGAATTGAGAGTAATATTAATAGAATTACTTGTATTACGGAAATATAAAACTACTGGATTTTGCGAACTACTATTAGTAGCAAAATTATCAGCATTCCAAGCAGAATATACAGCAGTAGAAAAAGAACCACCAACAGGGGAGGTTTGCGACCAACCTTGACTACTATACAATATATTACTTTGACCCCAATAAATATAACTTGTTCCTAATGACCTTGTTAAAAAAGAAGGAGAAGTAGAAGGAGAAGTATAAGAAAAGTTTTGCGGTTGATAAGTAGAACCATTCCAAAGCATTTCAAACATATAATCGGTATAACCAGTAGAAGTAAAACTACCACCAAGAATAATAGCATTAGTATTCGTATCTTTTACAGATACATTAACTGAACTACTCAAAGAAGGATTTAATGTAAAGAAACCAAAAACATTATAACTTGTTGAACTATCAAAATCAATATGCGTATAATAATTTTGGGTGAAAGAACTTCCACCAGTAGTAAATGTAGAAAAATCACCACCAATAATAAAACGATTAGAACCAGTATCATTAGTAATTGTTCTTACATAGTTATTAAATCCGTCTGTTGAAGTGTTGTTTGTATTATAAATATTATTAGTAGTATCAACAATAGCAAGAAAATTATAAGTATTAATATTTCCTCCGTCTTGCGTAAAAGCACCTCCAATATACAAATAGTTATTATAAGTTTCAAAGCATAATACTTGATTATTTAAACCTGTTTGACCTATATTAGACCAAGTAATAGGAACAATAGCAGGAGTGTTTGTAATTCTACCAATATTGTTATAAGTAGTAGAAGTATTAAAATCACTTGTAAAAGCACCACCAAAATACAAGTCCCCATTAAACTCTTTAAAGCAATTGATTTGTCCGTTTAATAGAACACCCAAATTAAACCAACTACCATTAGGGTCATTCGTATAATATATTTGTCCGTCAGTTGTTCCAACATAGGTATTACCATTATAAGTAGCAGAAGCACTAATAGGCGACCAACTACCTAATGGAGCAGTCCCTACTGATTGAAGAGAAGGAGGAACACCAGTATTAATATACAATTGACGCATATTAGGGTCATTACTCGTGGGGGTGCTGTCGTTCGCAGTTAAATAAGAAACCTTTTGAGGAGCAAGAGTAGAAAAGAAAGTTGTATTAGCATTAAAAATATTATTGATTTGGTTTGAGTTCATATCTAATGTTCTTAAACAATTGACTTGATTAGCACTTCCATTTAAACTTAAAAAATCAGTTATAGCACCACTTCTCCTTACAGCGAGGTCAATTCGCCCATTTTCACCACCAGCAGTTATAGTAGGAGCGTTTGTATGAAATCTTGCGTATTCTGTTTTAGTCCCAGCAGAGTTTTTAGCGTAGAACCCCATTCTATTAAACTCGCCAGTTTGAGCGGTTCTTTGATTATACATTTCTTCGTATATTATAGCATTTCCAGTCCCACTATTTAATGTTAGAACAGGAGTATTACTTAAACCGCTATTAGTAATAGTAATATTTTGAGGAGTTAAAGTTGTTCCAACATTCGCATTAGCAGTATCAGTAATAGTAATAGTCCCTTGTTTAATCTTTGTCTGCGTAGTAGTAGCACCGAAACCTTGTTGTTTGTAAAGGACACCGCCCGTATTGTTTTCGTCGCAGAAAATAGTGAAATCTTGGTCGGTAGAGGAGGAGTATTCAATGCCGAAATTTGTGCCGACACCAATAACTCCCGCTTGTATTTGAATGTTATTTGGTGGGGTGGTAGTAGCGTCTTGAACTGCTATTGTATTGACTACCACCAATTCTTGTGGGGTAGTGTTTGTAGTAATAGCAGATAGGTCTTTGAAATTAATGGGATATGTAGCAACGCCGTCAGGTGAAACAATAGCACCCGCAGAAGAGATTTCTAAATACCCGCTGGTGGTATTATTAATAATTTTAAGCCCTTGTCCGTCTTGCTCTGTTGTGAAATCAACCACTCCGTCATTAAAAGAGTTAATAACTGCCGAGTTTGTGTAGTTTGCTGATATTGTAGGTGGAAGCGACATTATATACTATCTAAACATTATAAATTTAAAAGTTCTTTGTAAAATTACTGGTTGAAATATCTCCCAGTGAATATCTCCCAGTGTTTAATAATTCAAAGGACATAGTCCAGTTATAAAATGCTGGACCGCCAGTTCCAAGAATGGGGAAGTTAAATACAATAGTGGAGGTTGTTCCGTTGTTTGTTAAAGAGGGGGTCAAGTAATTAGCAATATTACCACTATTGAGAATACCCGTAGCAAAGTAGGGGCGACCATTCGCAACATAGGGGGACATAGAAGACGAAACGGGTGCGTATATAAAATTCGTGTTAGTTGCTCCAATTCCATTGTTAAAATACACGGGAATATTTGCTCCCGCACTGCCTATAAACGCTTTTGGGAACATAGTCATAGTCGCCTCGTATGTAAGACAGAGATTAGTATCAAATGTCCCAGTTGTAGAGGATTGGTTATTCTGTATAGTAATGACTACTCTAAACACAACGCCGTCCCAGTAGTTCTTACTTGCTATATTTCCAAACGAAATAGTGGGGTATGGTGGTGGTATGGGGTTTCCGCCCTGTAAATTGTATCCCGTCCAAGTAGCGAAAGGGTAAGTTTGGGTGGTCGTAGCAGAGGTGTATTGCCTTGTCCCGTCGGGGAATTCAAGATAATTTGTAGGGTAAGTCCCGTCTAAAATAAGGTTGTTGCCTATTGTTGCGTTGCCTGTAATATTTACGGCGGGGATAGTTTCTGTCCCCTGACCGAATGGGAATTGTAAGTATAATCTATTTGCTTCGGTTATAGTTAGGAAACCACTTGTGGAACTATTAGTTGTGCTAAATAGTCCTGCGTCAAAAATAGGGACATTCTCTACTGGTGGGTTATAAGCACTCATTCTATATATAATTAAGAGAAGATAAAAATATCAAATCAACAACCAAAAAGCAAATTAGAGTAATCTAATAGCAGAAGCCCGACCGCTCCCACTAATATTACTACCACCGACACTAACTCTTGTAATCATAGTTTGGGGTGAGGGAATAGTAATAACATTACATAATGAAATAGTATATATCCAATTTTGACTTACAGAGGACGAAAAGACAATTTCGTATCTTACATTACTATCGTATGAAAAACTACCATTATCTATAAGGAATGTTATACCATTACAACTTATAGTGCTTCCCAAAATAGCAGGAGCAGACAATTCATAATCCGCCACTATTAAGTATGTTCCAGCGGAGGGAAGAGCGAGGGTTTCGGGTAAGATTGTTGTGCTTCCGCTGGGTATGGGTGTAGAAGCATAATTAACACTAATAGTTGTTCCAACAGACCCCAAGTTTGCTGTAATAGCAGATTGAACCCACGCAGTCGTCGGTATTTTTGTAGAACTATCATTAGACGCTGGTAGTGGTGTGGCGGTGCTTGTAGGGAGGGCGGTATTTGTAAAAGAGGCAGTCCCCTCTACGATTATATCTTTTAAGGTTTCTGTTCCTTGTGCTATTGGGAATGTTAAAAACGAACTACTTGCTACTGCTCGTGTAAGGAGTTGAGAATTTGTTGTCCTAAATAGCGAAGCGTCAAATATGGGGACATTTTCTGCTGGTGGGTAATAAGCACTCATTATATAGATTAAGTGAGATAATATTATAGTAAGTTTAGCACTTTTTATTTTCTCATTAAGTATATAATGCCTCCCCGAAAAAAGAAAGAAGCAGAACCACCAGCGGAAATCGTAAATTGGTATGAAAAAATACCAAAGGAAATGCTTGATAGTGCCGAGAACCCCAACTTTAATATACACCACCTCAAAGTGCCGTTTAGAATGTGTGTTGTAGCCCCTTCGGGCAGTGGAAAGACGAATTTCCTTGTTAATCTTATCCACCTATTCAGTCAGGGTTCAAAAGGGACTTTCGGCGATATAACAATTATAACGAGAAACAAGGACGAACCACTATATAACTTTTTGACTTCTAAATGCGACCAAATTCAAGTCAAAGAGGGCATACACAACCTCCCCCTTTTGGATAAAATGGATAAAAAGATTAACCACCTTGTATGCTTTGACGATTTGGTTCTCGCCAAAGACCAATCAGCGATAGAGAACTATTATATTCGTGCGAGAAAGTTGAATTGTTCTGTGATATATCTGTCGCAGTCATATTTTAAAATCCCCAAGATTATCCGCAATAACTGCTCGTATATGGTTATTTTGAAACTATCGGGCAACCGAGAGGTGAATATGATTTTGAGTGAATTTGGACTTGGTGTATCAAGGGAACAATTGTTGGGAATGTATGAATTTGCTACAAAGGAGAAGTTCTCGCCCCTTTTAATTGATTTAGAAGAAGAACCATTCAAAAGGTTTAGGAAGGGCTTTACGCAGATTTTAGACCCGTCGGCTTATAAAAGTGAAATGCCTTAAAGATTATCTAATGTATATATATAATGTGCTTACGACCAGAGTGTAAATACATTGAAATAGTTGCGGGATTACCCTCCACGATATTTAACACTTATATCCACTACGACGGAGACCATAACCCGCTGTGGATAGATTATATGGGACTTGAATTTGATAGAAAAAAAGGCAGTCCAAAACCTGTGCGAAAAATATGGAAACAACTACCAAAAGAATATTCAAAGGAATTATAATCTCGCTAATATAATATAATGCCTAACATTACACTTGATTTAGGAAGCGGTCGTGGGGTTGTTGCCGATAATTTTTTCAAGAGAACTTCCTCCAACGACGACAGCAAACCCGCCAGTGATACAAGAGTTCCGTTGCCTATGTTTGGAGAAACCCATTTGGAACTACCGCCCTTTTTTATAGTCGCAAGTAAAAAGAAAGGAAAGAGGGGTGGAGTAAAATGGAGATTAGCAAACCCAATGACTGAAATCCGTAATTTAGCAAGTCGCAAGGGAAAAAAATCTATTAAATTAACAAGGAATGAAGACGCAGAAACACCTGCTTTGGTGGAGAGCGAACAAGCGGAATTAGCAAGAGTAAGACCCTCTTTGAGTGATTTTTCAGCGAGAGACCAAGCAAAGATTATTAAACATTTTAGGTCTATATACGACGACGAGGCGGAGGACAAGGCAGTTCCAACCAAGAACAAGCCGAGAGGTTTCCCAGCAGTCCTTTATAAGAATGCGAAAAAGGCGGGATACAAGGAGACCACAGAGAAGGTATTTCGTAAGAATGAATTGAAGCCGAAGAAAGTAGCAGAATATAAAATCCCAGCGGGTCGTCCAGCAAGGGAGCGACGACGATTTTTAGTGGAGGACGACGAAGACGGAACAACAGAAGATATAGAAGTTATAAAAAGACCTGACCCAACAGCAACGCAAATGAGAGTAGCAAAGGCACAAAAGGAGGCAAGAGAGAAACGCAAGACCGCCCCACCTATAACAGACGAGGAAATGGAGAAGAAGTTGAATTTAAAATATTTCTATAAGAAAATAGTAGATAATTATAAATATAATGTGTATTCGGGTAGTGAGGTAAGAAGTATGAGGGATAAATTAAGAGAATTGAAAAAAAGTGTAAGAAAAGAGGATTATAAGAAGATAGACGATTTTAATGCGTTGGTTCAAGGAACAAGTTTCCCAGCAGATAAACTACCCGAGCCATATAAAACAGAATTAGAAACCTACCGCAAGAATAACGCAATGCGAGACGAAATCAACAAAAAACTTGACGAATTAGAAACCAAAATAAAAGGTAGGACAGGTAGTAGCAACGCCGTATTTAAAGAAGCCAAAACTTTTTTAGAAGAGGTTGCTGGTAAATTTAGAGACAATGCCGAACTAAAAGAAATGGGGGAAAATCGGCGTAATGCTTTTAGGGAATTTTTTAATGAGGAATTAAATAAGTATAGAGCCGAGAAGGGAAGCAAAGGAAAAGGTCTAACCGAAGTAATAACCGAAGAGGGAGACAAAGACGGACAAGACGGCGGTTGCGACGGCGAGGGTTCAGGTGGCGGTATTTTGGGGGACATTGGTAAGAAAATATCAAAGACGGCAAAAAAAGTGTATAAGAAGATTACCAATCCCAAGCAGACACTCCAAGAGGTGAAGAAGTTTGGTAAGAACCTAATCTACGGCAGATTGGACGCTTATCCCCCGTCAGTCCAAAAGATTATAGACGCAAACAAGGACGCAATCGTCCAGTCCATAACGCTACACAGAAAGCCATTGTCCTCCACATATACGACACTAATGAGTTGGGCTACTGGTGGTGAGACGGATAAGCGATTAAAAGAGCAACCAAAGGACACGCTATATCATATCAGTATGTGGGTCAAGTTGTCTAATGGTAAGACATTAAGGGTTGAGAAGAATGAGGTAATCGCTATAACTCCAAATCCAAAGGCACACAAGGACGAGCAGACGCAAGAAGTCCCACCGCCACCAGCGGGTTTAACCTTTGGCGATATGTTGGAGAAGGCGAGAAAGGAGGTGGGGGATTACAAGTTCTTTTCTTATTCCGCAAAGGATAATAATTGCGGTAATTTCATAGAGTATATATTGAGGGCGAATGGAATGGAGAGCGAACAAACAAAGGACTATATAGGTCAAGACGCAAAGACAATACTGGCGGGATTTCCCACGCTCCGTAAAGTAATGAATACTATAACTGATATAGCGGGTAGGGCGAATGTGCTTTTGGAGGGTGGAGATTTAGGGAAAGCGGAAGAAAAATTATCTCACGATAGTAATATAGATATGCCGTCGCAAGGAGGAAGAATGTTAGGGGCAACCCATAGTTCAGTATTTCCAGCACACGCAGGACACCCAGCATTAGCAAGTGATATGTTTCCTCGCATACCACAAGCATTCAGTCAAGTATATTTATCGCACCCAAGACCAATTGGAGGTGAGGGATTATACGCAGGGGGAGGGGGAGGTTTATACGCACAGGGCAGTAGCGGACGAGGTTCATACCCAGCAAGAAAGATTGCTCCAAAGCATATGGGAACACCTATGGAAGGAGACGGGTTCTTTGACGATATAGGAGACGCATTCAAATTCACCTTTTCAAAGAAGGGAGGCAGAGCCATAAAGGAGGGTTTGCGACCAGTGGGAACTTTCCTTACTCGCACAGCATTACCTGGTCTCATTAGTGGATTGACTGGTTTTGGAACTACATTGCTTACTGGAAACCCAGTGGCGGGATTTGCCGTAGGACAGACCGCAGGGAAAGCATTAGGCAACTTGGCGGGGAACGCTTTGGGAGACGCTACTGGAACTGGAATGAAGAAGCCCCGTATGGTAAAAGGTTCAGCAGAAGCCAAAGCATATATGGCGTCAATTCGTAAGAAGAAGGGAATGAAAGGCGGTGAGTTGCCTCCCCGTTCTCGCAGTGTTATTACTGACCCGTCTTTATTGGGGCAGGGCTTGTATTAAACAGCCGTTAAGTGTGAGATTAATGTTAAGAATGTGATTAAATATGATAGTATTATATGATATTTAAGCATTAATGATTGATTTATATAGAGAATGCTATATAAAAATATTTTTATATAGTGTTTCCTTATGAAATATGATATTAAATGAAGATTAATATGAATTTTCACTTAATATAAGCAATTGCTTAACAATCGCCTAAATGTTTATATGGGTCAGGTCGCCAATCGGGATAAAAAAGTGGGGCTTTAAGGTTCTTACTCCCTTACTGCGAACCGCCTCCACTTCTTGGATATTGTATTTAGCAAATGTTTCCTTGTTATACACAATGTAATACAACCCGTCAGTGAAGTTGAATACAAACACCAATCGTTCGCCCTTGATACGCTCACACTTATCCACTGGGATAATCGTTGTGGGGTATGCCTTGTATTTGTTTCGTCTTGACTTGATTTCATATTTAGTAGTTTCACTTGAAGCGTCAAAGGGACTGAACTGATACTCCGCTTTATCAATCTTCTCATTGAAGTATTCGCTCAATCGGCTTATCACCAAGTTCTCTTTCGGCAACCCATACGCAAGGTCAGCATTTAGGATTTCCAATCCATTTCCAGCAAGGTCAGTAGCACGGGTAAGCAAACCATTAACAACAAGGTTAGAGTTCATTCTATACATTTAGCAGATATTTAATTTATCGGTAAATAAACGAAAATAAAGTATTTGCTAAATATATAGCAATGCCCGATTTAAAAGAGTATATCAAGGACAAACGCCCTACCCTTTCCGCTTCCAGCATTACAACCTACAACAGCATTCTCCGTAATCTTTACAAGAAGGTTTTTGGTGCTGGTGAGATTGAAACGAAGAAGTTTGAGGAGACAGACAAAATCCTCGCACACTTGAAAGAAGTCCCGCCCAATAAGCGTAAGACAATTTTGAGTGCTTTGGTGATTATCACAGACGATAAGAAATACCGAGACCTAATGTTGGAAGACATTAAGGAATACAACCACGAGATAGGTAAGCAAGAAAAGAGCGACAGCCAAAAGGAGAACTGGGTTGCTGGTGGCGACATTAAAACTCTTTGGGACAATTTAAAGAGAAATACTGATTTGATATATAAAAAATCTCACCTTACTCCAAATGACCTCCAACAAATCCAATCTTACATTATTGTTTCTTTGCTGGGTGGCGTTTTCGTCCCTCCTCGTAGAAGTAAAGATTTGGTTGATTGGAAGATTAAGAATGTTGATAAAACCAAAGACAACTATTTAGACAAGTCCTCCATTCATTACAACTCCTACAAGACGGCAAAGTGCTACGGCGAACAAGTGGTTCAAATCCCTACTGCTCTCAAAAATATCATTACCAAGTGGATAAAGGTCAATCCCACCGACTACCTCTTGTTTGATACTAATATGAACCCCTTGACTTCCGTCAAACTCAATCAGCGTCTCAACAAATTATTTGACGGCAAAAAGGTTGGCGTGAATGCTTTGAGACACACTTATCTAACGGACAAATATGCCGACACTATGGAACAGAAAAAGAAGATTGATAAGGATATGAGTGAAATGGGTTCGTCTGCGAATATGCTTACAACCTATGTTAAAGAAAAATAATCTGCGAAAAATATTACAAGTTTTTATAAACTATTTCCCTTTTATAAAAACCCAACTACCAAGTGCCGTCAGTAGGTAGATAAGAAAAGCCCTATGCGAAGAAGTTTCAAGAATGTATCAATATTTTTCGCTTTACATTCCGCTATGGAATACTGGGGCAAAAGCGGGGGGCAATCTACTCGCCATTTGGAAATTAGCACTATAAGGTTGCGACATTAAAGCGGGGGGCAATCCCATACCCAAAAGGTTTCCGTGAATACCCATTGACCCCTTTTCTCTCATACCACTACCTCTCATTCCGTAATTCTCTGCCGTAATACCCTTCATTGCTAATTGCTCTTTCGCCATAGGGGAGAGTGAGGCATATCCACCTATTCTCCTTCCTACTTTCATATCAGCCAAGCCCCGACCCACTGCGTCAGTGTAGGGAGCAAGAACTCGTCTGCCTCCGCTCTCGTCATAGGGTGTGCTGTATCCGCCTCTGCGTCTTGCTATTTCACCTTCCAACTCGCTCAACTTCAATGAAGACAAATAAGAACCGATATTCGCCGTTCCAACTGCGGAGTTAAGAGGAGAACTGGCTGAAAGCATATTTGTATCGGGGACACGGGAAGGAGGGGCATTACCACGCTGTTCGGCATACGGGTTAAAGCGGTCAATGCGTTCCACCGCCTTCTTTTCGGCATAGCCACCCAATGCCTTACCCGCCTTTTCGCCAAGAGAAGCACCCGCCTTCATAGCCAACGGCACAAGTTCGGGCTGACCCGCCATTAAGGCAAGACCACTCAAAGCAGAAGAACCAATAGTTGCTCCCAACTGGGGTGCTCTTTTAGCCAACTCACTCACTCCCTGTTTGGCTAAACCCTTGATAGTGGGGGCAATAAGTTTCACACCCGTCTTGAAGCCCGACTTTATATCGTCCCAAAGACCCTTTCCAGTCATTTCAACTCCTTCGGGGACATTCATATTGGCGTTGATTTCTTCGGGGGTCAAAGCCATTGTGAATGCCTTGCCCTTTCCAAAAGATTTAGTTATAGGATTGTATCTATCCGCCCTCACTATAAGACACATACCCTTTCCGCTCATTACTCTTACCTTTGCTCCCTTACGGAGTTTCCCTAAAACTCGGGGAGTAGGGTGTGCGATTTCTATTGCTCTAAACGACATTATAGTATAGCAGTAGAAAAAAATATTTGAACGGCAATCCCTAAATGTTAGATAATGTATATTTTTATAAGACATTATCTAATTATTAACGCAGAGGTTTTTTAAACTCTCGCACCAGTTAGAATATCAACGGACACTTCAACACCATACTCAATGAAGATAAAGAGGTCAATTGCTTTGGAGGACATATTTGTTCCCAACACATTCACTGATTTCGGGACTGCCTCCTCAACGGGGAGCATTCTACCGACATTCACATAGTAGTAGCAGTAGCCCATTTCAAACTGCTTCTGGTCTATCAAACCACTCGTCAAGCCGTCAGTCATACCACCATTAACGGCATTCGCTCCGTAAAGTTGGTTGATAAACTGCTCGTAAGAATATCTTTCGGTGTTATAGATTGCGTTCTGTCCGCTTACCTGAATATTGAACTGGGTCAATAGACAGAGAGGAGAGGTAGTTCCACCACCAGCAGGGTCAAAAGGGGACTGGATAGGACTTAAACCGCAATTGCCCGTTAGTGTGGCTCCGTCTCCCGCTTGGTAGTATGGGAGCACCAAAACGGACTTAATATTCGCAATTCCGTTGGTAATTAAGTTATTGAAAGTTTGTCCCGCCGTAATTTGATTTACAATCTGGTATTGGTAAATATCAGTATAGACAATCTTTTTAACAGGGGCAGAAAGGTAAGAAGTTTCAAAAACGGGGTTAAAAGTGTAGGCAGGGACATTGAGTAAGATAGAACCACCAAGAGGGGAAGGAGCAACAAGGGTGCTTCCAAGACCATTTTGGGAAGAGTTCAAGCAAGTTCTACCAACCGCAAGAGAGGCAATGTAAGAGCCACTGGTGAAACCAACTGAACCCTGACTTGCTCCCGCAGAGGCAATCATAATGGGGGACACACCACCAAGAGGACTGCTGACCGAGACAGCACTGAATGCGTCAGCAGTTGAAGTGAAGGAGACGCTTGACTGATTGAGATTGAGAGTAATCTTCATAAATACACCCTTCAATAGAGGAACACGCTCAAAGAATGAGTGTAAATGCTTCAACCACACTTGGGCGGTGATACAGACCTGAACGGAAGAACCAGTAGTAGAGGCAACGCCGTCTCTCTTGTTAAAGATATAGGACTTCCAAAGCAAGTTCAAGTTGGAAAGGGTAGTCAATGTTCCAGAGGCGGAAGCACCAGCGTAGGTAGTTCCAGTTCCCGCTACGCCGTCGGGGTCAAAGTTCCAACCTTGCTGACGGCGGAGAAGACCAACATTGTAGGGGTCAAACTGGTTGAAAGCACCAGCAACCACAGGGAAAGCACCAGCATTGCGGTTATTGGAAGTTCCAATACCATTTGTGGAGGCAGTAATAGTTGCGTCAAAACGGAAACTGGTTGCGTCGTCGGGGTAAAAACCGAGCATAGGACCGCTGACGACAATATCATTGTAGGACAAGGAGGTCATTAACTTAAATGAGTTCCAAAGACCGCAGTAAGGAGTTTGCTGAATGATAGTAGTTCCGTTGTAGTCCAAAGTGAAGGAATGGACGATAGAACCATACCAGTTCTTCAAGCCCATTACATAGTCGCCCGAAGTTCCAGCAGTGGCGGGGAGGTAGGGAGTAGCACTCGGGCTCTGGGTTAGGGTCATAAGTAGGGGAATGGTGAGGTATGCTTCACGATAATTCATATACTTATTGCTGTTGGCTAATTGAGAAGTATCAATAACGGACTGGTTGCCCTGATAGTTCTGGTTTTGGTTGTCTAAAATAGCCAACCAATCTTTGCGGACGAACACGGAGGGCGTTCCCTCGCTCATAGAGGACATATCAAACACGAGAGTATCGGCGGACATATTATATTATATCCCAAGATAAAAAAATCGGGGTATGATACTTTATTATTACTAAATCTTCGGGGGGGTCTTTACATATCAAACTTGATATTGGCGGGTTTCTTGGAAATGGGTTTGACGATTAACTTGTGGAGTTTTTCGCCTAAACCACTACCCCTTGCGGGATTATTCCCCGTGATATTCATATAGTCGTCTATACTTTCGTAGGAAGACCCAGCACCACCACCTCCCTTATTCAAAATGATTGAACCCATACCTCGTCCTTCCATTATTTTTTTGCGGTGTAAGCGACCACTCACGCAAACATTAGGATTGCTTCTGTGTAGCATATTTATATGATATACAGAGATAAAATAAATTAGACATTCGCCTTTAACAGCAACTTCTTTTTCAAGTTCCTTAATCTTAAAGTCCCTATCATTAGGGTATTCAGTTGCGACAATTGCTTTTGAATATCCACTTCCTTATTGGAATGCTCGGGGTCTTTACAATTCTTCAACTCGGTCATTAGTCGCATTTGCTCCCTCGCAAGGTCGTCGTAGAGTTTGTCTAAATACTGCTCGGTCAAATCGCTCGTTTGAAAGGAGGACATTGCTTATATAATTAAGCAAGATATTTTTTATTATCCTTTACCGCCAGTTAATCTTTCGCCTAAATCACCCAGCCCCATATCTTTCGTATCTCTAATCACCATTACAATCGTCATATTCGGGTCAAGAATGGTAAGCGGTTGGAAATTTATACCTAAAAGTTGGAGACGGAGTTCGTTGTAAGTTCCGCTTAATAACTTGTTCCAAGCGAACTGGGGAGGATACTCGTTAATTTGCTCTCCAAATCTCACACTTGGAGAGAGCGAGTAAATAATGCTGTTGGGAATAGCATACTTGTTTTGAATATTGGAAATCGCTAAATAAACAGAGGAGTTGGGTTGGACTTGCGGTGCTGTGTTGGAGATAAAAGACAAGTTTGTTCCCACACCCGAGTTGAGTGGTGTCGTGAAAGGCACTGGGGTCGTGAAGCCCAATACCGCATTCAAGTTCGCTGGGATTGTGAGTGCGGGGTTAAAGGTTGCGGGGGCAAAACCATTCGCACCCCAACCCGCAGTTCCCGCTGGGATACTCGCAACTGGTGTAGTCCAACCTGCGTAAGCAGTTCCTACATTTCCAGTCCATACGCCAGTTCCAGCATTATAAGTCCAACCCGTAGAAGTTGGGACGGGGAATGTGTTGATTTGAACGGCATATCGGTTTGCGTTTATCAAAAACTCGGCGTAATAAACATTCTGCCCTGCGGAGTTGATAAGGTAATGTCCGTTTTGAATAAATGTGTATTGAAGGAAGTAATTTAAGTCAGCAACCTCATACAACCCCGCTGGAATAGTAGCATTAAATGTTGCCGTTCCAAGAGCATTCGTCCATTGATAAGAGAATGTATTATTGCCGAGAGGCGAGGCATTGATATTTTCCCAAGAGTAATACATAGTGATATTCTGTATCGCTATTTCGTGGTGCGGGAAAGACACGGAGTTTGGAAACCTATATACCAGTGTGTTATTCAGTCCGTTTGGGACAATGTTGCTTTGGTTGAGAACAATTGTAGCGACCATTATATATAGTATAGCAACACATTATTTTTTCGTATGTTTCTTAATTATTCTTTCATAAGTGGAATAAGTATCTGTGTGGGGCATAGAGGAAGTTATATTGTTCCCCCGTAGTCCTAAATAATAGGCGGTCTGGTTGCCCCCCGCAATAAAACGGGGCTGTAAATCGCCACTTCGCATTTGCGTAATGTTGTTGGATAGGTTCGGGTAGGAGACCTTCGGGTTAAAAGACATTATACATTACAGGGAGATTTTTATTATTGCTAAACTTTATTAATGCCCCAACGCCAACAATTCGTGTAGAATTTCGTTCGCTTGTCTTTTGGGAATACGACCCTCCGCTACAAACTTCATTAGCATTACCTTAAACTCCTTCGCAATCTTGGCGTTGTCGTTTCCAGCAATAATCTCGCCTCTCAAAATATTAAAGCGGTCTTCCTCTTGTTCGCCTTCACCCTTCATTTTGGGAATTGCGGGATTATCTACATTACAGGTCTTGGTGATTTTACAAAGTTTCTCCTTCTCCGCCTTATCAAGGGCAGAAATATCCTCATAGGACGGCACTCCCTTACCTACAAGCGTCTTTAACACTTTTGCTAATCTGGGAGACACCTTCTCCGTTGGAAGCGAGGCAATTGTGTTTCCGCTGGGCTGTCTAAAAGCGACTATCCCTTCTCCCTCCAATCTGTGCTTATTGATAAAATAGCGACCAAACTGGGTATATGGTTTGGGCTTCTCCATTGGCTTATCTATTAAGTGGGTGATTGACTGGCGGTATGGTTTCTCCACCTTTGGCTTCGCCAACCCTCTACCAGCCATTTTTCCCCTAATAATAATGCCCTCGCCCGTCGTTCCGCCTTCGGTTTTACTCATATAATCTGCGAATGCCTCGTCTAAAACGGCTTTGCCTTGTGAAGAGAAAAGTCGCTTTCCACCCCTTTCATTGCCTTCCATTCCAAACTGCTTACCTCCCGCAGTTAGAACAAGCGTTGGGTTCTTCTTCAATCGCTCGTTTAAGAAAGCCCTCTTCTTTGGTAAGTTCCATAGACGAGATTTCGCCCAATCGGCGGGGGATACTTCTCGTGGGATACTTGTTGCGGGTTTGTCTTCACCCGCAGTTCTCGCACTCTCTTCAAAAGACGGCGTGGGTGGGGCTTCCTCCTCCTCAATTATGTTCGGCTCTCCTCCCGCTCCCGCCTCACCTATTCCTCTTTCTCTGGCGAAATACTCGGCAATAATCTCTCTAATCTGTTCCATTTGGTCTAACACGCTCGGTTCAAGCGTAATCAAACCAGCCAATCTACTCAAAGCACCTTCGGTATAGCGTCTGTCTCTGTTCGCCATTCCAATATTAATCTCGCCAATAATATCACTAATTTCCTTGTTGGACGGCAAGTTGCGGAATATATCATTACCAATAGTATCTATACTTGCTCTTAATTGAGGAGGCAATCCACTAATAATTCTCAACTCTTCGGGGGTTGGAATAAGTGCCTGATTTTCAGCCACTCGGTCTCCCAAAGTTGCCGTCGGTATTCCAAATTGGCGTTCCACTCTCTCCAATAAAGATTTCAAGACAACCCAAATCTGCCCTCTCGGCAACCCATAAAGGATTTGGGTATTACTCATTATAATTGCGTCTCCGCTTGATTGCTGTAAGCCCGTCTCCACTCCGTCCGTCAGTTGGAACTTCTGTATCAAACGATTTAAATAGGCAATAAAGGCACTGGTCGGCACTCCCGTAGCAAATTGTCTTCTCATATCGGGTTCTATCTGTCCCCAATTATCAACGGCAAAGCGTATCTGGTCTGTTCCCAATTCGCCGATAATCTGGGAGGCAATCACACCGCTCGTAATTGTTCCCAACTTGGAGCGTAAATCTACTTTGAGTGCCTCAATATCACTCGCTCGTTCAGTTGTGGTTCTCATATCGGGCGGTTGGCTCGGTGTCTGCCCTGTGTTCTTGAAAATCAAGTTCGCATTCTGGTTCTTCTGGTCGTTGGACGCTTGAAGACGCAAGTTTGATAGGTATTGCTCCCTATACTTCGCTCCGTCAAGTGGGTTCTTCCTACTTCTGGGGTTCATTATAATTACTAATGAGAAAATATAATGATATAAATCTGCTAAATCTAATAGAGAACTGGTCTGCCCTCTGCCTCTTCCGTTTTAATCCATTCTTCTTGCTCGGGGGATAATAATATTTGTCGGTCTGTGCGAATATCCTTGACGATAGTTGTAGCGGGGTCAAACTCCTCATTCAAAATATCCTCATTTACCAAGTGGTTAAACTCGTCCAGCATTACCTTTTCCCAATCTTCCCCTAAACTCTGGATATACTCATTCATTATTCGGTTGAACTTTACCTTCTGTGAAGGGGGCAAGTCCCTAAACTGCGAGAGCAAGGGTCGTCCCATACGCTTCATTACAAGGAGCATTATGCGGGTGGCGTTTTCTTGCGTGAAATCTTCTTTGCTAAACTTCGGCATTATAATATTAACGGAGATATTAATTTTGATATTTTTGACCTATTTCTAATTTGCGAAAAATATGCGAAAAGTTTTACCGATTTTCAAAAGGTTTTGCCCCCCCCCCAACTACCAACTACCAACTGCCGTCAGCAGGTAGATAGTAAAAGCCCTATGCGAAGGAGTTTCAAGAATGTATTAATATTTTTCGCAAATTCGCAAATAAGACCTTTTGGTTCTAAACAGAAAAAAGGGGACTACCAACAACTACCATATAGAACCTTTTATCCCTAAACCCCCCTAACACTCGTCGTCGCTTTCAACCTCTTCTTTTGGTTTCATTCGCCAACCTCGCATAAAGAGGGCGTGTTTGTTTGCGTCCGTATAAACGCTGGATTTGTAAAAGTTGTTCTTGCGGAAGAACTCTTCAATCACCTCCGCCTTATACTCCTTTTGCTTTTTCTTATCCAAGTCGTAGAACTCGGGGGATTTACGAATGGCTTGTGCGATTTTCGCCAAAGACCAATCTGCGTCTGCGAGTTCGCCCTTCCAATTCAAATATTTATCAACATTCTCCTCGCTACGCTTTTCAAATATGGAATTGAAGATATTGTGAATATCGTAGGAGTTTTGGAGATACGCAAGGGAACGCTGTTTCACGCTTTCGGGCTTGAATATATCCAAGTTATACTCCGCCTTCTTTACTAATAAGAGATTGCGAAGCAAGATATTCAACATAGTATTTTTATGGACGACTGAACCCTTCAACCTTTCCTTCAATCCAGCGTCCAACGGATAGATATGATTGGTCTCACCCGTATTAATGTCCCATTTCTCCTTTTCCTCTGTGAAGAAACTGCCGAATAGAATATCATTAATGCGTTGAAGGTCAGCGTCTTTTGGCGGTTCGCTAAATGGCGGTTTCTCATTACACTCCATAACCAATGTTAAACACAACCGAACTGCCGTTTTATTTGAATAATTCATACGGGCTTTCGCCATTCCTCCACCAGTGAAATCCTTGATAATATTGTTGTGTAAAGGAGCGTCCTTCTGCGGTTCTTTGGCTACAACATATCTTTTGTTATTCAAACCAGCAATTTCGGGATTAGACCCGCCACTGGACTTGTTCTTTTGGTTTTCACTAAACACGAGGGGCGAAAGACCCGTGTAATAATCACCCAACACCTTTTCAAGGAACTCGTTGTTAAGACCCTTGCCGTTTCGCCCACCTCCGTTGAATACAAAGAACTTTTCTATGGCTCTGCCCGAAAGACCCGTCGCAATAATCTTGAAGAAGTAGTTGCGAAGTTCCTCGTCGGGGAATATCTGTTTGTATATATCCATTATCAAATCATAGGAGGAAGTATATTCTTTATCATTTAACAACTGCCGACAAGTCGGGGAAGGCGAAATGACTTTGAAATCGGGGAGAAAGGGCGTGAAATCAAACCCACAAGTATAAGTCATAAAGTCGTCAAAGCGATAGGGACGGAAACATTCTTCCGCAAAATCCAACACACCATTTTCGCAACCAAAGAGGTCTTCCTTTGTATCAAACTCCAAAGTGTAGTTCGCCATTAGCGTCTTGGCGACAGAGGCAACGCTGTTAATACCATTGGAGGTTTTTAGCATAAACAACCTATCCACCATACGCTTTCTGGTTTCACTCCAAAGGGTGTAGTTTGCGTCGGGTTCTTCGCCCTCTTCAAACTCCATTCCACTATATATCAAATCCCACTTATCCATTAGGGACTTCCAATATTTCTCAACCTCGTAGATAATTGCCTTACGGAGCGGAGCGTCGCTTTTCTCCCAGCGGTTTCCGTTCCAACCATACCAGTCGCCTTTATTGCCGTCGCCCTTATCAACCGAATAGATAAAGTTGTTGGGTAGGATTTCCATAAGAGTTTCACATATACCAGCGTCCGCATTATCAATCGCCTTGTTAATGATACTCATATCCGCAAACAATTCCTCATTCGGCTTTTCGTCTTCGGTAATTGCGTCAATCCATTCGTCCAAGTCAAAGACCTCCTCAAATGGCTTGTTCGTCCATTCCAACTTGAAACCAGTCAGTTCAAAGGTCTTCTCATTCAAGAGTTCAACCACAGCGTTCAGTCCGTCGGCAGAATACATATCCACATTCTCCTTCAAGAGTTTAATGCCGTCATATTCGTAAGCACCAACAGGCACACAAGTTCCAGCCAGTTTCATTAAGTCGGTTTGATTAATTAAATAACACATTACCGCCTCTACTATTCTGCTTTCGTATTCTTGATTATACAAAGCAAAGAACGAACCAAGAACCTTGTTTTCCTTGTTCTCACCAGCGTCCTCCTTTTTCTTTCTGGCGGTTTCGTAAAGACCAGCGTTTTCCTTCTTCGCCCTTTCAGCAATATCTTTGAGTTCCCTTTCAAAGAGCGTAATGAACTCCAAAGGTGCTTTGTGGGTAATTTTATTCTCCTTACACCAACCACCATAAGTCCCAAAGAAACACAAACGAATAAAGAGTGTTTTTGCCGTGTCCCTACTTACTCCATAATGGTTTTGGACTTCCAAAAGGAGGGACGCTCGGTCAGCACAATATCGCTGGATAATGGGGCAAGGAATGTTGTTGCTTTCACACAATAATCGTATAATTTCTGGCTGTGCGTTTTTCAAATCAAAATCATAGTAGAGTTCGTTGATAAGGGTATTACGAACAATCTTGCGAAAGCAAGAAAGACCCAGCGATTTATAAGGAAAGGCACGACCCCACTTGTGCTTTGGTTTCCCATATTTCACGGGAATTCCACCAAGAGCAGGGTTATAATTTTTAAAGTAATTTGAAATTTGTATTTTTTCATTCGCATAGTTCTCGGCAATCTGTTTTTTGTGAGGGTCATATCCGTAATCCTCGCTCCAAAGCATTAACAATAAATCACTTTTCAAAAGTGCCTTAACCCTTTCAATAGGGATTTTTTCAAACAAAGTCAATCCGTCCAACACGGAGGAGCGTTTGGTGAGGGTAAGGGGGAGGGCGTTAATAACACTCATAGTAGCAACGGGGGTCTGGTTTTCCATTCTTATACTATATCAATATATTATATTTAATACCTTTTATCCCTAAATGTTTAAATCAATTTTATATTAAATTGCTAAAACAATTGTTTCAAAATACAGGGTTTTTTTTGATACATTTAATACCCTAAATATTTAATCATTTTTTTACAAAATATCATATTTGCTCTAATTTGGAACAAATATAATATTGCTTAATTAAATGGTCGTCTCG
>Ga0315909_10001873_pt1 | contig 27729 bp, 20 predicted proteins | sample LakEriMetagenome_11_FD_203527 | JGI IMG/M metagenome (GOLD analysis project Ga0315909, IMG submission 203527) | Freshwater fungal communities from buoy surface, Lake Erie, Ohio, United States - Buoy 2 MA125 | ecosystem: Environmental > Aquatic > Freshwater > Lake | place: USA: Lake Erie, Ohio... | reverse complement strand
CTAATGGAACCAACGGTACTTCAGGCACAAACGGAACTAATGGAACTTCAGGTAGTTCAGGTTCAAGCGGAAGTAGTGGTTCTTCAGGTTCTTCTGGAACCTCAGGGACTAATGGAACAAATGGAACAAATGGAACTTCAGGAAGTAGCGGTAGTTCAGGTTCAAGTGGCTCTTCAGGAACTAATGGTACTAACGGTACATCAGGTAGTTCAGGCGCTAGTGGAAGTAGTGGTTCATCAGGAAGTAGTGGAACAAATGGTACCAACGGAACGTCAGGCTCAAGCGGTAGTTCAGGTACAAACGGAACTAGCGGTTCTTCAGGGACTTCGGGGACTAACGGAACTTCGGGAACGAATGGTACATCAGGTAGTTCAGGCTCTAGTGGAAGTAGTGGGTCTAACGGAACTTCAGGTACTAACGGAACAAATGGTACAAGTGGAAGCTCAGGAACATCAGGAAGTTCGGGCTCTAATGGGACTAGCGGGTCTTCAGGCTCAAGTGGTTCTTCGGGTTCATCAGGAAGTAGCGGTACAAGTGGAAGTTCAGGGTCTAGCGGTACAAGTGGAACTTCAGGTTCATCAGGAACAAATGGAACGAACGGAACAAATGGAACGTCTGGTTCAAGCGGTAGTTCAGGGTCTAGTGGTTCTTCAGGAACTAACGGTACTAATGGTACAAGTGGAAGTTCAGGTAGTTCGGGTTCTTCAGGGTCTAGCGGTTCTTCAGGAACTAATGGTACCAATGGAACATCAGGAAGTAGTGGTTCATCAGGCTCTTCAGGAAGTAGTGGTATAAACGGAAGCTCAGGTTCATCAGGAACAAATGGTACAAATGGGACTTCAGGTAGTTCAGGTTCTAGCGGTACTTCAGGTTCGTCAGGGTCTAGCGGAAGTTCAGGTACCAACGGCACATCGGGTTCAAGCGGTTCTTCAGGTAGTAGCGGAACAAGTGGAAGTTCAGGTTCATCAGGAACTTCGGGGACTAATGGTACGAATGGTACTTCAGGTTCTAGTGGAAGTAGTGGTACAAATGGTACAAACGGGACTTCAGGCTCAAGTGGTACTTCTGGCACAAATGGAACATCAGGGTCTAGCGGTTCTTCGGGAACATCAGGAACTAATGGAACAAATGGGACTAGTGGGTCTTCAGGAAGTTCAGGTTCAAGTGGTAGCTCAGGTACATCAGGGTCTAGTGGAAGTAGTGGAACGTCAGGAACTAACGGTACAAATGGAACAAGTGGTTCTTCAGGAACTTCGGGTAGTAGTGGAACCTCAGGTTCATCTGGGTCTAGTGGAAGTAGCGGTTCTTCAGGTACAAATGGTACGTCAGGAAGTAGTGGAACTAATGGTACATCAGGTTCTAGCGGTTCTTCAGGAACTAACGGTACATCAGGTTCGTCGGGGTCTAGTGGAAGTAGTGGTTCATCAGGAAGTAGTGGAACAAATGGTACCAACGGAACGTCAGGGTCTAGTGGTTCGTCTGGAAGTAGTGGAACGTCAGGCTCAAGCGGTAGTTCAGGTACAAACGGAACCAATGGGACTAGTGGTTCTTCAGGGACTTCGGGAACGAATGGTACATCAGGTAGTTCAGGCTCAAGTGGTTCTTCTGGTACATCGGGAAGTAGTGGTACAAGTGGAAGTTCAGGGTCTAGTGGTTCAAGTGGGTCTTCAGGTAGCTCAGGTACTAATGGAACATCAGGAACAAACGGAACTAATGGGACATCAGGTTCATCTGGTAGTTCAGGTTCTTCAGGAACTAATGGAACTTCAGGTACTAACGGAACTAATGGAACTTCAGGTACTAACGGAACTAATGGTACTAGTGGCTCTTCGGGTAGTTCAGGAACAAATGGAACATCAGGTAGTTCAGGCTCGAGTGGAAGTAATGGTACAAGTGGTTCATCGGGAACAAGCGGAACCAACGGTACTTCAGGCTCGAGTGGTTCATCTGGAACTTCGGGTAGTAGTGGAACGTCAGGGACCAACGGTACAAATGGAACAAGTGGTTCTTCGGGAAGTTCAGGTTCTTCAGGAACTAATGGTACAAGTGGTTCATCAGGTACCTCAGGTACTAATGGAACAAACGGAACTTCGGGTAGTAGTGGTAGTTCAGGTTCAAGTGGTACATCAGGTACAAACGGAACTAATGGTACAAATGGAACATCAGGTTCTAGTGGTACAAGTGGAAGTTCAGGTTCATCAGGTACAAATGGTACATCAGGAAGTAGTGGAACTAACGGAACATCGGGGACTAATGGAACTTCAGGTAGTTCAGGTTCAAGTGGTTCATCAGGAACGAATGGGTCTTCAGGTACGTCGGGAACTAATGGTACAAACGGCACTAGCGGTACAAATGGAACTTCAGGTAGCTCAGGCACTAATGGAACATCAGGTACAAACGGAACTAATGGAACATCAGGTTCATCGGGGTCTAGTGGTTCTTCAGGAACTAATGGGACTTCGGGTAGTAGTGGTACATCAGGCACCAACGGAACTTCAGGTACGAGTGGAAGTAGCGGTTCTTCGGGGTCTAGTGGAAGTAGCGGTTCATCAGGTTCGAGCGGAACTTCAGGTTCTTCAGGAACATCGGGTACAAACGGGACAAGTGGGACATCAGGTAGTTCGGGTTCAAGTGGAACTAATGGAACATCAGGTACAAACGGTACTAGCGGTTCTTCAGGTTCAAGTGGTAGTTCAGGTACTAACGGAACTAGCGGAAGTAGCGGTACAAGTGGAAGTTCAGGAACAAATGGTACCAATGGAACTTCAGGTACAAACGGAACCAACGGAACATCAGGCACTAGTGGTAGTTCGGGAACAAGTGGAACTAATGGAACTTCAGGGACATCTGGCTCTAGCGGTAGTTCAGGTTCATCAGGAACAAGTGGAACAAATGGTACTAACGGAACTTCAGGAACCAGTGGTTCATCGGGGTCTAATGGTTCGTCGGGTACAAGTGGTACTAATGGTACAAACGGAACCTCAGGTAGTAGTGGGTCTAGTGGTTCGTCAGGTAGTTCAGGAACCAATGGGACTTCAGGCTCATCAGGAACATCAGGTACTAATGGAACTTCAGGAACCAACGGAACTAGTGGTTCAAGTGGTTCTTCAGGGACTAGTGGTAGTTCAGGTTCGTCAGGGACTAGTGGAACAAATGGAACAAACGGTACATCGGGTACTAACGGAACGAATGGAACTTCAGGTTCAAGTGGAAGCTCAGGTACAAACGGAACAAATGGTACTAGTGGTACTAGTGGTACAAATGGAACTTCAGGTTCAAGTGGAAGCTCAGGTACTAACGGTACTTCAGGAACAAATGGTACTAATGGAACATCTGGCACAAGTGGTAGTTCAGGTTCATCAGGAACTTCGGGTACTAACGGAACAAGTGGCACTAATGGAACATCAGGTTCAAGTGGTTCATCAGGTAGTAGTGGTACTTCAGGAACAAACGGGACAAGTGGCTCTTCAGGAAGTAGTGGTAGCTCAGGTTCATCAGGGACTAATGGAACTTCTGGTACAAATGGAACATCAGGGTCTTCTGGCTCTAGTGGAACAAATGGAACATCAGGAACAAATGGGACTAGCGGAACTTCAGGTTCAAGCGGCTCTTCAGGATTAAACGGAACAAGTGGTACCAATGGAACATCAGGTACGAATGGTACTAGCGGAACAAATGGTACTAACGGCACGAGTGGAACATCAGGAACAAATGGTACAAGCGGTACTAATGGAACTAGTGGTTCTTCAGGTATAAATGGAACTTCAGGTACAAACGGGACAAGTGGTACCAATGGAACTTCAGGTAGTTCAGGTTCATCAGGAGCTAGTGGGTCTTCAGGAACAAATGGTACAAGTGGGACAAATGGGACCTCAGGAACGAATGGTACTAATGGAACATCGGGAACAAACGGAACATCAGGGACTAATGGGACAAACGGTACAAGCGGTACCAACGGAACTTCAGGAACAAACGGTTCATCGGGAACTAACGGTACTTCTGGTACAAATGGAACAAGTGGAACATCAGGTAGTAGTGGTTCTTCAGGAATAAATGGTACTTCAGGAACTAATGGTACTTCAGGAACAAGTGGAAGTAGTGGTAGTTCAGGGTCTTCAGGAATAAATGGAACTAGCGGAACTAATGGAACAAGCGGTTCATCAGGATTAAACGGAACAAGTGGTACAAACGGAACTAACGGAACGTCAGGGACAAATGGTACAAGTGGTAGTTCAGGCTCATCAGGAATAAATGGAACTAGCGGTACTAATGGTACTTCAGGAACTAATGGTACAAGCGGTTCATCGGGTTCAAGTGGTTCTTCAGGATTAAACGGAACAAGTGGTACTAATGGAACATCAGGTACAAATGGTACTAGCGGAACATCAGGTAGTTCAGGTTCAAGTGGGACTTCAGGTTCTAGTGGTAGGAACGGAACTAATGGTACTAATGGTACTTCCGGTACTAATGGTACAAATGGAACAAGTGGTAGTTCAGGCTCTTCAGGAATAAATGGAACATCAGGAACAAATGGTACAAGCGGTACTAATGGAACTAGTGGTTCTTCAGGGTCAAGCGGAACTTCAGGAACAAACGGAACATCGGGAACTAATGGGACAAGTGGTTCTTCAGGTAGTTCAGGGTCTAGTGGTACTAGTGGAAGTTCAGGTTCAAGTGGTACATCCGGTACTAGTGGAACAAATGGTACATCGGGGTCAAGCGGTAGCTCAGGCTCAAGTGGTTCATCTGGAACTAGCGGAACAAATGGCACTTCAGGTTCTAGTGGCTCCTCAGGTTCAAGTGGAAGTTCAGGGTCTAGTGGTACTAGTGGCTCATCAGGTCGAAATGGTACAAACGGGACCAATGGAACTTCAGGAACAAATGGAACCAATGGAACTTCAGGTACGAACGGGACTAGTGGTACCAATGGAACTTCAGGTACGAACGGGACTAGTGGTACCAATGGAACTAACGGAACATCGGGGACAAACGGGACAAGTGGAACGAATGGAACTTCAGGTGCAAACGGAACTAGCGGTTCTTCAGGTAGTTCAGGTTCTAGTGGTATAAATGGAATTAACGGTACAAGTGGAAGTAGTGGTTCTTCTGGGTCAAGTGGAAGTAGTGGTTCTTCTGGGTCAAGTGGAACTTCAGGTACAGGATTCTCAACAATTTCACCTACAACAAACAATAATATTTTAACGGCAAATGGAACTGCGAATTCTGCAAATTCTGAACCAAATCTGACTTTTAATGATACGACAAATTTGTTAACCGTAACAGGTAGACAAACTATAGTTGATTCAGGTAGTACTAGCCCATCACTTAGTATAAATTCAAACACTACAAGTTCCTCATATACTTCACAAGAAATAAGAACCTATGGTGATGGAATTAATACTCCGAGCTTGAAGGGTATTGACACACTTGTGACTGGAGCTACAAGTCAATCTATTGGTCACCTTATTGATGTGACAAACACAACAGGCACTAATGTAGGAATAGATTTAATAAATAATTCAACAACACCTTCTTCTGACCAAACCGGTTTACAATATCGTATAAGAGGTGCTAACAATAGTGTAACTAAATACGGGATAAATGGTATAATTGATACAGGAGGAAAATTTAACTATGGTTCATATCAACAAGTTTCAGCAGGTGCAGATGAGAACAAGGCATTTGTTGGTGTACTTACAGGGATAAGAGGGTTAACAAATGCTGTTTTAGATGGAACCAACTCAATAAGTATTCCGACAGGAGTTGATTTTCAATACGGTGTTCGTATGTTAGTTGACGGGGTCGGGAATGCACCTAAAACTCAAAAATATGGTGGTCACTTTACCGTTAACGGAACTGCAAATGCAAATTATGGTCTTTTCACTGATGTTTCAGACGGTGCGTCTTTTAATTATGGATATCGAAATGAAGTATCAAATACTGCAGGTGAATCTTGGAATATATCTGCATCAAACTCCGGTTCTGATGCGGGTGGAGCAGCTCAGATAGGTGGTCAATTTAATGTTTTTGGTAATTCAGCATCTTCTAATAAATTTGGACTTTATAGTGAGGTGACTGGTGACGCTTTAAGAAACAAAGGGGTTTACACAGAGGTTTATGGTGGTTCTTTATTAAATATTGGTTATGAGGCCACTATTGCTTCCACTACAGGTGACACTTATGGATTTTATATCGCTAATAGTAGTTATGTTAATGCTGGTAGTGATATACATAGAGGAGGATTTATTACTGTAACCTCAACAGGTAATAGTGGCTCAACTACTCATACAGGATTAGAAATTTCTTCATATGGAACCGCAAGATTTAATTATGGTATAAATATAACACAAGTTCAAGACGCAGATGCAGAAAATATTGGTATTAGGTCAACTGTTACAGGAACAATTGGTGCAGTAAATGCCGCAATTTGGGGTGATAACCAATCATATGATGCGGATGGTAATGATTCACAATATGGTGGATATTTTGCAGCAAATGGTACTGGTCTTAGTGGGTCAACAATAAAATATGGTGTTTTTTCAGAAGCTGTAAACACAGGTTCAGAAAACTATGGACTTAGAGCTGCGGCTAACGGAGGGACTTTAAATTGGTCAGTTTATGCTGATGGTGGTAGATGGACTTTCCTACACAACCCAAATTTAGAATTAGGTGTAAATAACTTTGAAGCTTATGGTGATATAGTGTATTTTGGTGGTGGAGGTAGTGCATTCAATCAGGGAGATACTGTTTATTTAGATACTAATGGTGATTGGCAACAAACCGATGCCGTTGGTTCAGGAACTTCAATATACATGTTAGGTTATGCAATTGGCACGACACCATCTGATGGAATTCTTATAAGAGGATATTATTATAATAATACTTACACACATAATGCGGGAGAACCTTTATATTTGAGGTCAGGGGCTCCAGGTCAAATTTCAAACAGTGCCCCTACGGCAGCGGCGGAAGTTGTCAGAATAGTTGGTTATTGTGTAGATGCTACTAACGGATATAACATATATTTTAACCCATCAAACGATTGGGTACAACTTTAATATTATGGCAACTATAAATGGTGTTGACATATCAATTATAACTTCATATAACGGAAAACCACTGTCTTCTATTTCTGTTATATCAGGATTACAAACATCCAATATTCCTGGATGGCCAGGACAAGTAGAATGTATTACACTTAATTTAGGTTTTTCGGACGGAAGACTTTCTCCTCCTGAGAGTTCTTGTACATCACCAACGCAACCTTATGATTTCGTAAATGAGGTGTTGTTTAATTTTGGGACATGTGGAATTGAGTTTGCAGAGCCAGGTTATTATTCTGATGGTACAACTATTTTTAGTTGGGAACAAACACCTGAAGGGGGTTGGAAGTGGATGGTATATTCTGATTGTGTTGTTCCTGGACCTGTTAACAATTTAGCCCCATCGTTCACCGCAGTAAATACAGATACTTTTCAATCAATAGGTTCTAAGGGATTGTGGACTACTACAGGTACGGTTTCTTATGTATATGAGTGGTATTCAGATGACACATTAATATTTACACAGACTAGCCCGTTGTTCAATCCAAAAACTGGCGAGTGGGATGAAATTGAACCATTTTTGAATTTGAGTTATAGTTGGTTGTTTACAAACATCACTTTAAAAGTTATTTGTACGGATGACACTGGTACTACATCAGTAACAACAGGACCTGAATTTTATAACGATTTAACTTTGGATTTATTTTTATTAAATTCTGGAGTCAACTCAATGTCAACTATTAATGCTCTTCAATACTTACAAAAAGAATTACGAGTAAATGACTTATTTGATTACTACTTAATTGATTATTACCCAATGGTCGGTTCTACAGAAAATGAAATTAAGTGGTCTTTGAAAAATCCCAATTATTTCTTGAATTTCAGTCAAGGTTGGACTTTCAGTTATTATGGTGCTGAATCTTCAAGTACCTACAACGGAGTGGGCACTTGGGCGGATAGTAGTTTTTCATTCTATCCACAAGAGCCAGTTAATTTTGCATATTACACACCAAATCCAATAGAGGAAAATTCAATTGATGTTGATATGGTAGTTACTAACACTGATAATAATACAATATTCAGTGGATTAAGACTTCAAACAAAAACCCAAAGTGGGAATATGGTCTTCACGGGTCCAGGTGGTACTCAAACAGCCACTAATCCGTTTACACCAACAGGATTAATAGGTATAGTAACGTACTTACCTGATACCCCTCCGTTTTATTATCAAGGATTTGTTCAAAATAATTTATTAGGTTCCCCAGGTAGTGTGGGTGGTACATATTCTTATCCTTATTCTATTAGAATTGGTGGAGGTGTAAATGGTAATTCTGTATTCCCACCATTGTTACCTAATAGAAAATTATACCAATTTGTTTTAGTTGGTAAATCGTTAGGTAGAAAAGTTTCAGTTTTAAATACTATAATAACAACATTCCAACAAATGTTAGGTAGATATTGGTAGTTTTCTATTGTTAATATAAACAATCACTTCATTATAATATTCTAAAAAATGTTCATTAAATAAGTCCCACTTAATATCTACACCATCGATTGAGTTTACTTCATAATTATCAAATTTTGTAAGAATGTTATCTCTAAAATTTCTAAATTTTGATTTAAAATCTTGGGTATTTAAATGCCATTCTCCTGCAATTTTTCTTACATTATTTTTAATAAAATCAATATTTTCCTCAACAAAAATATCGTATTCACCACCTTCACAATCTGTTTTCAAAAAGTCAATTTTTTTAATGTTGTACAAATCAACAAACTTTTTAAAAGTTAGAGTCTCCATTATTTTTCCTTCACCAAATATTTGGTCAGATTCTACTACACCAACAATACTTGAAATTCCTTTATTAATTTGAGTCACAGGATTTCCTATTGTGTTATTGATTAGTGTTCTAAATTCAATTTCACTTGGTTCTAAACAAAATACGTGTTTTGGGTTTTTTGGTAAAATTGATTTTGTAAATGGACCAATACTTGAACCAATATCAACAACAAGGTCTCCCTCATTAACCTCAAAATATTTTTCATAAATGTTGTTATCAAAAATTTCTTCAGTTATTGCTCTTTTGTGAAATGATGCATGTAACATATCTGTATTCATCCACCCCCAATCAAAATCTGAAGGAACATTACTTTTTTCTTTGTTTATTATTTTATTAATTTGTTCAATAACCATATTTGATGTAATCTCTTTTGTACACTCAAATTGTTTTTCGGTTCCTTTGTGTTTAGGGCACCAATTCCAATCACCCGCATCTAATCTATCCCAATTAAAACATCCATGACAAACATTTTCATTAATTACTCGATAAGTATCTAATGTTGTTTCTGCCCATTTTTCGCTAAATCCTGAAATTAAAACAACGGGTAACTCACAAGCCCATGCTAACCAAGAAAGACCTGAACCTAAACCAATAAAAAATTCACAAGTTGCTAAATCATTAATAACGTCTTGAACCGAACCTCCTTTAAATTTTGTGGTTCCTTGAGGGTGTTTATTTCCCATGTAACCGTCACCTTCTTTTGAATAAATCATACATTCATACCCAAGATTATTTAAATAATCAACAACCTCTTGCCATCCGTTTGGATTATTCCAATATTTTGCCTGACATGTGGAATGAATCCCAATACCAACTTTTTTCTTTTTTTCAACTTTTGGTAAATTTAATTTTGGTCTAATTTCTTTATACTCAAAACCTAATATATCAGAAGCCGTTTGTTGAAGTGGTATCATTTTAAAATCGACTGGATGTGTATGTCTATTCCAAGTTTCTTCTCCATTTTCATTTGTATAGTACCAACCGATATTATATTGAGCAACAATGTTATTTACAACACTTCCTGGCTCTACAAACTCAATATTTGGGTATTGTTCTTTGAATAAATAATTTAAAAATGTGCTAACTATTACATCACATTCATGTTTCTTTCTAAATTCCTCAACATAAGGAAACCATGCTAAAGTATCACCTAAAGACTTTGAACCAAATGAAATGAAAACTCTTTTACCTTTATAGTTATTTGTGTTAGTATAAATTAATTCACCATTTTCTCTAATTTCGACTCTCCAATTTGTATAATATTGTTTGTTCATTTTTATCCAACTATTGATGTTCAAATCATTATTATAGACAAGTTGGTTATTATCAAAAAATTTAATGTTAAGTTTATTATCTGTTTGTCCATTGATTTGTAAATAAGGATTTACAATGTAGTGATTTAAAATATTGTAGTCATTTTTTAACTCTTCATTTTTTATAAAATCTAATTCTAAAACTTTTTTATAGAACTTAACTAAATCACCACCCAAATCAAATTTTTCTCTTAATTTATAAGTTTCTTTATTTTGAATTAATGACAACAACTTGTTCGCTTTCAAATCAATTGTATCATTATTATCTATTTCTGTAATATATCCATCAAACATTCCCATATATTGAGGTAAGTTTCTGGCCATTATTTTCATTCCATAACTTGCAGCTTCTCTAATAACTAATGGGTTACACTCCCACGTTGAGTTAAACATTAAAACATCGCAAGCTCTCATAAAATTGTCCACGTCATTTCTCTCAAACCATACCGTAACATTTGGTGGTAAGTTTTGCATAATTGGGAACCAATAATCTTCAAAGTTTGGTGCTTGATTTCCTAAAAAATGAAAATGGACATCTTTATTTTTTTCCCATAAATTTCTTGCAATTTCAACACCTTCACCTTGATTTTTTCCTGCAGTCCAAAGACCAACATTTAAGATATGAGTTTTAAAAAGGTCTAAACCTAATTCTTGTCTTTTGTTAATTTTTTCAATTGTTGGGACTCTATGTTCATCATTAAAGATTTCATTTTTTTGTTTAATTTCTGAAACCATGTCATCAATTGGATATAGGTGTAGTTCTTTATAAGATGGTTCATTTTTGAAAGTTTCTTTTAAATGAAATGGTGTAACAAGAGAATATGCGTCAGGGTGTAATTTTCTATCATTAGGATTGAACCAAATATTATGACAAGACTCAACAATTTTCCAAGTCCTATCATTTGAAAAAATCTGATTCAATAGACTCTTAGAAACTCTATTGAAACTTTCAAAACCTTCTGTTATTTCTTCAAAATGAACAATATCGATATTATTATCTTTAATGATGTTAATAAGTCTTTCTTTCTTTTCACTTTCTTTTTCTTCACCAATAACACTTAAGTTGAAAAAATGATTTTTATCAAACAACTCTAAAATTTGATTTCTTTGAACAATATAAGTTCCACTAAATAAACAAAACTCAACTAAAAATATTTCTACCTCATCTTTGTATTTTTGTAATTCTTGAATTCTTTTTAATAAGAATTGAGGCATGCCTCCTGTTGATAAGTGAGGTGTGACGTAAAGTAATTTCATTTTTTTATTTTTTTTGTTTTTATTTAGGCTTTCCCAAAAAGCCATTTCCATATTATCTTCATAGTCTTGGTCTCTACCCTCAGAGTCCGAAAAACTAGGACCTTGTGTAAATAACATCGGAACTGTTATCCCAAAATTAAATTTCTTATGCCTTTCATTGTGAATAAATCTATATGTTTCAGATGAACAATCATTTAAAAACATATCAACCGCACATTTATAAAAAGGACTTGATGGTGTTAAAAACTCAGTCATTATTGTCATCCAATGCTCAACAAAATGTCTTTTATAAAATAACGATTGTGTACATAACATTTCTTCAAACGACCCGTGAGTCTTACCTTTTAACTTAATTTCACTTCTTGGTAATAATTTTACACCCAAACCAACTACATCATAATTTGAAACTGTTTCTTCCCAATTATCAAAAATTGCATCTATTTCATCTTTCGATACACCATTCATTAATTTAATATCATCTTCAAATACTATTACATTTTGAGCATCACTTGATAAAAATTTAGAAAACAAATTTACATACGCAGCATTACACCCCATTTTTTTATATTCGGGATTTTCTAAAATAACTCCATCAATAAATTCATACCCTGTTATTTCTAATTCATTTAAAAGTTTAATAACACTTTCCTTTCTATCTGTTCGATGAGGTAAATTTATAACGTAACCAACATCTGCAATTTTTTTGTCTTTGTAATAAAGTCCTTTTAATTTCTCAATCATTTTATCAATAATATTTAATCTTTTTTCACCATGTATAAAGAATAGTTCTTCTCTTTTTGAAGGTACCAACAACCAATCTTTTATTAAATTTGGTTCCCCTTTAAATGTAGTTTTATCATTTATTAAATCAATTGTTTCTAAGGTTCCATTAACATAAACATTTGGAAGTCCTTTTGATATTTTATATTTCCACAACAAACAATTTGCGATTGTCTCTTCATGGTAAGCTGCATATTTTACAGTATCATTTTTTATTATTGGATTATTACACATTTCTATCCATTCATTAATAAATGGTATTGTATTCTGACCTGCAACGTAATACCCCGTTTGTCGGTATCCTGAATTAAATCTAAATGATTGGTCTATATTATATAATTCACAAATTGGATGTTCTAAAGTTTTTGTTAAATCATCTCCCGTATTCCCAACACCGTCCCAATACATAAAATCATATACCCCTTTTGTAAAATATGGGACGGTTTCATCTATTGGGTATAAGTCAAATATTTTTTCTAAGTTTGGTAGACAAATTGTATCGGCATCTAAATAACAAACGGTTTCTGAATAATTTTCTAAAACGTGTCTTGTAATTGAAGGTCTTTGAATTAGTGTGTCATAAATTTCAATTTGATTTCTATCTATGTAATAAGACCCATCATCGTTTACTTCATAAAGGGTATCACTTTTTCTTATATTACACGACAAATACTTAACAAATACATTTTTTTCATCAATTATTTCGTTATAGTTCAATAAATAGACAAAAATTGGTAAGTCCGAAAATGACCTTATACTTTTTATTGTTTTTTTAATTAATGGTAGATAGTTTTTATTTCCATAAAGTAAAAATGACTTTTTAAATTTTTCCATGTTATCTAAATAATAGTAAAAAAATATAAAAAACTGAATTTAGTTTTTGATTAAATTTTTTATTTTTTACTCATATGAAAGATATATGTTTAGATTTAACAGGTTGTAGAGCGTTAGGTGATACTTTATGTGCTACACCGACTATTAGAAAACTTTATAATTCTTACAATAAGAAAATATCAGTAATTACAAATATTCCTGATTTATTTAAAAATAACAAATACGTTGAAAATATATTTGACGGGAATGTAAATAGGGAAAGTTTGAAAGAGTTTTATGATATTTTTGAAACTTTTGATATATCCTATAAAGAAAATGGCGTTTGTAATAAACATAACGCAATGGACATTAGGCAATTTCATGCAGTATCTTTGGGGTTTATGTTAAACAAAGAAGAAATGACTTTAGACTATAGACCTAATGAGTCTTTGTTAATACCTAATTTACCTAAAAAGTACGTTTTAATACATTCAGTACAAAATTGGAATTCTAGAACGTGGTCATTTGATAATTGGAGGTTACTAACAAAATTACTAAATGAAAAAGGAATTGCGGTTATTTCTGTAGGTAAAGATTCTTCAGAATTAGGTGGGTCTAATGTTGAAAAGCCAGCATTTGATTTTGAAATAGAAAATGGTTTAAATTTAGTTAATAAAACAAGTCTTGATGAAACTTGGCATTTGATATCAAACTCAATCTGTTTTGTTACTATGGATTCAGGACTTTTACATTTGGCAGGAACAACAGATGCTGAAATAATACAACTTGGCAGTTCAATAAATCCAGAATTTAGGTCACCATTTAGACATGGTTCACAAGAATATAAATACCATTATGTCATGGGTGGTTGTGGATTAAATTGTGCATCAGATGTAAAATATGGAGTTATAGAATGGGGGTCAATTCACGGAGTACCTCCATTGGTTAATTGCTTAGAAAAAAAACCGACATTTGAATGTCACCCTTCAGTTTTACAAGTATATAATAAAATTATGGAATTGGTGTAAGTTGGTATTTATCTAAAAAAGATAATGCCAACATCAAGACCATTTGCGTATAACACAGGACCTACAATTGCAGGAACACAACAATTTGGTAGTCTTGCTGTGGGTACACCAACGTCAGGTGTTACGGGTAATCCAAGATGGTGGAATGGTCCTGATGAAGAATTGGGTTATGTAATAGCTCAATACGTTGAATCTGGAAACCAACCAGCACCAGATGGAACTACGGGCTCTGTTGGTTTTTTTAGGTCGACAGCACTAACTGAAAGTTCATTTATTCAAATCGCTCAAATAGTTTCAACAAATCAGACTTTCACAACAGGTAATAATGCTTATCTATGGTTAACGGGGAATAGTTATTGGTCATCTTGGGTTTATAGTGCTGCAAGTAGTGCGGTTACTTTTTCACAAACATTTACATCAGGTCAATCACCCGGCACTACTATTGAAAATGCTTGGACTACGTTTAGAGGTCAATTAACCGGAACATATACTAAATTTGACTTTTTTAGTTCAAATGGACAAGGTTATACGGGAATCACCGATTCTGTTAAGGTTCAACAATTAGCAAATGCTTTACGAACAGGAACTACGGGTATTAGTTTTGCAACTACAATTAGTGGCGTTACTTGGAATGTTGGGTGTTGTACTTGTAGAGCCGGAGGAGCATTAAATGGTGCTGTTGAATTTGCTAATGTTGGTTTATGTAGCGGTAGTAGTACTGCTGCTCTTAGACCTTTTATAAATAATAGTAACTGGGGTGGTATAGGAAGTACTGTAGGGGCTGCGACTCAAACATTAACATTAAGATTTTATTAGATATGATTACTTACGATGTTATAGAAATTTTATCAGGTAATGTAGTTTTATCTGATGTCGCTTATGAGGATTGTATAACTTGGATTGAAAATTTTGGTGATATAATCAACTATACAATAATAATACATTAAAAAATAATTAAATGCCAAACACAATTAAATACTCAACAACAGGCGATACCTTATCATTAAAAAAAGGTAATTGGTTTATCGGTGTGGGGGATTCAAGTAAAGGTCCAACATCTGAAACCGGTCATTGGAATGGTATTACTCCTTCCGTAGGTGGATATACAATTTATGAAAATAAAGCGGCGAATGGACCTTCAATAAGAGTACCTGTTGATAACACAACATTAATAAATTATGCAAATAGTTTTTATAGTGGTAGTAACATAAATACTACGTATAGTGCTATTACATATTTAAACAACAACACAACAACTATGGTTGTTAATAAAGATTACGAATCAATTGTTACAAATGGATTGGTTCTTTCTTTAGACGCTGGATTTATTACGTCTTATTATACGTCAGGTTCAACGTGGACAGATATAAGTTTAAGTGCTAGTACAGGCACATTAACAAATTCTCCTTCATGGTTTGAAACTTCAGGTGGATATCTAAGATTTAATAAAAACAACACTCAATACGCAACGGTCCCTAATATTGGAAGTAAAAGTAATTGGACAGTAGAGGGTTGGGTTAGGTTTAATTCAAGCTTAAATGGTCAAGTGGCTATGATTGTTGGGAACCAATACAATGGAACAAACGCTATCAATTTCACAATAGGGACAAATGGTGCTCCTGGCTCATATAATATTCAAGCTGGTTTTTTTAATGGTGCGTGGAGAAACACCACAGGGTTTGCACCAACACTTAACACATGGTATCAAATTGTTGGGACTTATGATGGGTCAACAATTAGACAATATGTAAATGGTAGTGCTTCAGGAGGAACATTAAATTATGCGGCAACACCTGTATCAGGAGGTGAGATTAGATTAATGAGAAGATGGGATGATGTTGCTTCGTCAACTAATTTATTCGATGGTGATTTGGCTATTGCTAGAATATATGACAGAGCCCTAAGTGCTACTGAAGTCGCGACAAACTTCAATGCACAAAAATCAAGATTCGGTCTCTAATAATAAATTAAAATACACCCGTTCTTTAGAGCCAATCATTTGTTTATACCACTCCCCTTTATCATCCATCCAAACATATGGGTCATTAGGGTCTTCAGTCCACCCGTGTTTAGAATAATAGTCAGAATCTTTACGTAAAAGATTTGCTCTATGTGAAGAGTGAAATTCTTCAGTACCTAACCAATGTGGTAAAACAAATTCACCTTCAATATGTTCATGTTCCATTGTGTTTTTAAAACCTCGCTCAACCCACACATCAATACAATCATTATAGTATTGTTTAAGAGCATTAACATAGTCACGCCACATAACAGAACATGGGTGATTTAACCAACCCTTATACGGCTTACCATCTTTACGTAAACGACCTGTGATTGCAGAAATAATCTGATATGCTTCCACACGTTGTTTACCAAGACGTTTATTATCTAAACTTTCTAATGATTTTCTAAAATCTGTGTATGGAAGGAATGTTTGCATGTACTTTTTTTGAATTACGATATATTTATAAAACAAAGATAATAAAAAAAATAAAATAATTAAAAAAAAATTATGAAAAAAATTGTAAGATTGACTGAGTCGGATTTGGCTCGTATCGTAAAAAGAGTAATCAGTGAAGGTGCTGGTGAGATTCCTATCCCTAAAGAAGGTCTTTATTCAGGTTTAAACAGCCCTGAAATGGCAGTAGGTAACTCAATTTTTTCCGCAGGTGCTATTAATTTAAATACTAAAACAGGTGGTAAAATAAGAAAATTAAAACCAGGTGTTGTTGAGTTTGATGCTGTTTTAACATACAAAAAATATTATGGTGGTAAATATGCTGGAAAAGCTTTTCCTGTGAAAGGTTACTACGGTTGTAGCACAGGTAAATTTACAGCTGCCGACTTAGCAAATGGTAACAAGGTTGTAAGTTTTGAAAGAAGTAATAATCCTATAGGTACTGTATATTTTACAGATGCAGTAGAAAAATCAGGTCTTTGTAAATAATATTAAAAAATAATAACAAAAAAAGGGAGTTTAACTCCCTTTTTTTGTTTTACTTTTAATTACAATGATGAACCCATTCATTTTGTCATCGTAAGAAATACCAAAACCATACTCTTTATTACCATTATCTAACAATACTGCCATTAGTTCATCATTACCAACACAATAATCAAAAAAAGAATCCGCAATTACACGATTGATGTCCATTGTTTTTGTATCCACATTACCAAAACAAAAATATGGAATAAAATCATTTACCTGAGTGGCCTTAGAGTCATTATTTAAGTAATTACCATTATTTTTAGTTAAGTTTTTAGCGTCTTGGTTACATAATGTACTCAAGGATTTGTTTTCAGACTTAACACTATACCCATAACTCAAACGAAAATTATCAAAAGAACTTTTCAAGTAACTTCTAACAATTGAAATATCCATCTTATCCAAGTAGGCTGAACTATATTCAAAGTTAGTTTCTTTTTTTGGTGATAGGAATACTACGTCGGGGTCTTTATCATAAACCTCAGCATTCCAAATTGATGAGTGAATTGGGTATTTTTTTAAAGAATATTTTACTTGAGAAAAACAAGTTGAAGAAACAAACAAAAGTAATACGAGTAATTTTTTCATAACGTTTAGTTTTTTAGATGATTAGTAATTGATTACAATACAAAGATAAGACCTTTTTTTGAATCCCGAAATTTTTTTGAAAATATTTTTTATTTTTTTTATAATGATAAGATACATTTATTTTTCTGTTTTTTACCCAAACCAAAGAATTTTTATAATTCTAAACGTATTTATATAACAAAGATAATAAAAAAATTAAAATAATTAAAAAATTATGAAAAGAATTGTAAGATTAACTGAGTCTGATTTGGCTCGAATAGTTAGAAGAGTTATAAACGAAGCGGAAGCTACGTCTGCAAATAGTGACCCTAATTTAGGTTTAGCTCAAAAAATTGTAGGAGCCATTTGGAAAGCTATGTCTGGAATGGGTACTGACGACCAAGCAGTTTTAAATGCTGTACTAATGATTAAAAATAAGGCAATTTATGACTCCGTTTTAAATATTTGTAAAACCTCTCCAAAAATTAAAGCTGAATGGGGACGTAATTTTAATACTATTGGTGATTGGATATCGACTGATATGGCATCATATAGTAGTGAAGATTTAGGTTCTTTAGATAAAGCTACTAATCAAATTGTATCTAAAATTCAACAACATTTACAAAACGTATCGGGTAATTTTGCTGAAGGTATAAAAACTGGTGGTATTCGCGATGTAGTTGACCGAACATTACGTGGAAAATAAATTTTTTTAATCTATATGATATAAATGGGGTAAATTAATAACTTACCCCATTTTTATTTTTTAAAAATTTATTTTTTAATCAATTTAAGATTAAATGTTACCATACCAATTAAACTGAAAGCTAACAAAATATTAATAACTGGGTCAGGTGAAAATAGATTCAATAAATTGAACCCATTAAAATATTTAAGTTCTAAAAGTGGAAGATTGAATGGGTTGAACGTTGCTTTAAAAACGCTTAAAAGAACTACATTGATAACAACCGCATTTGTGATAGATAAGAACTTTTTCATGACTTTTATTTTTTAGAGGTTAATGAATGATTACACCACAAAGATAGGACCTTTTTTTGAATTGCCAAAAGATTTTGAAAATATTTTTTGGAAATGTTAGTTATTTACCCCATCTCCAAGATATTTATATAAAAACACTATTATGAATTGGGAATATATATCAGGATTTTTTGATGCGGATGGACATATTACATTATCTGCAATGAATAAAGGTAAAAATAAAACTATTTGTGTCGGGTTTACAAACATAGATTTGAAATTACTTGAGGATATAAAAGAATTTATAGACAATCAAATTTCAGGTAAAGGGACTATAACCAAACGAACATCAAAGGAAGAACACCACTCAACTTGTTATAATTTAATTTATAGATATAATTTAGGGTTATTGGTTGTTGAAAACATCAATTCCAAACATTACAAAAAAAGTAAAAAAATAAATCTTGTTCTTAACGATTATAAAAAAGTAACACCAAGAAATGGTAAATATACTGAAGATATGATAAAAATAAGGGAGAAGTTCATTAATGAATTCTTCTCCCTCTAATTGGTGGACCTAGTGGGCTCCGACTCCCACGTCCGGCTCGTTTTGTCCAAAAGACAACTACACGTTTAGGTTAACATTTTCTAATGTTCCAAAATAGTTGATTTGTTCTTCACCATCGTAAATCAACAACCAATGGTTACTATTCGATTTTGGGTTCAATAGTAATCCACCACATACTACGACTTCTGTTGCTAGGTTATATGTCTGCCGACCCCCCGTTTCCGTGCTTTACTTAAGCTACAGTAACTTGCTCAGTTGCAATTAAACCAACCACTGAAAGGTTATCAAGTACGTTGCCGTATATAATGTGAATCAGTTTTTAAAGAGATTAATTCAGTCCCTACGTGCTCCTATTTGTTCAACCAACGCCCGTCAATTCCGATATAGGCCCATATATCTTAAATGACTATTTTCAAAGAACTATATAACAAAGATAAGTATTTTCTTTTACCCTTTCAATATATTTATAAATATATGCAAAAAATATTAGATATTTTTGAACAAGACGAAGATGATGATGATGTAGAATTAACCGACTACCAAAAAATTCTTGCACTTAATAAGAAAAAACTCAATCCTTATGAGGTTGATTTTTATAATTCTGAAGGTGAAGATTTTGGTAATATTATTGAAGTAAGACAAGATGGTCTTCATTTTACATTTGATGGTCTTGATGAGTTTTTAAGATTTTTCTTTCCTGAAGAATATGGTGATGAAGGAACTGACGGGTATTATGAGGCCGATTATTTAGATTCTATGTATCGTGGAACTTGGGAATGGGATTTTTGGGATAGAGCAAGTGATGATTGGTCCGAAGGGTATATTGTTGAAGCATTGAAAGGTGAGTCTGCAAAAGTTTTATATGAAATACTTAAAAAATTCGAACCTAAATTGTTAAAAAACTTTGATGTTTGGGAAGATGGTTCAGTAGAACTTAAAAGAACTGCAGATTTTTCTGAAATATCAGATGTTTTAGAAGTAATGGACTCAAATATTGCAGACGACCTACAAGCAGCATTTGTTAATGGTAGTTATGCTGCTGTTTCATCTGAGGCCCCACAATATATAGAAGACCATTACTGTAACGGGTTAAAAGAAATAGGTATCGAAAATTATTCTACCAAACATTGTTTTTGGAAATATGAATTATCTTGGGGACCTGCTATTATGTTATTTGTAAGACATGGTTCACCTGATGATAATTTACTTGATTTGATGATTGAAGCAATCAGAAAAGAATTTAAAAATCACACACCTGAATATTACGAGATTCAATATAATGCTTGGAATAACGATGAATTTAAACGTGTATTTGACCGAGAATCTTTGAGCTCACTTGAAAGATTACTTGATTCATTAAATGAAATGGAAAGTGAGTCAAAAGGTAAGTTTTCTAAATATTTAAAAATTGTTTCTATTATATCAGATAAAATAGGATTTAGAAAATGGAAAAAAATTGCAACGCCAAATTATGAAATTTACATTCAAAATGTCGATAAAGAAACCTTGAAAGTTAATTATAGAATTAAAAACGCTAAAGACTGGTATGTTAAAAATGGCGTAACCACAATAGAATCAATATTTGATATTATGAATAGTCCACAGTTATTTGACCCTTTATCGTATAGAAATTAGTTTTTACTCATTAATCTTTCTTGAATAATTTCATAAAGACTTATTAAGTCTTCATCAGGAATAAATAAAAAACCATCATCATAAGAATCACTTAATGTAATACCATCTTTTTCTTCATACACATCAATTGTATCCAATCGGTGAAATGAATCATCTCGATAGTCAAATACATCCACATCATCATCATCTAAATCTTCTACAAATGAATTCATGATTGTTTTAGGTGTGTATACGATTGGTTTGTATTCGTATTGATATTTTTTAAGTCCTAATACAAAAACCATATTTTTTCCAGCCTCGATTGCATTTTTTACATCTTCGATAGAAATAAATTCTTGATTTGAGTGCATGTTGTAATATCCACAAGACATGTTAATACAAGAAACATCAATTTTCTTTTTAAGTTGTGAGATATCAGTATAAGGGTGAGATTGAACTAACATTTCATTCCCAAAAGCCTCAGTTATTACCTTTGATGTTTTTTCAAAAAATTCACTATCTCTTTCAAATAAACGAACGCCCGAACAAATCTCGGTAATTAAGTGATTACCTGGCGCATCATATTGTGTAATATAACCCACATCAGTTAAAAATGATTCATCACATTTTGATGACCCATGACAGCCTGTTTCTTCTGAAACAAATAAACCAATTTTTACTTTGTCTAATTGTTTAAGTAATTCTAAACAAATAAAAATACCACATTTGTCATCACCACCAATACCTGTTGGGTTACCGTTTTCATCGTACGCCTTTAAAACATCAACTAAAGTGTCGTCAAAAGTTTTACCAAAAGTATTCGGTCTTGATAATTTTTCTTCTTTAACGATAATCTTATCAATTTTACTATGAACCGTATCTGTATGTGCGATAAACATAGGGTAATATTCTCCTTCTTCCAATACGCCTTTTGTTGCGTATATATTCATCATTTCATCACGATAGAAAGTAACTCCTTCCATCTCATCCAACTCGTTACAAATAAACTCCACCATATCTTCTTCTTGATATGTTTTGGTTGGGACAGAAAGGAGCTCTTTAAATTTTTCTATGTTCATTTTAATTTTTTTTACAAATGTACAAAAGTTTTCAACATTTGCAAAATTTATTTCTTTCTTTTTGTAGGTTTTTTTATTTTAACGTCAGTTTTCTTTTCTTTTTCGTTGTAAGTAAGAACAAACTTGGAACCTTTTTCAGGATTGTCTGTTAATATCTTTTCTGTGATGGCGTCATCCACCCATTTCTGAACCGTTCGTTTTAGAATACGTGCCCCAAAACGAGTATCTGTACCAACTTCAATTAAATGTTTTTTCAAAGTATCATCAACATCAACAGAGTATTCCAGTTTTTCAATTCTTTCATAAAACTTATTAAGTTCCAAGTCAACAATTTTTAATAAATCATCTTGGTTCAAATCTTTGAAGTAGATGATATCATCAAAACGGTTAATAAACTCAGGAGCAAACTTTTTAAATAATTCTTTCTCTAACAAAGATTTAATTTCATCATCTTTTCTTTCTGTTTTACTACTTGTTGAGAACCCAACACCTGTTCCAAAATCTTGAATCACTTTTGTTCCAACATTTGATGTCATTAAGATTATACAATTTTTGAAGTTGATTTTTCTTCCGTGGCCATCAGTCAACATACCTTCATCCAACATCTGTAAGAACACATTAAAGATTTCAGGATGTGCCTTTTCGATTTCATCTAACAAGATAACAGAGTAAGGTTTGTTTTTAATCTTATTTAAGAATGGTGACCCTTCTTCGTATCCAACATAACCTGGTGAAGTTCCTGTAAGTTTTGATGTTGCAATCTTATCAGAAAATTCACTCATGTCTAATCTGATTAATGCGTCTTCACTATTAAACATGTGTTTTGCCAATTGTTTTGCCAACTCAGTTTTACCGACACCTGAGTTACCAATTAACAATCCACTAAAGATTGGTTTTTTAGGGTCATTTAACCCGACCTTATTTCTTTGAATTGCTCTTGAGATTTTTGAAACCGCATCATCCTGACCGATTACTCTTGTTGATAACGTATCTTTCAAAGTAATAAGTTGTTGAGTCTCGTCAGTTGAAATCTTATTGATTGGAATTTTTGTCATCAAAGAAACCACATCATAAACTACATCTTCAGTAACTTCACGACGGTATAAGTCTCTATTTTTTTCAAACTTAATTTTTTCTGCCTCAAGTTCAGATAATACTTTTCTTTCTTTATCTCTTAAATTTGCGGCCTCCTCATACTTTTGTTTGTTAATAACATCAAGTTTTTCTTCTTTAATTTTGACCGCTTCTTTTTTAAGGTTTTCAATAATTTCAGGTAATTTAATTTCTACTTGAGAACGAGCACCAACCTCATCGATAATATCAAAAGCCTTATCGGGAAACTCACGGTCCGTAATATATCTATCTGCTAGTTCAACACACAACTTTAAAATATCGTCACTATATGATACTTTGTGGTGGTTTTCATAACGGTCTTTTGATTGTTGTAGGATTTGTAATGTCTCTTCTTTTGTTGATGGGTCTACAACCACTTTTTGAAATCTTCTTTCAAGGGCTCCATCTTTTTCTATGTTTTTACGATACTCTTCTAATGTTGTGGCTCCAATACATTGTAATTCACCACGAGATAATGCTGGTTTAAAGATGTTAGATGCATCCATAGAACCTGAAGAATTGCCCGCTCCAATCATGGTATGTATTTCATCAATAAAGATGATAATATCAGGGTGGTTATATAATTCTTCCATAATCACCTTCATTCTTTCCTCAAATTGACCTCTATATTTTGTTCCAGCAACTACCGATGTCATATCTAAAGATACGATACGTTTACCCATTAAATTTTGAGGACAATCTCCCTCAAAAATTTTCTTAGCTAAACCTTCTACAATTGCAGTTTTACCACAACCAGGTTCACCAATAATAATTGGGTTATTTTTTTTACGTCTAGATAAGATTTGTGCTATTCTATTAATCTCATCCTCTCTACCAATAACAGGGTCTAACTTACCTTCCTCTGCTGCTTGAATTAAATCTCTTGAGAAATTATCAAGAACAGGAGTTTTAGAAGATGTGTTTTGGTTTTGTTTTTTTTGGTTTTCGTTTCCGTCTGCTGAATCTATCATAGTTTTTTTATTTGAAATTTAATAAATGGATTAGTAATAATCAATCATTTTATAACATTTGTCTTTTTGTCATATTTTTAATTTGACTTACTGACAAAATGTCATATATTTATATTTGGCATCAAATTAGTGTTTTTTGAAGTCAAAAATAAACTTATAAAAAAATATAAAATGATAAATTGGGATGAATTTGATAAAATGTTTGACAACATGTTCTCCTTCAAGTCTGATTTCTTTAATGATAATAATTGGACTAAAAGAACATATAAATCACCAGATGGGAAGTATTCTTTTACCTACATGAGTAAAGGATTTAACCCTAATCAAAAAAGTGATGAGTTAGATATCTTAAAAAATGAATTAGAAAAGGCGGTTACGGAGCAAGAATTTGAAAAGGCGGTTGAGTTACGAGACAAAATTAAAAAATTAGAAAAGAACAAAGAAAAGATTTCAGAGTTACAGAAAAAATTAAGTGAGTGTGTTGAAAAACAAGATTACGAAAAGGCGATAGAATACCGTGACAAAATAAATGCTCTAAAATAAAAAGGTCCACCTTCGGGTGGATTTTTTTTTCGTATATTTATAGTTATGAAATCTTGGAAAAAATTTGCGGACACCTTAGAACTAACAAAAGATTTAGAACAGAACTATTTCGAGATGAGAAAAATCTTTCAAAGAGAAGGATGGACACAAGAAGAGTTGTCAAGTCCAAGATACTTTCCCCAAGATTTATTAGCCCTGCACTCCAAATTCACACCAAAAATGCGTGAGATTTTTCAAACAATTAAAGATTATGGTTTTGATGTTGACAGAGATGAGGTTCATAATTATATTATGGATAAACTTAGTTACATAGATAGCATAACCCCATTAAGAAAATCAGATGGCAATAACTAACACAGAAATAATTGGAACAAAAATAATATGTGAAATAGAATCATCAAATTTAGTTAAAACTGAATATGATTCAGATAACCAAAGTTTGATTGCCACATTCAAAAACGGAATAATGTACGAATACGAAGAAGTTCCACACAAAATTTATGCACAATTTAGATTAGCAGAATCACAAGGAAAATTTTTTAATACAGAAATCGCAAGAACCTACAAATACAAAAAAATAGAAGAAACGGAATAACCATTGTATTTATAGGTATGGAAAGTGATAGTAAAATCATTAATAGTTTTTATCTACAAGACGAATTAAACCCCGACATTTGGTATCTACCAAAAGAAAAACATATGGGGGACCCCGATGCTCAAGAAGAAAAATTAAAACCTGAAGTTAGAGAAAGGTTATTAAAAGTTGCTGAAATATTTTTAGATTACATTGACATCGATATTCATGTTCATGATATTATTTTAATTGGTTCTTTAACTGGTTATAATTGGTCTGAGTTTTCAGACTTTGATGTCCATATTCTTTATGACTTTACAGATGCAGGAGAAAACTCTGAGTTATATAAAGAATTATTTCATTTGAAAAAAACAGTATTTAATGCGAAACATGATATTAAAATAAAAGGTTTCGACGTTGAGGTTTTTGTTCAAGACTTAAATGAAAAAGAAACAAGTATAGGTTCTTATTCGGTTTTATATAATAAATGGATTAGATATCCTGAGAAAGAAGAATTCAAGATAGACAAAAAACAAATCAAAGAAAAAGCTCAACAATGGATGGACATTATTGATGGCGTTTTAGAAAATGCCAAAGATGAAAACCTTAATGACGCGATTAAATTGGTATCAAAATATAGAGACAAATTAAGAAGGTATAGAACCTGCGGATTAAAAAAAGAAGGTGAGTATTCCTATGAAAATTTAGTATTCAAGTTCCTAAGAAGAAATGGGTATTTATCTAAATTAGAAGATTTCAAAAACAAAATTACTGACAAAAAATTATCATTAGAACAAGAAATTGGAGAATAATTGAAAATTATCAATTAATGATATATTTATATAGAAAAATATTATGCCAACAACAGCTTGCACATCGTATTATACCACAGTAGTAAGGGGTTATGTTCCTGGTTCGGGAGACACCGTTGGGACTGTAGTGACATTTACAACACCAAAACCAGATTACGGTAGTGAAACTAATACAACTAACTTACAATGTAATGCGGTTACGTTAGGCGGATTTAATGGATTAAACAATTAAAAAACAAATAGAAATGGCCGATTTAAAACCAATTGGAAGTGAAAAATTACAGGGAACTGATAAGTTGAGAAGAATTATGGAAATAGCAACTTATAACGAAACCCCAAGAACAGACGTTAATAATTTGTCGACAACGAATTATAGTATCCAATTACCGGATGGTTATACCTATGGTATTGTTAAAGAAAGACAAGGTTATATCATTAAAAAAGGTATTAATGAGTCTAATATGGACTATTCGGACCCGATGAAAAATAGAAAATATTATCGCTCTTATTCTGAAGCAATGAAAAAATTGAATTTGATTGTTGCTGAAACAAATAGAGTATCTGGAAATGAATTTGAAATTCCTTTAATTGGTGAACAACCTGAGGTAAAAAAAAAATTCGTATTAAAAACGAAGGCTAAAAAAACGGAAGAACCTACCGATATGGGTATGGACACTCCTCCACCAGCCGCACCACCGGCTGAACCAACAACTCCACCTGCAATGGGAGCTGAAGAAATGCCTCCTATGGGCGATGAAGAAATGCCTGAGATGGGCGATGAAGAAATGCCTCCTATGGGTGGTGAAGAAACACCTGAAGTACCTGCAATGGATATGGCACCTGGAGACGCTCCTATGTTAGACACAACTGACGAAATGGGTGACGACGAAGAAGGAGGGTCAAGTAATTTAAAACTAATTCAAAAACTTACTGGTAAATTAAGTCAAAAATTGAGAATGTTTGACAAAGATAAAGGTTTGGACTCACAAGATATCAAATACGTGATGAATTCAATTATTTCAGCGATTGACTTAGGTAAGTTGGATGATGATGACAGAGAAGATATTGTTGATAAATTAGAAGGATTTGATGAATATGGTAAAGAAGGTGAAGGGGAATTAGATTTTAAAGGTGAAGAAGATTTTAATGTGGATGATGATTTAGGTATGGGTGGTGAAGAAATTCCTACTGACGATACTGAAGAAATTGCACCAGCACCTGAAGCAACTGAAGGGTATCAAAATGTTATGGATTCTATTTTTGGTGAATCTAAAGTTGAAAAAGTACTTTCTAACTATTTTAAAATTGAATCATCAGAAAAACCTATTATTGAAAATAAAAATAAGTTAGATTTTCTAAAACAAAAAATTAACAAGATTTCACAAAAAGAAGAAGTTTTAAGATTGTCAGTTAGCGAAAGTCAAACAAAAAAATCATTAGTTCTTTTAGAAGATTATAGTAATTCTAAATTTATAGGTAAAACTAACAAGAATAATTTAGTTTTTAAAATTAACGGTAAAGAAGTTAAAGTAACACCAAAAGGTCAAACTTTATGAATTTAATTTTTATAAACGAACTAGGTCCAAATTTTAGAGGAGATAATATATACGAATTTATCTTTTCAGACATAGATGACGTTTATGGTGAAGACTGGGATAGTGAGACAGCAAACGGAAAACCAACACCACCTCATGTTGAATTTATCAAAAGGGTTGGTGTTTTAAAAAACTCCGAAATTGAATTAGAGTTAATACAAAACTCTGATTTTTTTGGGATGTATGATGCGGTTGATGGTGTAATTGCTTTAGGTTGGGAAAAACCTGATAATTACGAAGGAAAAAGATTAGTGTTT
>Ga0315909_10001872_pt1 | contig 27743 bp, 49 predicted proteins | sample LakEriMetagenome_11_FD_203527 | JGI IMG/M metagenome (GOLD analysis project Ga0315909, IMG submission 203527) | Freshwater fungal communities from buoy surface, Lake Erie, Ohio, United States - Buoy 2 MA125 | ecosystem: Environmental > Aquatic > Freshwater > Lake | place: USA: Lake Erie, Ohio... | reverse complement strand
TTTGATGATTTGGAAAAGGCACTGCGTGCGCAGATCGACTTGGCAGCTCCTGCTGTTGGTCAAGCCCGCAAGCAAGCGGCAACAGTTCGCACAAATGCAGAGGCGTTCAAAGAGGGCCGCAAAGCCTTGTCCCTAAGCGCCGACCAAGTTGAGCTACTGTTTGCGACCATGAACCCCGGCCAAATCAAGGCCTTCCGCAATGGTCTTATGGACGCATTGCGGTCCAAGGCGGCGACAGGTTCTCGCTTCAGCCTGATGCGCAACTTGGCCAATGATGACACCAAGGAAGGCCAGATTTTGCGCATGGTTTACCCCGGCGACATGTTGGACGACACGCTTGCCGCGATTGGACGGTCTGTGCAGTCTAAGGCCGCGACAGACCGCATCCTTAGTGGCTCCCCAACGGCCTCAAGCCTAAAGCAAGCGGACCGCTTCGGCATGAATGTCAGCGCCGACGACGTGCGCCAAACCCTTGGTGGCGACATGTTCGCCGCGTACAGGTCACTACGCAAGGTCATGAACCTGAACACCCCCGGCTTGACTGAAAAGCAGCGCGACGACATCGCCAAGGTGCTGGTCTCCACCAACCCCGACGTTGTGCGTCGTGCGTTGGTGGACCAGTCTGCAATGACTGAGCTGCTCAACACGATCCGCTCTGGTGGTGCCCGACTGTCGTCTGGGGCAGCAAGCTCTGCCGCACAAATCTCCGGCAACCGCTACCAGCAAGGACAATAAACCATGGACCCAAGACTCTACGACGCAACGGCCATCGCCTCTGGGCTTCTCCCCGGCTCTGGCTTGATGGATGTTATCGGCCAAGCCCCAGCCATTGGCGGTGGCATGGGGCCAAACCTCTGGCAGAACATCCGCAACAAGCAGTACATCGACGCGATGCTGCAATTGGCTGGAGCGGCTGGTGATGCGCTGATGATCGTCCCCCCAGTTGGCATGACCGTCAAGGCCGCGACCACCGCTGGCAAGACAGCGCGTGCTGGCAGCAAGGCGGCAAAGGCTGCAAAAAAGGTAACCGAAATACCTGTGCAAAATTTGAGCGTTGAAGACAAGGCGATTGTTGACCTGTTTGGGACTAAAGCCGCTCGTGAAGCGAAGCTGAAAAAGAAGGTCAAGCAAGCCGAAAAATCAGACCCCAAAGAAAGAGTAAAAACAGGCAAGTCTCAACGCGTGGACCCTGACGTTTACCGACAGATGGCGGCGACCAGCGGCGACGCGGAGGTTCTTCGTCAGGCCCAACAAGGTGCCCACCTTAAGCCAGATGGCTATGGTGGATACATTGGCGCACCCCGCACCGTATCAAGCCCTCAAGCTCTTGGCCGCATGCGTCAGGATTTGGACCAGCAGTTTGCGTCTGGCGTTGATGCCCTTAAATCTGCCGACCCAAACCGAACCGGCACATGGTACGACCGAGCAAAAGCGGCGCAAGCGCAGACCAACGAGCCGTACCAGCTCTCACAGTCGCTCAACCAGCACTCTGTTTACAGCGCAGGTGTGTCACCCGAGTCTGAGCTTGGCTTTGCTTTGAAGCATCAAGTATCCCGTCAGCTTGGTATGCCCGACATGGCGTACCGAAGCACTCCAATGAACAACTTGGACAACGCAGTCCAGCAGGACAGAATGCCTCGTCTGGGTTTTAAGATTGGCGAGTATCGTGCAAAGAATGACCCGAACGTGCCCAACACCGGGCTGTTTGGCGTCAACGATTTTCGTGCGGCACAAGGGTTTGGATACACCAACCCAGACGGTTCTATTTGGACCGGTGGCGTCAGCAACACGATGCACCCTTTTATGGATGCAGAAACCGCGCTGCTGGTTAACAGAGCAAACACGGCCAACGTCGGTGGCCGTGCCGACTGGAGTGGCCCGCACTTGCAAGAAGTGCCTTGGGTTCTTGGCAAAGCTCAAGATTTATATTCACGCGGCTCTGGGCCAACTGGTCGTTACAACGCTGCCAAACACTTTGGCGGAAACGAGGCGGCAGCAATCAAGCAGTCCATTGTTGACGCCAACAACACGTTTGAGGATTATTTGTACAAGCATGCTGCATCGGCAACGCATGAATCAATCCCCGGCGCGTCTACTGGGCACGTTCCACAAATGCTTAACGCAAGCCCTGAAGACAAACTGGCATACACCAAGGCCGGGTCATGGAACGCTCCGCTTGCTGTTGATGGCGGCGACAAAGACGTTATCTACAGCGCACTTGGTATGCGCCAACTGCCTCCGGTTGATGCAACTGGCGCGTACATAAACAGCCAAGGGGTCATGGAATCAAACCCAATGGTCATTGCACGGCCTTTGCTCGACTTCCCCACCGGTGGTGGTGGCGGTCGTGTTGCTGACACACGCGTCGATGCAATGAACTCAGCAGAGCGTTTGCGTGCTGCTGTTGATGCGCAAGAGGCTGGTGCTTGGAACCTGCCAAATACCATGGGCGGCGTGTCTGGGAAAAACTCTGCTGTTATTGACTCACGCGCATTGAACAACAGCGCCACCACAGGTGTCATGCCGTCTGCACAGGCTTTGGCAGAGGGCAACAAAATGCTCAACCCACAAGGCTACGGTCTTACTGCCACGTCTCGTGGCGCTTTGATTCACCCGTTCGACGAGGGTGCTACTCCAAAAAACTTGCAAGCGGTCCTGAAGTCTTCGCAAAACAGCCTCCTAGACTTGATACCCGGAGACCTTTCTAAGGGCGTCACAAGCTCGGGGTACTTTCCCGGCATCGGGAAATTTAACGAAGCAGGGGAGGTGGTTCCAACCGCGCCGTTCAGTGGTGAAGCAACCGGTGGACTCCTTGAGGCATTGGCCAAGGCACCGCCAGAAGTTGCGGCAAACTTGAGCGAGTCAGAGGGCGTCCGGTCGGCTATTGGAAAAATCACAGCCCGCGACGCCGCGGCTGGCGGCGCAAGAGACGACATTCAAAACATGCGCAAGTTCTTGTCGGAAGCCGATTGGAACAAGGCTGTGAAAATGATCCGCGCTGGCGCAACCCCTGCCGCCGCGCTGGCCGCGATGGGCTACTCCATCACCAGCATGGCCGGTCAAGAGGAGTGACTGGCCCAAGCAGCGCACCTTTTGCCATAGGCAATTTGGGCCTTGCGCTGCTCGTCACGGGACGCTGACACATAGGGCGTCTCGTGATGCTGCTGTGCTTGATGCTGCAACGCATACAGCTCATCAAGAAGCTCAATGATGTCGTGTATGTACGATCCGTCCTCTGCAATTGAGGATAGGTGGTCTTGGGCCTGTTGGACCCGATCATCTAAGGTGCTCATCTCACTCCCCCAAAAAACGCTGCGGTCAGCGGGTCGATCTTGATCTTGCGGCGAAGCTGCCGCCGTCGTGCGCTGGCGAAGTCTCTGTCCTCCACCGACACCTTCACCTTAGCTCTGGCCTTGCGCTCCTTGTCGGTCAGGTTCGGCAGCTTGGGCGCGTCCTCACCGGGGCCAAAGGCGTACAGCGCCAGATGCACACCCTGAGACCGCTGCCACTCCTTCACGTGGACCAGCCCCGACTTGCGCATGTCGGCCAGCACCCGTGCAGACGTGCGGACGTGGCAATGCACCGCAGCGGCCATGTCCCAGCAGTTCATGGGCCGCTCTTGAATGGCCACGTACGCGTCCAGCGCCACCCGTGGGATCACTTGCGCTCTCCACGCTTGTGCAGCAAGCCCATGTGCAGCGACGGCAACGCAAAGGCGTCCATGCTGCCGGGACGGCCCGTGAATGGCAGCAGCTCCCTGCCCTCATAGATGCCGCGCTTGAACATGTCATTGGCCGCGGCTGGCACCAGTGGTGCGGGTTTGTGTGGTGTGTAGATCATGGATGCACTTTCTTGGACGAATATATTTTAAGAAAAGGCGGTGGCCGAAACCACCGCCAGAGCAAAGGGTCAGCGGCCCGACTTTAAGGCCTGATCGACCTCTTCGTCCAGCATCTTCAGGATCGCCAGTCGGATGACCGCCGAAACACTCATGCCGAACGTGTCCGCGAACTCGACCACGCGCTTGGCCTGCTCGGCTGTCAGGCGGGTCGCAAGCTGAACCTCTTTGCTTTTTACTTTCACCAGTCGTCTCCTGTGTCTGCGGCAGCAGCGGCAGGTGCAGCCTTGCCTGCAGTGATACCGAAGTCAGCAGCCGCACTTGGGCGACCACCACCGAGCGTGTCACCCTTAGCGACCAACATGACGTTGTTCAGGCCGAAAGACACGCCGTTGTTGCCTGCCTGTGAGTACGCGTATGCGTTCAACGACACGCGACCAAAGTCGCCGCTCACGATGTCCTGCGAGCCAATGAGGTCGTGGCCATGGGCGTCAACCGCGCCGGGCTTGGTCACGCTCTTGGCGTTGAAAAACCAGTGGCCAGCGTACTCAGCACCCAAGGGCGAGCCGTCCACCTTGGTCTCGGTGTCGCCGTCGCGCAAAGGATTGCGGGCGTTCTTGGGTATCTTGTCGCCGAACTTGGCGACCAGTGCGGCCTTGGCTGCGGCCTTCAGGGCGGCAACGGTTTCGGTGTCGGACTTGGGCACCAGCACCTGCGTGCTGAACTCGTCCTTGCCGGAGAGTTCGTTCTTGCGGGACGCCAAGGCGTTGAAGTAGGAGAAGCGGCACTTGCCGGTTACAACTCGTGTAGACATACGTTTCCTTCGGTTTCTGGGTTAAGCGTTGCGACATGCAACAACTGAAATGTAGCATAGAAAAGTGACGAAGTGTGAGGCAAAATAACGGACATGAAACTCTACCCACACCAAATTGAGGCCCGCAACTTTCTACTGGCCAAGGGCCGCGCCATCTTGGCCGACCAGCCCCGCGTGGGCAAGACGCTGCCCACGGCTGCAGCGGCTCTTGAAAACCTTCCGGCCCTGATCGTGTGCCCCGCCATCGCCAAGAGCGTGTGGGCCACCGCCGTCCACAACCTGAACCCAGAGACGCCCATCTTGGTAGTGAACGGCAAGGCCTCGGCCCAAGGCCTGACCAAGACGCCGGGAATCACCATCATCAACTACGACCTGATCCAGTACCTGCCCGAGAAGGCCAACTTCGCCACGCTCGTGCTTGACGAGTGCCACCGGATCAAGAATCAGAAGGCCGCTCGGACTAAGGCCGCACTGCGACTGATGAAGCTGTGCAAAAACGTGTTCGCACTTTCTGGGACGCCTATTCCGAACCGGCCAATTGAGCTGTGGCCGGTGCTGCACGGCCTTGGCATTTACCGTGGAGGATGGTACGACTTCGCCACGCGCTACGCCAAGATGTGGGTCGCGCCGTGGGGCATGGACGTGTCTGGTGCGAGCAACATCCCAGAACTCAAAGCCCTCATGAAACCACACGTTTTGCGCAGGAAAAAAGAGGACGTGTTCACCAACTACAAGGAACCTCAAGTCTCGCTGATCACGTTTGACCTGCCCATCGACAGGCGCGAGCGCGAGTTTGATGTGGAGGCCTTGGTGCGCAACCCAGACGCGGTGCTGGCCTTTGAGGGCTTGGCCGAGATCATGCGCGAGGCGGGCGAGAAGAAGATCAAGCCCGCCACCGAGTTCATCGACGACCTGCTGCAGTCGGGTGAGCCGGTGGTGGTGTTCGTTCACCACAAGGACGTGGCGCGTGGACTGATGGAGACGCTCAAGGCCCACAAGCCCGTGATCGTGGTGGGCGACACGCCACGGGCCGCACGGGACAAGGCCATTGCCGACTTCCAAGCGGGCAAGACCAAGGTGATCATCGGCAACATCGCCGCCATGTCGGAGGGCGTGGACCTGTCCGCTGCCGACACCATCGTGTTCGTGGAATGCACGTGGTCCACTTCGGCGCTGGAGCAGGCATCCAGCCGGGTGGAGAACATCAAGAAGGACGGCATCAAGCCGCTGATCTACCTTCTCACCATCCGCGCCAGCTTGGACCACGAGGTGCTGGCTCGGGTGCTCAAGAAGCAAAACATCGTGAGCCAGATCATCTAATACCCCTGCGGTTTTGTCGGGATTGAAAAAAGAGCTTGACTGTTTCCGGTAACGGCATACAATGGAGCCATCAACAACCAACCGGAGAAACCGAAATGAACGCAACCTTCACCAACACCGAGTACAACGTCGCGGCCATCGTGACTGAGATCAGCAAGGGCTTTGCTGTGTCCCTGCTGGACTGCGACAGCGAGGAGATTGTCAGCACCCGCATCTTCCCCAAAGACCGCTACGACGACGCCTTGGCCTACGCCAAGTTCTTGGTCCAAGTTGTTTGAGAAGGAGAAAACGAAATGACCCAAGCACCAGCATTCACCGTCCACTGGACCAGCGCCATGTCAGGCAACCAGCGCAGCTCAAGCTGCAGCACCAAGGCCCAAGCCCTGCGCGAAGCACGCGAGCTGTTCATCGAGGGCGCGCGCAATATCAGCGTGAGCAAGTACAGCAACGGCAGTGCCACCGACATCAACTGGAGAAAGCCATGAACATGACCCAATACATCGACGCGCTTGAGGCCCACGACTGGGACTTCCGATTCAGCGACGCCATGCGCACCTACGAGCGCGGCATGGACCAGTTCAAGGCGCTGAAAGCTGCGGCCAAGGAACTCGACCCGGACCACGAAATCTGGAACACCTACGCACCCTTGGGCCACCGCATCCCATGACCACCACCAACACCCAGCGCGTGGCCGCACTGCGCCAGCGCCGCAAGGCCGCTGGCCTTGTCCGCGTCGAGTACTACCTCACCCCAGAGCTGGCCAAGAAGGTCCGCGAATTGATCAACCAATTGAAGGCACAGCAATGACCCAACACACTGAACGTAAACACGCCCGACTGTCGGCATCGCGCATTGATCGCATCATGCGCTGCCCCGGCTCCGTGCGTCTGGAAAGCCAGATGCCCTACGAGCCAGCCGGTCCTGCTGCGGAGCGTGGCACCGCCATCCACGAGCTGGCCGAGAAGCTGCTGCGCGGTGAGGAGATCGACAACCCGGACGTGGACCCTGATTACATCGCCATGGCCAAGCAGTACGCCGATTTCGTCAATGGGTACTTTGAGGCACCACGCAAGAAGCTGATCGAGGTCAACGTGGATGAAGGCCTGAAGCCCATCCACCGCGCCCTTGGCGGCACCGCTGACGCCATCTTGGTTGAGGGCAACACACTTGCGTGCGTTGATCTTAAGACCGGTCGCATCCCAGTTGACGCCAAGGACAACAAGCAGCTCATGACCTATGCGCTCGGGGCCATGCGCCAGCTCAAAGCACCGCAGACCATCGACGTGCATCTGGTTATCTTCCAGCCCGGTGTCGGCAACTCGGTTCACGAGATGTCCGGCTTGGAGCTGCTGGATCATGAGCAAGACCTCAAGGCGGCTGCAGAGCTGGCCCTTAGTCCTGATGCGCCCACCAGCCCATCACCCGACGCGTGCAAATACTGCCGCGCCAAGACCATCTGCCCGTCCATGCGCACCAAGGTGCAGGACAACGCCCGTAAGGACTTCGCACCCGATACATCCGTCACCCCAGAGATGCTTGACTTGGCCGAGATGGCCAGCAACTGGGCCGATGCCGTCAAGGCCGCAGCAAAACAGCAGATCAAGACCACGCCCATCGAGGGCTGGACGCTCAAGCCCGGACGCAAGACGCGCTTTTGGAAGGCAGAAGGATTGGCCATCGAGGCGCTCAAGGACCACCCAGAGGCCTTCGACCTGAAGAGTCCAAGTGCCATTGAGAAGCTGGGCATCGAGATCAGCGAGGAGCTGATCGGGGTCAAGCTGGCCGAAGAATCTTTGGCCCGCCAAAAGTCCAAGGCCTAAAATGGCCACTCCAAAAAAGAACCCGGCCAGCGCGAACTGGACGGGTTCATCAAGCAACTCAACCGGAGAACCACTCATGAATGAAACAAGTGGCGGGTCAATTTTACCAGCCCAAGACACGACTGCGCTGTCCCTCGCTGCCGCCGCACATATAGCCCGCACCGTGCCCACAGCACGGTTCTGCGGCTTTAACGTCAGCACCCAAGGGGGTAGGGTCACCAAGCGCCCCATGAGCCTTACCGGCCCCGGTGTGGGCGCCGACACCCCACAAGAGTACCTGTGCGACACCGAGGACGTGCTGGCCCACGAGCCACCACCTTCCAACGCCACCTACTGGGGCGTGGTGCTGCAGAAGCAGCCCTACATCACCCAGATCGACGGCCAAGACCACGCCTTCGTGATCCTTGACCTCGACACCAAGAACAGCACAGCACCCCGCGACATACGCATCGCCAAGCTGCTGGAGCTGGCCAGAGACATGGACCTGCTGACCGAGCGGTCCCACTCCATGAAGGGTGGCCACATCATGTTCCTGTCGCCAGCCGACGAGGCGGCACCCAAGCGCATCAAGCTGGGCAACAGCCAAGAGATCGAAATCTTTGGCCTTGCCAACAGCGCAGGCAAGAGCGTGATGCTCACCGGTGACAAGCTCAAGGGCGAGGTCAAGCCCATCACCAGCCTGATCGAGCTGCTCCATAAAGCAGGCATCACCGACGACGTGATCTTCCCGCCAGAGCCAGCACCGGCCATTCAGCCTGTTACAACACAGGCCATCGAGTACAGCCCAAGGCCCATGGACGACATGGACAAGGCCCAGCAGGCACTGTCCTACATCGCAATAGCCAAGGGCGACTACCAGACGTGGATCGACATGGGCATGGCGTTACAACACGGGTTTGGCGCCGCAGGCTACCAGATGTGGGTGCAGTGGTCATCATCCCAGCCCGAGTTCAAGGGCGAGGAGGACTGCAAGGCCCACTGGAAGAGCTTTAAGCCCAACGGGGCCACCTCCCTTGGCACGTTGTTCCACTTGGCGAAGGCCCACGGCTACACCCCGCCCACCACCAAGACGGAGCGGAAGTCGGCCATCGAGGACTTCAACAGCTTCATCCAAAAGACGGCCCCGGCACTAATCGACCTGTCCGACCCGTTAGAAATAAACCAGCCATTTGTCTCCCAGCCCGACCAGCCGCCATCCATCTGGCAGGAGGTCGATCTGGACCTCAATACCCTGCACCCCATTGATTACCTGATCGACAACTTCTTGGCCCACAGTTTGATGGTCGTCGCGGGCCAGCCCGGTGTGGGCAAGACCACCGCCATGCTCTCTCTGGCCATGGTGATCGCGGGCTTCACCCTGAAGGACTGCAGCCTCTCCACCGAGGCACCCAGACGGGTGATCTACGTCACGGAAGATGTCTCCCAAGTCCAGCTTTCCCTCTTCAGCTACGCACGGCACCACCACCTCGACCCACAACAAATCAAAGAGATGATCCACGTCGTCGAGGCACGCCGATCCGAGATGCCCGACATCCTGCTGCTCACACAAAACATCCTCAAGCACACGACAACACATGAAGGCCATACCCTGCGCCCGTACCTGATCCTCGACACGGCATCCGCGACTTTCGACATTGAGGACGAGAACAACAACTCCGAGGTGGCCATCTACATGGAGGGCATCAAGCAGACCCTCTTTACCAAGCTCAATACGCCGATTGCCATCGTCACACACACCGCCAAGTCACTCTCAACAAGTGACGACACGGCCACTGCCCGTGGCGCCTCCGCATGGACCGGCAACGCAACATTAACGGCGACCCTCTTCATCGACCAAGAGGAGCGGTTCATGACGCTGGTCAAGAAGCGGTACCAGCCACTGATCACAGAACTGAAATTCCAAACCCACGTCAACAATGAGGTGACCATCTCCAAGTACGGAAAACTTCAAGATGTGGTCTGCATCACCGTGACGCCCACCGAGTCCTCCAAGACAGACAGACAACAAAACGCAGAAGAAAGTAAACAGGAAAAACAATCTCAACGTGCCATGGACAAGGCCGATGAGGCCTGTTCCTACGTCCAATCCGTGCTCAATGACCACCCAGAGGGGGTGATTATTCGGCGCGGATCGACGGCATCAAGGACCATCCCGAGCGACTACAAGACCTGCCACCAGCTGCATTGGGATGACGTGTTTGAGCACGTGCCGGGGTCATCCAGAGGGGATGTAAAACGAGCGGTTGGCACCGCCGTTTTCTCCAGATTCGCGCCAGATGCACCGGCCAGTGGCTGGGTCAAGTTGGGCTGATTTATGGTCCACCAAGTGCTTGACAGGACGTTGAGGGGACGAGGGGACGTTGAGGGGACGTTGAGGGGACGGTCCCTTCGACATTATCGTGAAGAGCTGGTCCAATATGGGGGCCTTAGCCCCCATTTGGACAGCGCGAATGTGGCCCTTGGTCCTACAAAATGGGAAAAGTTATCCACAGGCAAAGTTGAAGGGACGAAGGGACCAAACCCCTTTGGGGCGTCCCTTCAACTTTTGGGGTGTTTTGCTTAAAAAATAGGCAACATGAAAAAGTGAGGAAAAGTGATGATGCAAAAAGTGACCGAAAACTGGGTGGACGACGACCGCGTGAGCTGCAAAACGTGTGCTGAGGGGACGGAGGAAAAAATGGTCCATCAGATGCCCGCGCATGAGTTTGAAAAGATCAGGCGGGTCAACCATAAGGCCAACCGGTGGATGTTTGACATAGTGACCATTGACCGGGGGTGGGCGACTGCTAAGTACACGATGCGGGTGTGCCAAGCAAACGACCATCCGTGTTTCCCGGATGACCTGAAGCACCGCTGCAACCTTTACCGCGACGTCAGCGACGCGTCAGCGATCAGCAAGGTCGGTGACCGAGAAGGGGGTGCAGGATGGTGGGAGTGAAAAGAGGTCGAAAGTATTTAGAGCACCAAGATCAGGTGAAGGTGGTGCAAAAGGTTCGCGCCTTCCATCCGGGGGTTATCATTGCGGCAATACCCAATGGAGGCGATAGAACGGCCTCAGAGCGCGTCAGGCTCGCAAGTGAGGGGGTACTAGCGGGTATGCCTGATCTGTGCGTCCTGCGGCCTTCTAGGGGGTTTCACGGGCTATTCGTGGAGATGAAGACGGTTGAGGGGGTCGTGAGTGCGGCCCAAAAGGACATATCCGGTCGGCTCAACGCCGAAGGGTATCTGTGTTTGGTTGCACGGGGTGCGGATGACGCATACCGATTGATTGAGGAGTACTTGGCATGACGACAGACGCATTGACTTCAAACGAGGCATTCGTTGAGGCGCATGTCCAGAAGCACGTGAAACGGGCCGAGGCTGGGCAGCTTGAGAAGCTCGAGATGACCAAGGTCAACAAAGCGATTCACTCCGCAGGAGGCGAATTAGCCGTGTTCGAGATGGTGGCTCGGGGGATGACGAAGAAACGAATGCTGGAGCTGTTGGACATTTCCAGTGATGCCTTCGACCGCTGGGTCAAAAAGAGTACAGAACGGGCATCGACATACTCACGCGCACGCGAGGCCGGGGCAGACGCGCTGGCCGACGAAACCTTACAGATTGCTGACGAAGCAGAGCCGCAGACGGCGCAGGTGGCCAAGCTGCGCATCGAGGCCCGCAAGTGGCTTGCTGGCAAGATGAACCCGGCTGTGTACGGCGAGAAGCAGGGGCCGACAGTCACGCTGAACCTTGGGGACATGGCGCTGGACAGCTTGCGTAGACGCCCAGCAAGCACCGTTATCGACGTGTGAGCAGGGGTGTTACAACACACGCAACGAACGATGTGTGTCGCGTAACAACCCAGCGGTGGCCATCTCGACCGCTTTGGCGCTGGACCCCCCCCTTCGCGGCGCGGCGGGTGCGGCTGCAGCTGCGGTATCCCACATACCTCAATCCCTTAAAAAAAATTTTTCACTCATTACCCAATGAGCCAACACCACCTTAAAAAAATTTTTTCACCTATTCGCAAATACCCCATTGACACCCACCACCTACACCCCTGACAATCACCTTGTCACAAAAAATTTTTTTTAAACGGAGAAACCGATGTCAAGAGTTGTTGCGTACTACCGGGTGAGCACTGACGAGCAGGGCCGATCTGGCTTGGGGCTGGACGACCAGAGGTCTGTGGTGCGGCAGATGGCGGCGAGCCGTGGCTGGGGCTTGGTGAAGGAGTTCACTGAGGTGGAGTCTGGTGGCAACTGCGAGCGACAGGCCTTGCACATGGCCATGACGCTGTGCAAGAACATCGGGGGGACGCTGGTGGTGGCCAAGCTGGACCGGCTGGCGAGGGATGCCAAGTTCCTCCTCGGGCTGGCCGACAGTGGCGTGCCGATCTTGTTTGGTGATTTGCCGGAGCTGGACCTGACCACCAGCACCGGGCGGGTGCAGTTGACCATGATGGCTGGGTTTGCGGAGTTTGAAAGACGCCGGATCAGCGAGCGCACGAAGGCCGCACTAATGCAGGCCAAGGAGCGCGGCGTGAAGCTCGGTGGATTCCGTGGTGCGGCTGGCACGGCGGTGGGTGTGGAGAAGGCCGCGATTGCGAACAAGGCAAAGGCCGATGGCCGTGCTGCTGAGTTGGCCGACGTGGTGCGCGAGGCTGTGGCTGCTGGTGGCGGTCTGCGTGAGGCGGCGAAGCGTTTGAACGACATGGGGGTACTGACGCCCAGCAAGAAGGGCCAGTGGCAGGCGGTCACGGTGTCGCGGGTGCTGGAGAAGCTGGCATAAAAAAGTGATTGACAGAATCATCACTTGATTGAGACAATAATATTTCTTTAACTAAACCGGAGAAAACGATGCAACGAGAAGACGTGATGGTGATGGTGGGTTGTGCGGTGCTGGGTGTGGCGTTCGTGGCCATGGCCGTGCTGGGCTGGTTGCCGGGTGGGGTATGAGGAAGCGGTCTAAGTACAGGCCACGCCCGGTGCTGACAGACCCGGTGGCTTACGTGGTGGAGAGCAGCACGTTACTGGTTGACCACGGCACGTATGTGATCGACTGGAAGCTGAAGCTCCATGTGGCCATGGAGATGCTGGTCAAGGGGATGGCGCGGAAGCCGCACCTTGACGCGGTGGTGGCCGCAAGGAACATCACCGAGGGGCTGATGGTGACGCTGGGTGGGCCTGATGTGGACGGCACCTTGGCCCGCTCTGGTGTTGCCCTGATGGACGTCTGCGACCGAGCAAACGCTGGCAAGGGCACCACATTGAGGGCACCGGAGATGCAAGCCTTGCGCGACCTGATGGCCCTGCACGACGAGCTTTTAGATGTGGTGACCGTGGGGCAGATGGAGCGGGCCATCGCCTATGTGAAGAAAGAGATCAGCGCCGGACGTGCTGGTCGACTGAAGGACTTGAAGTAACTCAACCAAAGGAGAAAGAAGTGAAAGAAATACAGCAACGTGAATTTAACCGTGCCATCGCAGTGCTGGAGGCGCTGGGGTGTGATTACAAGATCATCACCAAGACCGGCGAGCAGTTTGGCGGGCTTGAGGTGGTGGTGGCAAAGCCAAAGAAGCGCGCCGCGAACCGTTACCCCTACGGGGCACTGACGAGCTACGCACGTGGGCTGGTGGACATGGACTTGGCCGCTGGTGACGTGCAGTCTGTGCCGGTGGGTGGGTTTGATGCCGAGTCGGTGCGCTCTGTGATCTGCATCATGCTGACCAAGGCGTGGGGGACCGAGACCTACACCACGGCGGTCAGTGGCGACCACGTTGACGTGATGAGGATCACGGCATGAAAGAAATACTGATCGCAATCGTCTTTGGCGTGAGCTTGTTCTGGTTCACCGAGGACGCGTATGAGCACGGGTATCTGCAGGGATACCGTGACGGGCAGGAGAGAGCGCTCATGTCCCCGCAAGCCCTAGAGACTTGCACCAAGTGGTGGTTCGACGGCAGTGAGGTACGGGCCAAGCAAGCAATGAATCAATACTGTGAGAGGAACAAGAAATGAACGCACAACACACACCGGGTCCGTGGAGGATGCGCGCCGCGATCAAGTCAGATGAGTTTGATATTCGGGACGAGGGGTCATCCGGCGGGTACGCGCCGATAGCAAAGGTCAAAGGCGACAAGCGGTCAACGATGGAACAAGCGGCTGCAAACGCCCGACTGATTGCTGCCGCACCTGATCTTTTGGATGCGCTTCAAACTATGCCGCAAAGCATGTCCGCAACTGATGAAGAGTACTGGGCTTGGGTTGACAAAGCGCGTGCGGCGATCGACAAAGCAACAGGAGGTTAAGCATGAGCAGCGTACACGCAGTGACACAAGACTTGGCGTTCACCTTGAAGGTGGCGTCGTTCTACCCGATACCCACGGACAAGCTGGTCAAAGAGTTCAGCGAGTGGGTGGCCGAGAAAGGCAAGGAGCACAACTTCATCACATGGAGAGTGTCGATTGAAGGCGCAGTTAAGGAGTATGGAGTATGACCGCACAACACACAGGTGGCCGTTGGCGCTATCACGAGGGCCGTAACGGAGAGTTCTTGGTCTCTTGCGAATCTGGGGGGTTTGCACCCATTGCTCGGGTCAAAGGAGACAAGCGAACTACGCTCAAGGATGCCAGAGCAAACGCTCGTTTGATGGCTGCTGCGCCCGACCTATTGGCCGCACTGTACGCCATGATGGACAACTGCTACGACCCTGACAGGAGCGATGAAATTGTGCAGGCGTTCGACGCAGCACGTGACGCAATAGCAAAAGCAGAGGGGTTCAAATGACCTCAAGAGAACAATTTGAGTTGGAGCATTTCAACATCAGCCCCGCCAAGGTGGGCAAGAAAACCCCTGCGTTTTGGATTCACCAAGCCCCAAGCGCATGGCGTAGGTCTTTGAAGGGCTGGGTGGCACTGGCCCTTGGCTGGGTGCTGGGCACACTGTTCGGCGTTTGTCTGGTGCTTGTTTGGGAGATGACGAAATGAACCGAATCACACGCGATGACACCGAGCATGGCGTTGAATACGTCCGGGCTGATGAAGCGCAAGCCGAGGTTGACCGCCTAAACAAAACCCTGACGTGGGAACAGAACCGCGCAGAGCGCATCGGCACACACGGCCCCGGATGCCACCTGTGGGGTGACCGCCACTACGAGTGCCTGCTCAGAAAATTCAACGAGGAGAGCGCATGACCGACAAAGACGAACTGACCTCTGTCTTACAGGCAGAGCTTGACCGTGTGAACGCTAGACTGGCCGAACAGCCCCCGGTCAAGACCTACCACGGTGGTAAGCCGTGGCCGGTGGCACCAGCACCAGACCCTGCGCCCATCATCCAGCAACTGGTCACCGCCTTGGAAGGCTCTGGCACCAAGATGCGGTCTGACCAGTGGTACATCGAGATCGAGGCGGTGGCCGCTGGCAAGCACTACCTCAACAGCATCAACAAGGGGGACACATGAACGACTGGGACCAACTGCAGACCATCTGCTTGTACGTCATTTACGCGGCCATCATCATGGGCTTTGGCGCCATGGTGGCCATGTGGATTGCGCCATGAAAACCGTTGCCATATTCCTGCTGGTACTGGGGGCATTCATGCTGGGCCAGTACCTTGACCAAGAACTGATGCCACAACAACAAGAGGAGGTGAAGTGATGGCGATACACACAGACGAGGTGATCCGCAACCACCTGCGCGAGAACCAAGAACAGACCGTAACGCAGATCGCGTCGGCGCTGAACTTGGGGCCGTCGCGGGTGCGTGCGGTGTTGAAGTCCATGGTGGACGTGTACGTGAGCGGCTACACGGCCAACACCGATGGGGTGTCTGGAAGGGCGGTCCCGAGTGTCGCGGTGTACTGCGTGGCCGAGATTCCGAAGGACTGCCCAGCACCATGATCAAGATCATCTTTGCAGACTTCATCCACATCTTCCAGCCACCGACGGCTGACGAGATGGTGCGCGAGGAGCTGGAGCAGGCACGGCGCGAGCTGCTCAAGGCGCACAGCGCCGAGGAGTACGCCCGGTCCATGTCGCAGTACCACCAAGAGCGGATCACCCGGTTGACCAACATCATCGAACAAGGAGAACAAGATGAACGAACGAGAACTCGACTTGCTGGTCGCAGACCTGCAGTATGAAAACAAGCAAATCAGACGCCAGCGTGACGCGGCCATCGAGGAGTCCATCCGGCTGCGCCACACCCTTGAGCACATCTACGCCAAGTGCATTCTGGCCATTCGAGAGGGTGGACCCGAGGGTGCTGGAGGCGATGCACCGAGCCACAATGACAAGTCGTCGTACTGAGCAATTTAACCAACTGGGGGCCGCACGGCTATGACACAAACCAAACGCAACGTCTTTGAGGAGTGGGTCGAGAGATACCAAAACAACCCGGTGATGTTTGTGGACGAGGTGCTGGGGGTCACGCCCGACAAGTGGCAGATCAAGTTCCTGATGGCCATCGCCAAGGGCAACCGGCGTGTGAGCGTGCGGTCTGGCCACGGCGTGGGCAAGTCCACGGCCAGCGCGTGGGCGATGCTCTGGTACTTCATGACGCGCTCCCCGGTCAAGGTGGTGGTGACCGCACCGACCAGCTCGCAACTGTTTGACGCCATGTTCGCGGAGCTGAAGCGGTGGGTGCTGCAGATGCCGCAGCCGCTCCAAGACTTGGTGACGGTCAAGCAGGACCGCATCGTCTTCAACGCCGCACCGGACGAGATGTTCATCTCGGCACGGACATCGCGGGCGGAGCAGCCAGAAGCCTTGCAGGGTATCCACTCGGACAACGTGATGCTGGTGGCCGACGAGGCCTCGGGCGTGCCGGAACAGGTGTTTGAGGCTGCGGCTGGCTCCATGTCCGGCCACAACGCCGTGACGCTCTTACTGGGCAACCCGACGCGATCCAGTGGGTTCTTCTACGACACGCACAACCGACTGAGCAGCGAGTGGGTGACGTTTCGGGTGTCGTGCGAGGACTCGCCACGGGTGAGCACCGAGTACATCAGCGAGATGGCCAGCCGGTACGGGGAGGAAAGCAACGCGTACCGCATCCGTGTGCTGGGCGAGTTCCCGCGTTCGGACGACGACACGATCATCTCCATGGAGCTGATCGAGGCGGCGAAGAACCGCGACGTGGCCCCGACCCAATACGCGCCCATGATCTGGGGTCTGGACGTGGCACGCTTTGGCTCGGACAGCTCAAGCCTGACCAAGCGCAAGGGCAACACCGTGACCGAGGCCAGCCGGGTGTGGCGCAACTTGGACCTGATGCAATTGACGGGGGCGGTGGTGGCCGAGTACGAGGCGCAAAAGCAGGAGGACAAGCCCGAGTCGATCATGGTGGACTCGATTGGCCTTGGCGCTGGCGTGGTGGACCGCTTGAAGGAACTGGGACTGCCAGCGGTGGGTATTAACGTAAGCGAAAGCCCGAGTTTTAGCCCAAACCAAACTTACGCCAACCTGAAGGCCGAGCTTTGGTACAAGTGCAAGGCGTGGTTTGAGAAGCGCGACTGCCGCATCCCAGACGACTCCCGACTGACGGCAGAGCTGGCCACGGTGCGGTACACGTTTTCCAGCACCGGCAAGACCCGCGTGGAGTCCAAGGAGGACATCAAAAAGCGGGGTCTGAAGTCACCCGACTGCGCCGACTCGCTGATCCTGACGTTTGCGGGGGACGCGGCCACGGCGATTTATGGCTCCAGCGGTGGCTCCAAGAGCTGGGCCAAGCCCCTCAGAAGGAATGTGCCACGGCTGGCGTAAAAGTGCGAAAATTCGCGCAAGCGAGGTGAACTTATGCCACTCAAGCAGGGCTATTCTCAAAAAACGGTCTCTTCCAACATAAAGAAAGAGGTCAAGGCTGGCAAGCCGCAGAAGCAGGCGGTGGCCATTGCCTTGAGCGTGGCCGAAAAGGCTAAGGCAAAGAAAGGCAAAAAATGAAGGGTCTCTATTCAAATATTGCAGCCAAGCGCGAGCGCATCAAAGAGGGTTCCAAGGAGAAGATGCGCAAACCCGGCACCAAGGGTGCCCCAACCGCTGCGGCCTTCAAAGCCTCGGCAAAAACCGCCAAGAAAGGCAAATGACCATGGCCACCAAAAAAATGATCCCAATGAAGCCCTTCAAGCCCTGCGCTGGTTGCCCAACGCCGGGCAAGTGCAAGGCCGCTGGCAAGTGCTTGGCCAAGGCCAAAGCCAAGTGATGGCGACAAAATAAAGTGGTGAGAACATGAAAAAGTACGACACGGACGAGAACTACCAAGCCGACGGCATGAAGCTGGCCGAGGACGCCCAGCGCGAGCTGGTCGAGATCGAGGAGGACGAGACCGGCGAGTCGTCTGCTTTGTTCATGAACGAGCACGACTTCCAGTCGGTGGTCTCTGCCGAGATTGAGGATGCCGTCACCTACATCGACACCGACCTGAGTCCGATCCGCGCACAGGCCACGGCCTACTACCGTGGCGACCCGTTTGGCAACGAGGAGGAGGGCAACAGCCGTGTGGTGGCCACCGAGGTGCGCGACACGGTGAATGCCATGCTGCCCAGCATCATGCGGGTGTTCTTCAGCTCCGAGCGCGTGGTCGAGTTCATGCCCCGTGGCCCAGAGGACGTGAAGGCCGCAGAGCAGGCCAGCGACTACTCCAACTACGTCCTGAACCAAGACAACCCCGGCTTTATGGTGCTGTACGGCACCTTCAAGGATTCTCTGGTCCGCAAGTGCGGCATCGTGAAGACTTGGTGGGCCAAGAACACCACCGTGCGCACCGAGAAGTACACCGGCTTGGACGAGGGCACCGTGATGATGCTCCAGCAGGAACCCGGTGCCGTGGTGACCGTTATCACCCAGTACGACGACCCGGACGTAACCGAGCCTCAGTTGACCATGGACCCCATGACCGGCCAGCCGGTGATGATGCCGATCCCGCAGATGTTCGACGTTGAGGTCAAGCGCACCATCGAGGAGGGCAAGATTTGCGTGGAGGGCGTGCCGCCAGAAGAGTTCTTGATCGACCGCAATGCGCGTGACATCGAGTCGGCTGCGTTTGTTGGCCACCGCAAGATGGCCACCGTGGCCGAGCTGCTTGAGATGGGCTACGACGAAGACCTGATCATGGAGAACATCTCCACGACCGACTTTGAGTACAACGACGAGTACCTGCGCCGCCGCCCGACCACCACCACGATGGGGTCGTTGAACGAGTCGCACAACCCGGCCATGCAGCGTGCGCTGTACGTCGAGGGCTACATGCGCGTGGACTACGACGGAGACGGCATCCCCGAGCTGCGCAAGGTGTGCTGCCTTGGCGAGGGCTACACCATCGTCAACAACGAGCCTGCCGACTTGGTGGGCTTTGCTGATTTCCCATGCGACCCCGAGCCACACACAAGTCCGCTGGAAGCCAACAGCGTGTTCGACTACACCAAGGACTTGCAGGAGATCAAGAGCGACATCCTGCGCAACACTTTGGACAGCTTGGCCCAGAGCATCCACCCCCGCACCGCGGTGGTCGAGGGTCAGGTCAACATGGACGACGTGCTGAACAACGAGACGGGTGCCATCATCCGCATGCGGGCACCCGGCATGGTGATGCCGCTGGCCCAGCCGTTTGTTGGCCAAGCCGCGTTCCCGATGCTGGAGTACATGGACAGCATCAAGGAAGAGCGCACCGGCATGAGCCGTGCGTCGATGGGCCTGAACGCCGACGCGCTGCAGTCCACCACCAAGGCGGCTGTGAGCGCCACGGTGAGCGCCAACCAGATGCGCATTGAGCTGACCACGCGCATCTTGGCCGAGGGCATGAAGAAGCTGTTCAAGCTGATCCTGCAGTTGTCTGTGAAGCACCAAGACAAGCCCCGCATGGTCCGCATGCGCAACGAGTGGGTGCAGATCGACCCCCGCTCGTGGGACGCCACCATGGACGTGGCCATCAACGTGGGCATGGGCACCGGCGACACCGAGCAGAAGATGCAGATGCTGGGCATGATCGCCGCCAAGCAGGAACAGGCATTGATGCAGATGGGTCCGATGAACCCGCTGGTGACCCCAGCGCAGTACGCCAACACGCTGCGCAAGATGGTCGAGCTGTCCGGGTTTAAGGACGCCAGCCAGTTCTTCAACGCCATCCCCGCCGATTACATGCCGCCACAGTCGCAAGAGCCAGCCAAACCATCGCCTGAGGAGATGCTGGCACAGGTGCAGGTCCAGTCAATCCAAGCCGACATCCAGAAGAAGGCCGCAGAGCTGCAGCTTGAGCAGCAGAAGATGCAGATGGCCGACGACCGAGAGCGCGACAAGATGGACATCGACAAGTTCATCAAGCTGCGCGAGCTGGAGCTAAAGTACGGTGCCGTGATCAACGAGCAGCAGTTGAACGTGGCCGTTGAGCGTGACCGCATGGCCATGCAGAGCATGAACCAAGGCATGGTCTGATGGCGAACCTGCACGACACACTGGAGTTGGGGCGTGCCGCTGAAGAGCTGCTGGCCCCCGACTCCGTTCTCACGGAAGCGTTAAAAGAACTGCAAGAGCGTTACACAAACGATTGGAAAAATAGTAAAGTTAATGAAGTCGAACAACGCGAGAAGGCCTACATGGCCATCCTTGCGATTGAAGACCTCAAGACCCAGTTGCAGACCTACACCGACCGCGCCATGTATGCGCAGAGGCAGATGCAACGGGGATGACGTTTGAAGTAACATAGGAATCAAAGACATGAGCGATACCACGGGACAACCAGTTTCGCAGTCCATGACCGCAGCGCAAGCTGCATCAGCCTTTGAAGCAATGCTGCCCTTGGAAGAGGGAGAACAGCAAGAGCAAGAAGAGGCGCTGGAGGAGGAGCAATCCTCCGAATCCGTCGAGGCAGACGAGTCTGAAGAGGAGAACGCATCAGACGAGGAAGCCGAAGGCGAAGAGTCCGATGGGGATGAAGACACCGAGCAGCAAGAACAGCCATCAAAGTTCACCGTCAAAGTTGACGGCAAAGAAGTTGAGGTGACGCTGGAGGAGCTGCAAAAGGGCTACAGCCGCACAGAGGACTACACGCGCAAGACACAGGCACTTGCTCAAGAGCGCAAAGCCGCTCAAGCAGAACTGGAGTCGGTGCGTACCGAGCGAGCACAGTATTCTCAATTGTTGACGGCCCTGCAAGCCCAACTGCAAGAAGCGCAACAGCCCAACGTCGATCTGGACCGTCTTTACAACGAAGACCCAATCGAGTGGGTACGACAGCGCGAACTGCAGCGCGTTAACGCTGAAAAGATGATGGCTATCCAGTCAGAACAGCAGCGTTTGATGCAAGAGCACCAGAGGGAAACGCACAAGGCGATGCAAGAACGACTCTCCCAAGAGAAGGACTTGTTGTTGTCTGCGGCACCCGAGCTGAAAGACCCCAAGGTCGCGGCGAAAGCCAAGGCCGATTGGATCAATGCAGGCAAGGCCATCGGATTGACTGAGCAGGAGTTGAATGGAATTACTGATCACCGCATGTTGTTGGCGCTGCGCAAGCTGGCGTCGTACGACTCGATGGTGAGCAAGCGCCAGAGCATCAAACCGCAGCAGTCAGTCGGCAAGGTCGCCAAGCCCGGTGTGGCAGCGTCCGGTAAGCCGCAATCGAGTGTAGTCAAGCAAGCTCAACAGCGTCTCAAGGCAACAGGAAGTGTCCGCGATGCGGCCAACCTGTTTGAAAAATTCTTGTAACTTGTTAAGGAGCCATCATGGCAGCAATCACCAATACCTATACCCGCTTTGACGCTAAAGGCGTGCGGGAAGACCTTTCCAACTTGATCTATCAGATCAGCCCTGAAGATACCCCGTTCATGTCGAACGTCGGCAAAGAGAACGTCAAGAACACGTTCTACGAGTGGCAGACCGACGACTTGGCCGCTGCGGTTACGACCAACGCCCAGATCGAAGGCGACGACGTTGCATCTTTCACCGCTGCCACTGCCACCGTGCGTTTGGGCAACTACACCCAGATTTCGCGTAAAGACGTGATCATCTCCGGCACCTTGGAGTCCGTGGACAAGGCTGGTCGCCGCAGCGAACTGTCTTACCAGTTGGCCAAGCGCAGCGCCGAGTTGAAGCGCGACATGGAAACCACCATGCTGGCCAACCAAGCTGCTGCCGCTGGTAGCACTTCGGCTGCTCGCAAGACCGGTGCCCTGTTGGCCTTCTTGAAGACCAACACCAGCGAAGGCACTGGCGGTAGCGATCCCTCGTACACCTCGATTCCCGATGCCGCTCGTACCGATGCGACCACCACCAACTTGCGCTCTTTCAGCGAGACCTTGCTGAAGGATGTGATCCAGAAGGTGTGGACTGAAGGTGGCAAGCCCTCCATCGTGATGGCTGGTCCCATCAACAAGCAGAACCTGTCCAAGATGGCTGGTATCGCTGGTCAGCGTTTCAACGCTACTGGCGCAAAGCCTTCCACCATCATTGGCGCTGCTGACATCTACGTGTCGGACTTCGGCAACGTGAGCATCGTCGCTAACCGCTTCCAACGTGAGCGTGACGTGTTTGTGTTGGACCCCGAGTACGCATCGATTGCCTACCTGCGTCCCTTCCAGACCACCGAATTGGCCAAGACCGGCGACGCTGAGAAGCGCATGCTGTTGGTCGAGTGGGGCTTGAAGGTCATGAACGAGAAGGCCCACGGCGCTGTTTACGACTTGAACAGCACTATCCAGTAATGGAATGAAGGGGGGCTAATCACCCCCCTTTTTTATATGCACTCAAAAGTTTTTGACATTGATCCCGTCACCGGGGTCAAGAAGATGTGGCACTACAACGGCGACACCGATGAGGCTGTCATTGAGACCATTGTGAACGCCACTGGTGTTGTGGAAGACAACAAGTCTCAGTACAACCAGATTGATGAGAAGGCCAACTGGAAGGGTGACATGCACAAGGTTGCATCCATCCCGATGGCGGTCTTTTACGACTTGAAGGCCAAGGGCATTGTTGATGATCAAGCACGTTTGAAGGCTTGGCTCAACGACCCAGATAACAGATTTTTTAGAACTCGACCCGGACGCGTTTAATGCAAAACATCATTGGAATCCTCGTACCCACCCGCGACTTTGTGAACTCGGGCTTTGCCTTTGACCTCGCAAGGCTGGTGGGCTACACCATTGGCACCACCGAGAACCGTGTGGTGATCTACACCAGCTCGGGCACCCTGCTGTCTGCGCAGCGCCAAGACCTAGCACGTGATGCGGTCAAGGCTGGCTGCACCCACACCTTCTGGCTTGACAGCGACATGAGGTTCCCCAAGGACGCGCTGATCCGCTTGTTGGACCGGGACGAAAATATTGTCTGCGCCAACTACGCCAAGCGCCGGTTCCCGACAGAGCCGATTGCGGTGAAGAAAAATGTGCCGGGGCAGGATGCCGAAAAGATCAATCGCGTCTATACTGAAGAGGACTCAACGGGTCTCGTTGAGGTGGACTATTGCGGCATGGGCGTAATGCTCATCAAGGCAGAGGTCTACAACAAGATGGAATATCCGTGGTTTGCCATCCCTTGGGTGCCAGCCGCAGAGGACTACATTGGCGAGGACGTTTGGTTTTGCCGCCGTGCGGCTGAGAACGGGTTCAAGACGCTGATCGACCAAGACCTGTCCAAGGAGGTCCATCACATCGGCACGTTTGAGTACAAGCACGAGCACACACTGATTGGCAGGGAATGACATGAACTACACGCAGCTCAAGAGCAACATTGCTGACTTTCTGAACCGCTCAGACTTGACTGCGGTCATTCCCACGTTCATCGACTTGGCCGAGGCGCAGATGGAGCGCCCACTGCGAGTGCGTCAGATGGTTGGCCGGTCCACGGCCTCCATCGACACGCAGTACAGCGCACTGCCCTCCGACTTCCTTGAGGCCAAGACGCTCAAGATCACCAGTGCCAATCCAATCCAGCCTCTGGACTTTTTGACGCCGGAGCAGATGGACGACCGGGACCAGATTCAAGGCAGCGCCCCCGGCATCCCCAAATACTTCACCATCATCGGTAACCAGATTCGTGTCTCGCCGTCCCCTGACGCGACCTACACCGCCGAGCTGGTGTACTTCGCCAAGCTGGACAAGCTCTCCGACAGCGTGACCACCAACTGGCTGCTGACCTCCTCGCCCGACGCGTACCTGTACGGATCGCTGATGCAAGCCGCGCCGTATTTGAAGGATGACGAGCGTGTCGCGGTGTGGGGAACTCTTTACAATACGGCCATCGAGTCGATCAAGTTTGCTGACCAAGGTGGCAGCGCAAGCGGCTTGATCAGAGCACGGGTCAAACCCTTTGGAGCACGCTGATGTCCTCTTTCACCAATTACACCGAGAACCTCGTTCTCACATGGTTGCTGACCACCGGCTCGGCCACTCGCCCGACCGCTTGGTATGTGGGCTTGTTCACCGCAGCGCCATCTGACGCAGGTGGTGGCACCGAGGTCTCTGGCAACGCATACGCCCGCAAGGCCACCGGCACCATCACCGTGTCGGGCACCGACACCACGGCCACCAACAGCGCGGCCATCGAGTTCGATCCTGCAAGCGGTGGCAACTGGGGCACGATCACCCACGCGGCCATCTTTGATGCAGAGACCAGCGGTAACATGATTGCTTGGGCGCAGTTGACCACGGCCCGCACCATCAACGATGGTGACGTGTTCCGCATCCCGGCCACCAGCCTGACCGTCACCCTGACCTAACATGGCAGCATACGGCTCCGGCTACTACGGCGGGGGCAATTACTCCTACGGCGTCAGCCTCGGAGCTGCCGACATCACCGCGACGAGTTCCGCTTCCATTAGCGGGACTCGTTTTGTCTTTGGCGCGTTTGAGATCACGTCCACGTCCAGTGCGGCTGTTGACGCAAAGCGTGTGGCCATTGGGTCTGCGGCTGTTGCCAGCACGTCCACCATGGCCGCATCCGCGCAGCGTCTGTGTGACGGCAACGCTGCTGTGGCCAGCGCATCGGCTGTGGCGCTTGCCGCACGCAGGGTAGCACTGGGTGCGGGTGACGTAAGCAGCACGTCAGCGGTGGCAATCGCTGCCCGCCGTGTGGCACTGGGTGCTGGTGCCGTGTCGTCGGCGTCAAGCACCGAGATCAGCGCGATCCGGGTGGCCTTCATGGCCGCAAGCGTGGCGTCGGATTCGATCTTCGTGGTCGACTCCAACGTCATCGTCAATCAGGCGGTGACGGTTGTTTCCAGTTCGCAAACGATTGTTTTGGGCCGTCGGGTGCGCAAGGCGATTGTTGGGTACAGGGGTCAGTCGTCTGTCGTGATCGCCGGGGCTTACAAGTGGAACGACGACCCAGACACGCCCGAGACGTGGACTGAAATTTCTGACACGGCTGAGAGCTGGACCAAGCTGGCCGACACGTCCGAGACGTGGACTGACATACCGGACACGTCCGAGACATGGACCCCGGTCTCGCAAAATTCCGAGGTCTGGGTCGCGGTGTAGTGTTCCGCGCTGGCCTGTTTCGTCTGATAATTGAACCCATTGAGAGGTAAATCATGGCAGATACGAACACCACAAACCTGAGTCTGGTCAAGCCAGAAGTTGGCGCGTCCACCGACACGTGGGGCACCAAGCTCAACACCGACTTGGACACGATTGACGGCATCTTCAAGGCCGACGGCACCGGCACCAGTGTTGGCCTAAACGTCGGCTCTGGCAAGGTTCTGACCATCGCTGGCACCATTGCGTTGACCGGCGACCAGATTCAGGTGGCCGAGGGCGGCACCGGATCGACCACAGCCGCCACTGCGAAGGTGGCACTTGAGGTTATTACCGGGACGACTGGCTCTACACGCATCCCCGCTGGCACTGAGGCGCAGCGTGACGGCTCACCCGCTGCTGGATTTTTCCGGTTCAACAGTGACGTTGCAAAGTTTGAGGGCTACAACGGCTCGGCATGGGGGTCCGTGGGTGGAGGCGCTACGGGTGGTGGCTCTGATGCTGTGTTCGTTGAAAACGATCAAGCAGTCACAGCCAACTACACCATCCCGGCGACAAAGAACGCGATGTCTACTGGGCCTGTCACGATCAACTCAGGCGTCACCGTGACCGTCAGTAGCGGCGCACGCTATGTTGTAATTTAAGGGGTAAACAATGTCACTAATTCTTGATGGCACAAGCGGCTTGTCCGATGTTGACGGGACTGCGGGTACACCTGCGATTCGTGGGTCTGATGCCAACACGGGTGTGTTTTTTGGAACCGATATTGTCGGTGTGTCTACTGGCGGTTCGGAGCGAGTCAGAGTGGATGCGTCTGGTAACGTGGGTATTGGGACGAGTTCGCCGAATACAAAGCTGCACATTACAGGCAACTTGACCATTGAAAACTCTAGCAATTCGCCTTTTATCAATTTTGTGGAGTCTGGTGACAACACAGATGTCAAAGCTCGTATTGAAATGGATCAAGTTTCTGGGACAGCGGGAAATTTGCTGTTTTATACGGAGGGCGGTGGCACTCTTGCCGAACGCGCCCGTATCGACTCCAGCGGTAACTTGCTGGTGGGGGCTACGAGTGGGTATTCTGATGTTTCTATATTTGCTTTGGCCCAAGGTGGCAGTAAAGTTGCGTTTGGAACAAAGAATACAGCAGCAGGAAGCGTCAATTATGCGTTTATCTGCCGAAATACAACTAACACAACTGTCGGGTCAATCCAAGCGAACGACACCAGCACATCCTATGTAACTTCCTCCGACTACCGTCTGAAAGAAAACATTGCGCCAATGACAGGCGCGTTGGCGAAGGTCGCTGCGCTCAAGCCAGTAACCTACACATGGAAGTCAACAGGCGAGACGGACGAAGGCTTCATCGCCCACGAACTGCAAGAGGTCTGCCCATCGGCTGTGACAGGCGAGAAAGACGCAGTGGACGCTGACGGCAACCCACAGTACCAAGGCATCGACACCAGCTTCTTGGTGGCAACGCTCACGGCGGCTATTCAAGAACTCAAAGCCATCAACGATGCACAAGCACAGACCATCGAATCATTGACCGCCCGAGTGGTGGCACTGGAAGGACAAGCATGAGCAAAATAGCCCTCGCGCCATCGGCATCGGGTACAGGCACCCTCACGATCAGCGCGCCCAACACGAACAGTGACCGGACGATTGATTTACCAGACGCTGCTGGCACGGTGTTTGTCTCTGGTCAGGCTTTGTCTGCCACCACTGGCTCTTTCAGCGGTGACGTCACTCTGGGTAGTTCTGTGCTGGCAACGCCTTCTGGCTCTGCCCCAAGCTACACCTGCCGCGCATGGGTGAACTTCAACGGCACTGGCACTGTGGCGATCCGTGCGAGTGGGAACGTGTCGAGTATTACGGACAACAACACTGGCGACTACACGGTCAACTTCACGACTGCGATGCCTGATGCAAACTTTGCTGCTGTATGTTCAGGGGTTGTAACAAACACCGCTGCTTCAGCGAATAACGGAGATGATCTTCGCCCGTATAGCTGGTCAACATCTTCTGTGTCAGTTAATTTTGGTGGCGCCAATGTCAACCTAGATGCTGCATTTTGCAACGTTGCCATCTTCCGCTAAAGGACAACCAACATGAATCGCATCATCTACAACCAAGACAACGGCGTGGTCGCTGTCATCATCCCAACGCCAGAAGCCCTTGAGCAACACGGCATCCAAGCCATCGCCATCAAGGACGTTCCTGCTGGCAAGCCGTTCAAGATCGTAGACGCATCAGACATCCCATCAGACCGCAGCCAACGTGACGCATGGACGGTGGACGAGGCAGAACTGACTGACGGTATCGGAGGCACATCAAATGAGTTTTAACATCGCAATCGACCCAGTGAAGGCCGCTGCCATTGCCGCAGAGAAGGCAGAAGCCAACCGTCACGCAGCCTACATCGCAGAAGCCGACCCGTTGTTCTTCAAAGCACAGCGCGGTGAGGCAACTGTGCAAGAGTGGCAAGACAAGGTGGCTGAGATCAAA
>Ga0315909_10001871_pt1 | contig 27758 bp, 27 predicted proteins | sample LakEriMetagenome_11_FD_203527 | JGI IMG/M metagenome (GOLD analysis project Ga0315909, IMG submission 203527) | Freshwater fungal communities from buoy surface, Lake Erie, Ohio, United States - Buoy 2 MA125 | ecosystem: Environmental > Aquatic > Freshwater > Lake | place: USA: Lake Erie, Ohio... | reverse complement strand
CGTGGCGCTGCTCACGGGCGGCGCGGTCATCGCCACCTGCCCCGGCTGCGGATACACCTACGACGAACGTCGAGGTGATCCTCGCGAGGGATTCCCCGCGGGCACTGCCTTCGCAAGCATCCACGACACATGGTGCTGCCCCGACTGCGGCGTGCGCGAGAAGATCGACTTCCTCGTCACGCACGGCGAGTGATGGCGCCCGTCACCCAGATGGCGACCGGCGAGCGGATCCTCGCGGCTGCAGCGGAGATGACCGCCGAGCTCGGTTGGTCGGGCGTCACGATGGCGGCGGTGGCGGAGCGCGTGGGAGTCAGCCGCCAGACCGTCTACAACGAGTGGGGAACGCGCGATCGCCTGGCCGAGGCCATGGTGCTGCGCGAGCTCGGCAACTTCCTGGATGCGGTGGACGCTGGCTTTGACGCGCATCCGCGCGACCTCGAGGCAGGGACGCGCGAGGCGATTCAGCGGGTGATCGATCTCGCTGGGGTCAACCCACTGCTGCGCGCGATCGTGACGGCGACCCACGGCGCGGAGACCGAGCTCGTGCCCCTGCTGACCACGAGGGCCGACGTCGTCATCGCGGTGGCGCGCGAGCGCGTGACTGATCGCCTCGTGGCCTACTCGGGTGTGCAGCGTGACTCGGTCGAGATCGTGTCGGACATCCTCGTGCGCACGGTGCTGAGTCACGTCATGCAGCCTGCGCCGGATTCCTCCTCCCCGGCTGCGCACCTTGCCGGGGCGACGACGCGTCTCCTCGTGTCCTAGGGGGCGCTCACTCGCGACGAGGAGCAGGCGTGATTATGCGCGGATGACCGTGCCGGTGCGCAGTGGCAGGAGCGCCGGAATCTGGAGCAGTCCGATGACCGCGAGGACGACGTAGACGAGAGACCAGGATCCAGCGGCGTCGAGCAGCGCACCCGCGAGGGTCGGCCCGATCGCAGCGAGGAGATAGGTCACGGCGAAGGCCATGGCGGTGAGGCGCGCCGCTGAGGGAGCGTCGGGAGAGAACTCACTCAGCATCGAGAGGCCGATGGTGAAGCCCCCCGCGTTGGTGAAGCCGAAGAGGAAGAGGACGAGCACGGTGAGGAATCCTGGGGTGTAGGCGAGGCTCACGAGGCATGCGGACGTGACCAGCACCGTCACGGCCCACACGATCCTGCGACCCGGCAGTCTCTGCACGAGCCATGGCATGAGCAGTGCCGCGACGATCTGCGAAGCCGTGAAGAGGCCGAAGAGCAGGCCGCCCTCCTCGGTGGTCCAGCCGCGCTCGTCGAGTGAGGGAGCGATCCACGCGAGAGCGGTATAGAAAACGAGTGAGTTGATGGCGAGGTACGCCGTGAGCGACCAGGCGAGCGGCTGGCGCCAGGGCAGTGCGCGCACGGAGATGGCGCCGCCGGCGCGGTCGGAGGCGCGACGGCGATAGGGGGCTTCCACCAGGGTCCACGTGACCAGGGCGATGATCGCGGGGAGTGCCCACACGGCGAGTCCCCATTGCCACGATCCGGTGGCGAGAGCGATGGGCACCGTGAGGGCTGCAGCAAGGGCAGCGCCGGTGAACATCGCCGCGGTCCACAGCCCCGTGGCAGCGCCGGTCGCGTCGGGAAGCTTCTCGCGGACGAGAGCGGGCACGAGTCCTGAAGCCAGCGCGATCCCCAGTCCACCGAGGAAGGCGGTGACGAAGAGCACGGCGGGGACTCCGGCTGCGAGACGGCCCGCGCTGGCCAGGACGAGCACGGCAAGGGCAAGCCAGACCGTTTGGGGGCGCCCGATGCGCTGGGCCAACCACGGCACGATGAGCGCGGCGATACCCATGACGATGACCGGGAGTGTGGTGAGCAGTCCGATGGTCGTGTCATTCCATCCCGTCGCCTCTTGGATATCGAGTGTCAGCGGGGGGATGGCCGTGAGGACAGCGCGGAGGTTGAGAGCCACGAGGGCGAGGGTGAGGAGCAGGAGCCACGCGGGTGTGCTGGTGCGCCTCGACACCGGCCGAGACTACTCCTGTGCTGCTACGTGAGTACGGCGCTCAGCTCGGCGAGGCGTGTGCGCGTGAGGGAGTACCACGTCCAGTAGCCGCGCTTCTCGGACTCGACTATCCCGGCTTCGGCGAGGATGCGCAGGTGGTGACTCACGGTCGGCTGGCTGACACCGATCTCGTCAGCGATGTCGCAGACACAGGCGGCGCACTCCGGGCTTGAGCGCAGCAGCGCGAGGATCTGCAGACGGGTCGCATCGGCGACAGCCTTGAGCAGTGAGGCGAGTTCCTCGGCTGCTTCGCGATTGATGGGTGCCCCCAGGCCAGTGGGGCAGCAGGAGGGCCCGGTGACGACGCGACGGGGCTTGGTGGCGGTCGTGGGCATGAATCCATATTGACAGATGTCAATTCGGTTGGCAAGGTGTCCCCATGAACTCAGCAGCGAATTCGACGTCGCGCGTCCAGTTGGCCCTCAATGTGAGCGATCTCGAGGCGTCCATCGCCTTCTACAGTGCGCTCCTCAAGACCGAGCCTCACAAGCGGCGCCCGGGCTACGCCAACTTCGCCGTCGAGAATCCACCCCTCAAGCTCGTCCTCATCGAGGTCGAGGAGCGCGGCCACGGCGTTGAAGGCGCACTCAATCACATGGGTGTTGAGGTCTTCGATGCGTCGCAAGTGGAGCAGGCCACCGTCCGCTTGCAAGACGCCGGCCTGGCGACGTTTGATGAGCGTGACACCACCTGCTGCTACGCCCTCCAGGACAAGGTCTGGGTGCATGATCCTGCCGGGGTGCCATGGGAGGTGTACGTCGTCAAGGATGACAATCCGGTCGATGCCCAGCCCGCGCAATCCACGCTCACGTTGATCGACGGCGCCGAGGGCGCGTGCTGCGCACCCGCGAGCTAGCGCAGTGAGCGCATCGGATCCCGTGGAGTCGGCGGTCGTCGGCCGCCTGTCCACGCTCGATCGCTTCCTGCCCCTGTGGATCGCCCTCGCGATGGGCGCGGGGCTCCTGCTGGGTCGCTTCGTCCCCGGACTCAACACCTCGCTGGACTCGGTGAAGGTCGACGAGACGAGCCTGCCCATCGCCATCGGCCTCTTCGCGATGATGTATCCGGTCCTGGCCCGGGTGAAGTACGAGGACATCGGCCACCTTGCCGGGGACCGTCGCATGCTGTGGCTGTCGCTCATCCTCAATTGGCTCATCGGCCCGGCGCTGATGTTTGCCCTGGCATGGATCTTCCTGCCGGACGAGCCGGCCTTCCGCACCGGACTCATCGTCATCGGACTGGCGCGATGCATTGCCATGGTGCTTATCTGGAATGACCTGGCATGCGGCGACCGCGAGGCAGGAGCCCTACTCGTCGCCATCAACTCGGTGTTCCAGATCCTGGCCTATGCCCTGTTGGGCACCTTCTATCTCGCGATTCTGCCCGGCTGGCTCGGCCTAGACAGCCAGGATGTGCAGTTCTCCACATGGGACATCACCAAGGCGGTCCTCATCTTCCTGGGGATCCCGCTGGTGGCCGGCTTCTTTACTCGACGCATCGGGGTCGCTCGCAAGGGGGAGCAGTGGTACGACGACGTCTTCAGTCCCCGCATCGCTCCGATCGCGCTTTACGGTCTGCTCTTCACCATCGTCATTCTCTTCGCTCTGCAGGGCAACACAATCACGAGCGAGCCGCTGTCGGTCGTTCGCATTGCAGTCCCACTGCTCATCTACTTCATCGTGATGTGGTTCACGTCGATGGTGCTCGCCAAACTGGCTGGTCTGAGTTATCCCCGAGCGGCGACTGTGGCCTTCACCGCGGCGGGCAACAACTTTGAGTTGGCGATCGCTGTGAGCATCGGCGTGTGGGGCATCACCTCGGGTGAGGCGCTCACCGGTGTCGTCGGGCCGCTCATCGAGGTGCCCGCGCTCGTCGCACTCGTCTACGTCTCCCTGTGGCTGCGCCGGCGCTGGCGTTGGCCCACGACCTCGAAAGGTGCGTCATGAGCGACAGGCCCACGGTGCTCTTCGTCTGCGTGCACAACGCGGGACGGTCCCAGATGGCTGCCGGCTTCCTCCGAACTCTCGGTGGTGATCAGGTGCAGGTGCTCTCGGCGGGGTCGGCTCCCGGGCAGACGGTCAATCCGGCAGCGGTCGAGGCGATGGCGGAGGAGGGGATCGACATCTCTGGCGCCATTCCCTCACTCCTCACGACCGAGTCGGTCCGGGAGTCCGATGTGGTGATCACCATGGGCTGCGGTGATGCCTGCCCCATCTTCCCCGGCAAGAGATACGAGGACTGGGTGCTCGAGGATCCCGCTGGTCAGGGCCTCGATGCCGTACGCCGCATCCGCGATGACATTCGCGGTCGCGTGCTCACACTCCTTGATGAGCTGGGGCTCGAGCCGCGATAAGGGCGGCATTGACCCGGTCCACAGCGCGCCGCAGGCGTCGCTCGCGCTCCGCACGGTCTCGTGCAGTCATGCGCAGCGAGGTAGGAAGATCCTTCGCGGCGAGCCGCAGGCAGATCTCAGGGTCGGGCTCCTCGTCTTCGGGCAGTGCCATGACGATGGAGTAGTCGAGGATGTCGCTAGGCCAGCCCTGAATGCGCTCGAAGAGTGCCAGTCGCTCAGTGGCATCGAAGGATGGCGCGATGAGTCTCGCCTGGCCCTGGTGCGCCACCAGGTTGACCACTGGTGTCGGCCATCCCTCGGCAAGGAGATGCACGGCGCCGTCTATGGGCGCGAAACCCGTGCTGCGGATCGAGGGCGACTGGCCCACCGCGTGCAACCAAGCCGCCGCCACGATCACTTCGCCGCGAGGGCGATCGAGTGCCCTCACGGCAGCGGTCGCCTGATACGCGGCCCTCTCGCTCTGAGCCCATGCCGGGGAGGCGTCGGACCCGAGCATGGTCTGGGCACAGTCCTGGGCGTAACGGAGAAGCTGACTATCCACCGCTGCATGGCACACGTTTCAGGTAGCCCCCGCGAGCCCGCAGGGTGAACATCCGATGAAGGCTGGCTGTCACTCTCGGCTAGAGAGCTGCCTCATCTCAAGCGTGCTCAGCTCGCAGGCCGGCGTAACGCGCCTGCCGACATGGTGATGACCTTCACAGGACAGGGGATGTTCACTTTCAGGTTGCCGACGCGGGGCGTTCACCTTTTCGTCACCATCGACAGCCGTTCACTTAGCCGACCGGGTGAGTTAATCGCACCGCCGCCGGAGTGTTGATCGCAGTGGCAAGAGTCTGCGCGTGGCCACGACCTTCCTTCCGCCTCGTCCAGAGGACGTTGCGGCTGTCGAGGCGGAACCTCGTCAACTCACCACGACGCGAAGTGGCAGCGACCGAGTCTTCCGCGGAGGCGTGACTGCCAGCGGGATTGCCGTCCTCGTCATCATGGCGCTTGTCGGGGTGTTCCTGACGATTCGTGCGCTCCAGGCCTTGAGCCAAGCGGGCTTCTCCTTCATCACGACCCAGGCCTGGGAGCCGGATGGCGGCAACTTCGGCATCGCCGCGGTCCTGAGCGGGACCATGCTCATCGCGCTCACCGCGATCTTCTTTGCCGTGCCGCTCTCCACGGGTGTTGCTCTCTACATTTCGGAGTACAGCCCACGCCGAATCAGGCAAACGCTCATCAGCCTCGTCGACCTCATGGCCGCGGTGCCCAGCGTCGTGTTCGGCCTCTGGGGGTTCTTCTTCCTCCAGGGCCAGATCATCGGCATCGCCCGATGGATCTCCACCTACTTCAGCTGGATCCCTATCTTCGCTGTCGACGGCAGCGATCCGGACGATCCGCTCTCCACGGCCACGGTCTTCACGTCCTCCACCTTCATCGCGGGCATCGTCGTCGCGCTGATGGTCGCCCCCATCACGACGTCGGTGATGCGCGAGGTTTTCTCCCAGGCGCCTGTGGGGGAGCGTGAGGGTGCCTACGCACTCGGTGCGACCAAGTGGGGGATGATCCGCTCCGTCGTCCTGCCCTTCGGCAAGGGCGGCATGATTGGGGGGACGATGCTCGGCCTCGGCCGGGCGCTGGGCGAGACCATCGCGGTGTTCATGATCATCTCGCCCGTCTTCATCTTCCAGCCGCACATCCTGCAGAACGGCACCAACTCCGTCTCGGCGCTCATCGCATTGCGCTACGGCGAAGCCACTCCTTTCGGCACCTCAGCGTTGATGGCGGCCGGACTCGCGCTCTTCATCATCACCCTAATCGTCAACTTCATCGCGTCCTCCATCGTGGCGCGGTCGCGATCCGGCGCAGCGACGGACGGCTGACATGACCGCATCCATCGACGATCTCGACAAGCTGGCCTCGGGCACGCCGGGGAGACGCACCACCCTGCCCCAGCGGACGCCGACCCCGCCCGATTTGAAGCCGCGGCGCATCGGCGGGTTCCGACGGTCGGACATCCTTTCGCTGGCAGGTGCGGCTGTCGCCGGCGTGGGGGTGGCCGCCCTGCTCTTCACCCTCCTGCCCTTCAGCGGATGGCTCGGCTTTATCGCGGTCTCCTACGTGGCCTTCGTCGCGCTCTATGCGGTCCTCGTGTCACTGGACGAGGACTTCTCAGCTGTCAAGGACAGGCTTGCGGCCGTCCTCATTCACAGCCTCGCCTTCACACTCCTGCTTGCCCTTGTCTTCGTCGTCACCTTCACGGTGATCCGAGGCTGGGAGGCGCTCACCAACATCAACTTCTTCACCCAGGACATGCAAAATGCCGGCCCCCTCGATCCCTTAACTGCAGGTGGGATCCTCCACGCCATCCTGGGCACGCTGATCATGATCACGATCGCTCTGGCCATCGTGATTCCGCTGGGTGTCGCTTGCGCGGTCTACATGAACGAGATCCCAGGGCCCTTCGCGCGCTTCGTGCGGACTATTTCCGAGGCCATGACGGCCCTGCCTTCCATCGTTGCCGGCCTGTTCATCTACGCGTCACTCATCCTCATCCTTGGGTTCGACAAGTCAGGATTCGCTGCAGCCATGGCCATCAGCGTGATGATGCTCCCCATCATCATCCGCGCATCCGACGTGGTGCTGCGGCTCGTGCCTGGCAATCTCAAGGAGGCGGCCTACGCCCTCGGGGCCGGGCAGTGGCGCACGGTCTGGCACGTCACGCTGCCCACGGCGCGCTCGGGCCTGATGACGGCGATCATCCTGGGCACGGCTCGAGGCATCGGTGAGACCTCCCCGGTACTGCTGACCGCGGGGTTCACCGCTGCGCTCAACCTGAATCCGACCACGGGCCCGATGGTCTCGCTCCCACTGGCGACCTTCGAGTTCGTGAAGTCGCCTGAGCCGACGATGATCGCCCGCGGCTTCGGTACTGCCGCCGTCTTGATGTTCGTCGTACTCATCCTTTTCATCGTCGCGCGCATCATCGGAGGTCGCGGCCCGGGCAACCTCAGCCGCAGTCAGCAGAAGCGCCGGGCGAAGCGTTCACGTGCGGATTCCCAAAGGTTCACCAAGAGGGAGTCGTCTCGGGTCGCATCGCAGGAGGCTCTCGCGACACCGTCGTCTAGCCCCCGATCCCTCGACTTCGGAGACTCCACATGAAGCGCGTCCTCAGCGCGGCCGTACTCACCCTGGCTGCCGTGCTCCTCGCCCCCCTCGTCCCGGCTTCCGCTGCGAGCTATGTGCCTGTCTCGGGTGCCGGCTCCACGTGGAGCGCCAACGCCATGGACCAGTGGCGGCGCAATGTCAACCAGTACGGCATGCGCATCGACTTCCAGGCGTCGGGATCCTCCGACGGTCGCAACCAGTTCCGCAACGGCACCGTCGATTTCGCTGTCTCCGAGATTCCCTACGGGCTCAAGGACGGCAACGTCGTCGACCCACTGCCCTCGCGGCCCTTCGCCTACATGCCGATCGTGGCGGGCGGCACGGCCTTCATGTACAACCTCAAGATCGGCCCCAACCGGGTGACCCAGTTGCGTCTGTCGGGCGAGACGGTCGCCAAGATCTTCACCGGTGTCATCACCAAGTGGGACGACCCTGCTATCAAGGCGGATAATCCGGGACTCACCCTGCCTCCGATCAAGGTTGTCCCTGTCGTCCGCTCGGATGGCTCGGGCACGACCGCGCAGTTCACCACGTGGCTGGCCTCCCAGTACCCGGACATCTGGAATGCCTACTGCCAGAAGGTGGGCCGTGGCACACCCTGTGGCTTCACCTCGAACTTCCCAAGCAGCCCGGGCTTCGTGGCCCAGAGCGGCTCGCTCGGGGTCTCCGGCTACGTCAAGCAGGACCAGAGCGTGGGCGCAATCACCTACGTCGAGTACTCCTACGCCAAGTCTGCCGGCTTCCCCGCCGCGAAACTCCTCAACAAGGCGGGCTTCTATGTCCTCCCGACGGCCGAGGCCGTCGCCGTCGGTCTCCTCGGCGCGAAGATCAATTCCGATCTGACCTCCAACCTCAGTGGGGTCTACGCGAGTAGCGACAAGCGGTCCTACCCGCTGTCGTCCTACAGCTACATGGTCATCCCGACGACCAACGACAACGGCTTCAGCAACGAGAAGGGCAACACTCTCGCGGATTTCGCGAACTACTTCCTGTGCCAGGGCCAGCAGCAGGCGGATGCGCTCGGCTACTCCCCGCTGCCGATCAACCTGGTGCAGGCCGGGTTCGATCAGATCAAGCGCATCCCCGGTGCAGTCGTGGAGAACATCAACATCGCCAAGTGCAGCAACCCGACGTTCTCGGCGGACGGCACCAACACTCTGGCCAAGACGGCTCCGCAGCCTCCCGCCTGTGATGCCAAGGGCCCGACTCAGTGCGGGACGGCGGCTGAAGGCGGCGGCGGAGGAGCCTCGGGCGGAGGTTCCGGCGGTGGTGGCGGTAACGGCGGTTCCGGTGGTGGCGGCACGACCGGAGGCGGCACCACATCGGGTGGGACGACCTCCGGTGGGACCACCACGGGAGGTGTGACGACCGACGTGGCTGTCAACACAGGGGCGGCGGTCGTGGTCGATCCCGAGACCGGTCAGGTCATCGCGGCAGAGCCGGTCGTCGATCCGACGACCGGCGAGGTCATCGTCGACCCCGCGGCCGCGGCTGCAGCCGGTGGCGCGGTGACAGGAGGCGCGTACGTCGCGGGCATTCCCGTCTCGACCGAGGCGAGTTCAGGCTGGGGGCCCTACACCGGCCTGCTCGTGGCCACCTTCGTCGTCGTTCTGGGCCTGCTCTTCGCGCCACCGCTCGTGGCTCGATACATGGCCGCTCGTCGCGTCGGCGGTGACGCATGAAGCGTCTCATCGCCGGCACGGCTGGCCTTGCGCTCCTCGCCTCGGGGGCACTGCTCGCGGTGCCTGCATCGGCGGCACCCCAGGATCTGAAGCCCCGTGTCGAGAGCAGTGCAGTCACGAAGTCAGGGTCCGAGGAGTTCAAGGCTCTCGAGGTCACTGTCAGCCAGACCAAGAACTTGGTTAACCAGGTCGTTCGGGTGAGTTGGCAGGGTGGCAAGCCCACGCGGCCTGACTTCGGCAATCTCGGTGTCAACTACCTGCACATCATGCAGTGCTGGGGTGGCACGGCCGAGGAGGGTCCGCCGCGCGAGCAGTGCATCTACGGCTCTCAGAAGGCGGGAAACGGCGGGCAGAACACCAATTCGCGCCAGATGACCACGGCGGGTCTCGTCGATCCCTTGGAAGACAAGTACGAAGACTTTAAGTTTGATGACCTCTCCTACATCCCCTTCGTCTCGTGGACTGGCAAGACGACGACGGGCAGCAAGTCGGAGTTCTTTGATCGCTACACGTCGAATGAGAGCAATCACAATCGCATTCGTTCGGACGGGACTGGCGAGGACTTCTTCGAGGTACAGACCGGTGTCGAGTCCCCGGGCCTAGGTTGCGGCCAATCACGTGATGGTGAGAGCCCGCTGTGCTGGCTCGTGGTTGTCCCACGGGGCGAGTTTGAAGTCGATGGCACTCGCCGGGGTCTTTCCAACAATGACGTCTTGGACACCTCCCCGCTCCTGGCAACCAATTGGCAAAACCGCATTGTCTTCCCCTTGGAGTTCCAGCGGGTGGGAGCTGCGTGCTCCATCACGGCAACGGAGACTCCCCTCCTCGGGACGGACCGTGTGATCGAGGCGATTAGCCGGTGGCAGCCGTCGTGGTGCGCGGGAGATCTCGGCAACTTCAGTTACACGGTGCTCTCGGACCTCGAGGCGCGCGAGAAACTCAAGACCGAGCAGCCCGGCCTGAGCTTCGTGGGCTTCGGCGTGCCCGAAGTCGAGGCACCCCGCCCCATCGTTTATGCGCCGGTGGCTCTCTCCGGACTCACTGTTGCCTTCAACGTCGAGAGCCAGTCGTCGACACTGGCTCCTGAGGCTATTCGGCTGCGCGATGGTGAGCGCCTGCGGGACATCAGGATGACGCCGCGCCTTCTGGCCAAGCTCCTCACCCAGTCCTACCGATACGACGCGGCGCCGGTGCCCGACAAGGTCGAGAAGAATCCGTACGACATCACGCAGGACCCCGACTTCCTCAAGGTCAATCCGCAGTTCGAGGGCTTGCGCTTCCCGGGACTGGGGCACATAGTCACCACCCTCGGCGAGACGGACTCGGCTCGCCTCGTCTGGGACTACATCTGGTCGGATCCTGAGGCACGCGAATGGATCAAGGGCAAAGCCGACCCGTGGGGCATGGTGATCAACCCCGCCTACAAGCGTCAGTCGTATCCCCGGTCGGACTTCCCTCGCACGGACAACACCTGCGTGACCTACAGCGATCGTGCGGTCGCGCTGTGCACCTTTGATCTCTTCCCCTTCTCCGGCGATCTCTACGCTGCCTCGCGAGCCGCGAGCCGCGGGGACACGATGTCGACGGGGACTTGGGACCCGAATGCATCCCCGCCGGCGTACCGCAAGACACCGCCGCAGGAGCCCGGCCGGCGTGCCATGGTCGTCATCTCGGACTCGCCCTTGACGACTCGCTTCTCCTTGACGCCTGCCCTGATGCGCAATGCCAATGGCGAGTTCGTGGCGCCGACGGCCGAGGCGATCCGGGCCGCTGCCGCCAAGGCCAAGCCCACGGGTGTGTCCGGTGTTGTCCAGCCGGATCCGGGGGCCAAGGTGGCCGGCGCGTACCCCCTCACGTCGTTCACGTACGCCGCGACGGCACCGGGAGCTCTGACCGCAGAGTCGGCACAGGCCTACGCAGGCGCGCTGGAGTACATCGCCGGTCCTGGCCAGGTGCTCGGTGACTCAGCTGGTGAATTGCCCTTCGGCTATGCCCCGCTTACGGATGAGGAGCGAGAGACGACTCGAGCGGCAGCCACGGCCATTGTCGAGCGGGTAGGCGAGAAGCCCAATCCGGCGCCTGCGCCGACACCGGAGCCTGATCCCGATTCAGGAAGTGGCTCGGGTGGGGGAATTCCCACGGTCAGCTCAGGCTCCGTGACCGATACCACCTATACCGACACGACCTATACCGACACGACGTACACGGACACCACCGTCACGGACACGGTCGTGGAAGAGACGACGGTCGAGGAGACGGTCGTGGAGGAGACCGTCGTGGAGGAGACCGCGGGTGAGGTCGCGGTCGCCGCTGTGCCTGCTGCCGCCACGGCTCTCACCCCGACCAACCCTGTCGGAGCGATCCGGTATCTCGCTGTCCTCCTGCTCATTGCCGGAGGAGCCGCACTACTCGTCGCCGCTGTCCTCATGCAGCGCGCGCGATCCCCCCAGACCCCCGCCGCAAACCCGCGTCGGGCACCGCAGGAAAGAGGAGCACACTAACCATGCGAAAGTCCCTCATTGCAGCCGCCGCGGGCGCCGGCGTGCTCAGCCTCGCGCTGGCCACCCTGCCGCTCGCCCAGGCGGATCCGATCGGCCCTCCGCAGTACCGTGAACTCGCGGGCATGGGGTCCGACACGACCCAGACCCTCATGAATGCCCTCGCCGACGTCGTCACCATCAACGGCACCAAGGTCATCGGTTCCTACGACGCAATCGGCTCGACGACCGTGGCGACCAAGGCCACCGCCGCGTGCGCCGCTGTGGCTCGCGCCAACGGATCCTCCGCTGGCCGCGACGCCCTGCTCAAGTCGCTGCAGGCCAACGACGGCTGTCTGCAGTTCGCTCGTTCGTCTTCTGCGCGCGGGACCTTCACGAGCACACCGTCCATGACATGGGTCCCGTTCGCCACTGACGCGCTCACCTTCGCCGTGCGTGGTGACGGCGATGTTCCTCGTGAGCTGACCAAGGCGCAGATCGTCGCCATCTTCAAGTGCGAGGTGCCCACGATTCAGCCAGCGCTGGTCCAGGTCGGATCGGGCACGAGGTCGAGCTGGCTTTCCTACGTCGGCATCACCGAAGCGCAGATCGCCGCGGGCACTTACAAGTGCCTCGTGCCCCAGAAGGACGGCGGCACGTTCCCCGGCAACCTGCCCCAGGAGCATGACGGTCGCGAGCTCAAGAAGAACCAGATCATGCCCTACTCCGCGGCCGTCTTCCAGGCGCAGCTCTACGGCACGGCCCCCGATCGCCGCGGACGCGCTGTCATCGGCGTCATCGACGGCATCGTCCCGACCGTCATCAACACCGGCTTCGGCAACCTGCGCGATGTCAACAACATCATCCCCACGTCCAAGGTGACCGACACCAATAGCACCGAGTACAAGGTCTTCGTGGGCAAGGACTCGCTTATCTGCAAGGCCAAGCCGCAGATCAACCTCCAGGGCTTCGGCGACCTGCGCGACGCCAGCAAGTGCGGCGACACGAGCAGCCGTAGCTGACGCCGAATCCACGACGAGAGGGACTGAGCAATGAATTCACGCATCACGCGCGGCGTTGTAGCCGCCGTGGGTGTCCTCGCGGTGGCGGGAGCGGCCCTTGTGGCCGCTCCCGTGGCCTCGGCCAACGGCACCCTGAGCATCACTCCCGCCACGGGCACGGGTGAGTCGGCGCTGGCCATGACGACGACCGGAGGGTGCGCTAACACCAGCGCTACGCACTATGTCGTCACCATGTCCGGAGCGGGCGTCACGGGCGACATCACGCTTAACGGCCTGCAGCCGCTGTCAGCCATTCCGGCCGCCGGTTCGCAGACGACGCCCATGAGCGTCCCGGTCGCCTCCAACCTGGACATGGCCCAGGCGGCCTACTCCTACGACACGGCGGGCGATGACACCTCCGTGAAGATCCCGACGGGCGTCTACACGGTCAAGTTCGTGTGCCGTGCGGGCGCAGATCCGAAGCCGATCACGGTCTACGAGGGCTCGCTGACCCTGCGCCAGACCAAGGCCGGCATCGTTTTCGAGGAGGGTGCCAAGCCCATCGCGGTGACTAACACCGCTAAGCCCAAGATCACCGGCCAGGCCAAGGTCGGGGGCACTCTCAAGGCCAGCGCCGGCACGTGGAATCCCGCTCCCGACGCCACCACATACACATGGCGTGTGGGCACGAAGGCCGTGGGCACGGGTGCCAGTTACAAGGTCAAGGCCAGCGATAGGGGCAAGACCATCTCGGTGACCGTCACGGCCACGAAGGATGGCTACAACCCGGGCAAGGCATCGGCGACGATCAAGATCGCCAAGTAGCACGTGGGCAGGGGCGAGCGAACCATGCGTTCGCTCGCCCCTCGCTCTGTGTTCACCCCCGATTCATCCGATATCGGCACGATGCCCGACATGAGAGCGAGGCGAGCGATGGCCCGGCGATGCGCCGCTGCCTGCGTCGCAGGCCTCGCCATGGTGGCCGGCCTCTCAGCTCCCGCGCTCGCCGCCGAGCCCGAGCGCCTCGGCTATCTCGTCGTCGAGCCAGCGAAGGGCGACCTCACCTCCGCCATCGACATCGCCACCTCCGACATCTGCACGCGCGGCCAGATGTTTGCCGTCATGCTGGACGGACCGAATCTCAAGGGTGCTGATCGCGGCAATGTGCTTGGTACGACGAAGCTCACGACCATTGGGCCCGATAGTTATCCGGGCCACTACGTCGTCCCGTTGCCGACCGACCTCGCCACCTACCTGGCCACAGCGGCACCCGGCCAGCGCATCAGGGGCGACTACACGCTGACCTTCGCGTGCCGGGACACACTCGACACCGCAGACCTCCAGGTCTTCACCGCCACCATCAGCGTCGACGGCAAGGGCCGCTACGTCGCTCAGGGCGACTCTGCTACGCCCATCGACCAGCTCATCGAGGGCTACGTGCCCGGCTCGGCCGGCTTCGCCTACGGCGATCCTGCTGCCCCGGAGCCCGAAGAGGTCGCCGAGTACGAGGCCGAGGTGGCGGTACAGCAGGAAGCCACCAGCGAGGGTCCTCCTTGGCGAGTGATCCTCATCGTCGTAGGTGCCGGCCTCCTGATCGGGGCGGCGTACTCCTGGTGGCGCGGCCGTGCGAAGTCCACTGATGCGGATGCGTCCGATGAGGACCAGCCCGTGAGCGCGGGGAAGTGATCTGTTTCCCATGAGCATGGTCGAAGACGAGCCGCGTCCCGTGACTGACGACGCTACGACGCCCTCCGACGGCGACGGGAAGCCCCGTTTCCTTGAGTCGCCACGATTCCTTGTCGCCAGCATCCTCATCATCTTCAGCGTGCTCTGCCTCGGCTTCCTGGCCAACCTCCTCATCGTCAGCCAACTCGTGCACGCTCGCGACCAGGAGGTTCTCTACTCCGACTTCCGCAGCGAGCTGGCCAATGCCATTGCCCCGGTCGGGCAGACCGACGTCAATGGCGCGCTCCTTCGCTCCGGCGCCCCGGTAGCGATCCTGGAGATCCCCGACCTCGGCATGAAGGAAGTCGTCGTCGAGGGCACCACGTCGTCGGTGACGCAGTCGGGTCCGGGCCACAAGCGCGACACCGTGTTGCCGGGCCAGCCCGGCACATCGGTGATCTACGGTCGACAGGCGGCCTTCGGGGCGCCCTTCGGCCAGTTGGAGATCCTCCAGCCCGGCATGACCATCGTCGCCACCACAGGCCAGGGCCCGGCGGAGTATCGGGTCATCGGTGTACGCCGCCCCGGCGATCCGCTCCCGCCCGTGCTCGAGCCCGGCCAAGGCCGGCTCACGCTCGTCACCGCCATGGGTCCCCGCTTCATGCCCACCGACCTTCTTCGCGTGGACGCAGATCTTGTGACGCCCGCGCAGCCGGCTCCGGCGCGTGTCATCACCGCGGCATCGCTCGACCCTGCTGAGCAGGCGATGGCGGGCGATCCTGCCGGGCTCGTGCCTCTGTTGCTGTGGCTGCAGCTCCTGCTGGTGGTCGCCGTGGCCACCGTGTGGCTGGTGATCCGCTGGGGCAAGTGGCAGGCGTGGCTGGTCGCTGCGCCCATCGTCTTCTTCGCCGGTGTCATGGCCTCCATGGCCGCCCTCCGACTCCTCCCCAACCTCCTCTGAAGGGACGACCGATGACTATGACTGTGGACGACTCCCCGTCGACGGCCGCCCCGCAGCTGTACTCCATCCAGGCCATCGACATCTCCTGCTGGTTCGGGACCCACCTGGTGCTCGACCGGGTGTCGCTGCTCATGCCCGCGGGCCAGGTGACCGCCCTCATCGGCCCTTCGGGTTGTGGCAAGTCCACCTTCCTCCGCTCGCTCAATCGCATGCACGAGCTCGTCATCAGTGCGCGCATTGCGGGGGAGGTGCTGCTGGATGGCGAGGACATCTATGCGCCGAATGTGCGCATTACCGATGCCCGTCGCCAGATCGGGATGGTCTTCCAGAAGCCGAATCCCTTCCCGGCGATGAGCATCTACGACAACGTCATCGCGGGGCTTAAGCTCAATGGCGTCCACGCCAGCGGTGACGAGAAGGACGAGCTCGTCGAGCACTGCCTCACCAAGGCTGGCCTGTGGAAGGAGGTCAAGGATCGCCTCCGCGCTCCGGGCGGCGGACTCTCGGGGGGTCAGCAGCAGCGTCTGTGCATCGCCCGATCGCTGGCCATCAAGCCCAAGGTGCTCCTCATGGATGAGCCATGCTCCGCCCTCGACCCCACCTCCACGAGGCGCATCGAGGAGACGATCGGGGAGCTGCGCGAGGAGGTCACCATCGTGATCGTCACCCACAACATGCAGCAGGCTCAGCGCGTCTCACAATCGTGCGCCTTCTTCCTCGCCGAGCACGGCCAGCCGGGCCACATCGTGGAGCATGGCCCCACGGACCTCATGTTCGGCGAGCCGCAGGACCCGCGGACCTTCGACTACGTCAACGGCCGCTTCGGCTGATCGACCCAAGGTGAACATTCGGCAATCTCGGTGAAGTCTCGGTGCCTTACCTCCCCGGAGCGCAACGGATTTCCTAGGTTGCTCCCGTGAGCGACGTCAAGGCAATTCCCCTCGGCAAGGCCCTCGACCAGGCACGCATGACGCGCCTGCACAAGAAGTTCTGGCTCCTTGCCGGCCTTGGCATCATGCTCGACGGGTTCGACTTCTTCATCATCGGTGTCGCCAATCCGCTCATCGCTGAGGATTTCGGCACCAACGCCTGGCAGAAGGGCCTCATCTCGGCTGCCGCCATCGTCGGCGCGATGTTCGGCGCTGCTGTCCTCGGACCTCTCGGAGACAAGCTCGGCAGGCGCCGCATCTTCAAGTACGACCTGTGGATGTTTGTCGTCTTCTCGATCGGCTGCATGGTCGCCTGGGATACCTGGTCGCTCATCGCCTTCCGGTTCCTGCTCGGTATCGCCATCGGCCTGGACTACCCGATCGCCGCGTCCTACCTCGCCGAGGTACTGCCCCAGAAGAACCGCGGGCGCTGGCTCGTCTCCGCGTTCTCGCTCCAGGCGGTGGGCATGCTGCTCGGTGCGCTGGTCGGCGTAGGCGTGCTGCTGATCCTCCCCGAGGAGACCTCCTGGCGCTGGATGCTCGGCTTCGGTGTCATCCCTGCGCTCATCATCATCGTGCTCAGACGAAAAGTCCCTGAGAGCCCGCGATGGTTGGCGCAAAACGGCCACGAGGAAGAAGCGATCAAGGTTGTCGAGGAGCTCACGAACGTGCCCGTGGTGGTCACCGACAAGGACCGCGAGAAGGCCGAGCAGTCCTCAGAGGGGATTCAGGCACTCTGGCAGCCGCAGCTCTTCAAGCCCGACATGATCAGGCGCACGATCTTTACGTCGGTGCCGTGGTTCCTCATGGATATTGCGACCTACGGCGTAGGGATCTTCACGCCGACCCTCATCGCGGCGCTCGCCTTTGGCGGGAATCAAGACCAGTCGAACACCAACTTCATCGCCGACGACATCTCCTCAACCGAGTGGACGGCGGCGCTTGATGTCTTCCTTGTGCTCGGATTCGCCGCTGCCATCTTCCTTGTGGAGAGGTGGGGTCGTATTCGATTGCAGACGACCGGCTTCATCTTCATGGCCGTGGGGCTGGTCATCCTCGGCGTTTCGTCGATACTCCAGGGGCCGGACGGCACCGGCTACCTCGGTCTGGTCTTCCTCGGATTCGCGATCTTCAACTTCTTCATGAACGCCGGGCCCAATGCGACGACGTACGCCCTGCCAGCCGAGATCTTCCCGTCCGATATCAGGGCGGCCGGCCATGGCTTCGCCGCAGGGGCCGCCAAACTCGGAGCCGCGCTGGGCGTCTTTTTCTTCCCGATCCTGCAGGAGGCGATCGGCATCCCCGCGCTTGTCTTTGGCATGGCCGGCGTCTGCATCCTGGCGCTCGTGATCACCCAGATCTTCAAAATCGAGCCCGCCGGCAAGTCGCTCGACGAGATCTCGGGGCGCAAGCTGGCTGGGCTCAAGGCCCGCCCGACACCGCCGTAGTCCTCAGCCGAGTGTGCAGTTGCCGCCCACTCCTCGCCGAGTGTGCACTTGCGTGCACGAATTCGGTCGATTCCCTGCACGCAAGTGCACACTCGGCGTTAGGAGGAGGAGCGCTTGAGGTCCTGGTAGACGGCGTAGCCCTCGCAGCCGATGCAGAAGCCGGTGAGGGCCAGCGTGAGCGCGACGACGAATGCCGCGGCGACGCAGACCGTCGCGACGGTGAGACCACCGAAGGCCCACGCCACCAGCGCCACGACGAGCAGCACCAGCGCGATTGCCTGAGTGATGCGCGGGGCCGTCGGATCCTGCCACTTGGGGGCCGGCGCCAGTCGCGGTGCCAGCACCGCGGCGAAGAATGCGACGTAGGGCTGGCGGCGCACCCCCAGGGCTGCTCCAACGAAGAAGACCAGCGCTTGCAGGCCGACCAGGATCGGGAAGAGGGGCGTGTAGACCCCGACTAAGGCGACGCCGAGCACAGCCGCCGTGATCACCGACGCAAAGCGGGGCCCGCGCGCGTCGATCAGATCTTCAGCGGTGCGAGCCATGACGCGATTCTACGCGCTCAGACCGTCAGGCAGGCGGGACGAGGGTGCCGGCAAAGACCTGCCAGGCGAGGGCGGACTTCGCGACCAGGCTCAAGATGATGTACGCCGACTCCCCCCGCAGGTAGTTCGCCCACTTCCCGACCGGCTTGTACTGCAGGTACTGCACTAGCGCGAAGCAGTTGAAGAGGATGAAGAGTGAAATGATGATGCCGTAGACGAAGGCGGGGGTTTGGTTGCCGCCCGTGGATTCCGGCGCGATGACAAAGATCACGATGATGATCCAGGGCACGATGCCGGCGATGCAGCCGAACCAGAAGGGCGTGAGTCCGCCGCCGGGCTCGACGTACTTCTCCTGAAGCCAGCCGAAGAGAATCATCGAAACGTTGACGCCGAAGATCGCGATGATCGCGGCGACATCGAAGATGCCGACGATCTGTGCGATGAGCACGATCATGATGGAAGAACTCAGGGAGTACTCCACCCAGCGGAAGTAGTTGTGCCGCTCGAGCAGCCCGGCGACGTAGCGGCCGTAGAAGAGCGGGCTTGCCACCAGGAAGTGGAAGAGCGCCGACAGGCCGAAGAACGCCGCCACACCCCAGGCGACGCGGACGTCGACGAGGGTCACCGGGTCGGACGCGGGAGTGCCGGGAGGCCCCTCGACGTAGGCCGCCGTGATCGGGAGCGCAAAGTCGGTCGCCAGGATGAGGATGAGGATCATCTGGATCAGGTGGGCGAAGCCGGCGATGACATTGAGCCGGCGCAGGCGCTTCATGGCGGCGGCGGTGGCTGAGTCCATCTCGATCACGGTGACGGTCATGGGCTCAGTGTGGAGGCAGGGGAAGCCGTGTGCTCGAGGGCGCGCGGTGACGATTCAGACATTCCAGCGGGCGATGACGGCCTGGGTGCGCTCCCAGCCCAGGACCGAGAGCCCTCCGGCGCTCAGGGCCCAGAGCCGCCCATCACGGGCGGGCAGGCTGAGCCAGGTCGCGGTGAGCATCCTCAGCAGATGCCCATGGGCCACGAGGAGGCAGTCGCGACCGGCGAGGATCTCGGGCATGCAGCGATCGATGACGCGCTGGCAGCGCACGCCGACATCGGTCGTCTGCTCACCCGGTGTCGCGCCGGGTGGGATGGGCTCGTCCCAGATGGTCCACTCGGGCTCGCCGAGTTCCTCGCGGATCTCCGCGGTGGTGCGGCCCTCCCACGCGCCGTAGTCCCACTCGAGCAGGTCCTCGTCGATCGCGTCAGGTGTCACGCCCGCGAGTGCAGCTGTACGCCGAGCCCGCGACAGAGGTGAACTGAGCACGAGTGCGAAGTCATGACCGGCCAGATCCTTCGACCGTGCCCGGGCGACCGACTCTCCGGCGGGGCTGAGGGGGATGTCGGTGCGGCCGGTGTGCCTACCTGCTGATGCCCACTCCGTGTCGCCGTGGCGCAGCAGCCACAACTGGCCGCGGGATTCCGACATGCGCAGAGACTATCGAGTCCTTCGACGCGACGATCGTGAGTACTGACCTAGGCTGCGCGCATGCGACCGCGCACGATCACACCGGGCGTTTACCTGCTGACGGCAGCGTGCGGACTCATCGATGCGGCCACCTTCTTGGCGCTCGGCGGGGTCTTCGCAGAGATCATGACCGGCAACATCATGTTCCTGGCCTTCGAAATCGGCCTGGGTGGTGGCTGGGCGGTCTTCCCGCGCTTCCTGGTGCCCCTCGTCGCCTTCAGCCTCGGGGCCTTGGGGTGCGGCTTCTTGCTCATGCGCTCTAGATTCGGAGCCCGGCGTAGGCACCCCTTCGTGGTGATTGCTGTGCTCGTGGCCATCGCCACGCTCCTCGCGCTGGTGTGGAGCCCGGGGTCTGACAGCAGCGAAGCCATCATCATCGTCGCGATCCTCTCCTTCGCCATGGGAATGCAGAATGCCGCTGTCCTTTATCACGCGGTCCCTGATGTAGCGACGAATGTCATGACGCTCACCCTCGTGAGGCTGCTGTCCAACTGGTCTGTCGTCGGCGGGACCAACCAGCGTTGGCAGTACCGCGCCACATCGCTCAGCGTGTTCTTTGTCGCGGCCCTCGTGGGAGCGGTGCTTGTCCGAATCAGTGCCGCTGCTGCCTTGATGGCAGCCGTCGTTGTCTACCTGATCGCGCTGCCCTTCCTCCTGCGCGGACGTTCCCCGGCCGATAAGGCAGTCGCGTGAAGGCCCGGCAGGCCGGCGAAGCCGCCCCTGTCGGGCTCATCCGCCCGCGGCGCCCGCGGGGACTTGGGTAGCCTGCAGGGATGTCCCTCACGCTCACCGAGCATGAGCAGGCAATGCTGGAGGGGGAGCAGGGTCCTGCTGTCGCCCTGTCCATGCGGATCATCACCGAGCTCGGCCGCATTCGTGGCGCCACGGAGCTCGTCGATATCGACTCCGTCCACATCGACGGGTGCATCTTCTACGGCCAGGCGGGCCTGGACTTCGCCCAGAAGCTCGTGGCTCTGGGGGGCGAGGTCCGTGTGCCGACGACCGTCAACGTCGGCTCCGTCGACCTCATTCACCCGCACCTGATCCTGCAGAACACCGAGCGCGAGCGCTGGGTCGCCCAGGGTGGCCGCGACCTCATGCAGGCCTACGTCGATCTTGGCTGCCGCCAGACCTGGACGTGCGCGCCGTACCAGATGGACTCCCGGCCCGATGTCGGTCGTCACATCGCCTGGGCGGAGTCCAATGCCATCGTCTTCGCCAACTCCGTACTCGGTGCCCGCACCGATCGCTATGGCGACTTCGTGGACATCGCGGCGGCGATCACGGGCAAGGCTCCGCGCGGTGGCCTTCATCTCGACTCCGAGCGCCAGGGAGACGTCGTGCTCGACTGCACCAGCCTGTCGCCCGAGACTCTCGCCCTCGACGTGACTTATCCGGTCCTCGGCTATCTCGCCGGAGCGATCGCGGGCACGACCAATCCCGTCTTTGTCGGCCTTCCTGCAGACGTGTCGGAGGACAGTCTCAAGGCCGTGGGTGCCGCTGCGGCGTCGTCGGGCGGAGTGGCGCTCTTCCATGTCGTTGGTCGCACCCCCGAGGCGCCCACACTCGAGGCGGCGCTCGGATCGCATGTCGACGCTCCCGTGCACCACATCACCGCGCAGCGGCTCAATGCCGCGCGCCAGGAGCTGTCGACCGCGCGCGAGGACAAGCTCGATGCGGTGAGCCTGGGCACCCCGCACGCAAGCGTCGACGAGATCGCCGAGGCGCATGCCGCCATCGCCGGTGGTCCGCCGCTCGCCGAGGGAGTCGCCTTCTATATCTCCACCGGAAGGTCTGTCTTCGCCGAGGCCGAGCGTCGAGGGCTCGTGCAGCCGCTCGAGGAATGGGGCGTCACCTTCGTGCTCGACACCTGCACCTACGTCACCTCGATCCTGCGCCCGAGCACGCGCACCGTGATGACCAACTCTGGCAAGTGGGCCCACTATGCACCGGGCAATATGGGCGTCGACGTCGTGCTCGCAACCCTCGACGAGTGCGTGCAGTCGGCCACCACTGGCGTTGTCACCTGGAATCGGGAGCTCTTCACATGACCACGATTACGGGCTGGCGCGTGACCTCGGGTGGCGCATCGGGCGCCGTGCTCAAGCTCGACGAGCCGGTGTCCTTCTGGGGTGGCATCGGGCCCGAGGGCGACATCATCGACGTCCACCACCCGCAGCACGGCGCGGTCGTCACGGGCCGCATCCTCGTCATGCGCTCGGGCCGTGGCTCGAGCTCGGGCACCTACGTCCTCGCCGAGCTCCTGCGTCTGGGCATCGCCCCGGCCGGGATCGTGCTCACCGAGCCCGACGGCATCATCGCGACGGGTGCACTCGTCGCTGCCGAGCTCTATGACACCGCCATGCCCATCGTGACGGTGAGCGAAGCCGACTACCAGCGCATCGAGGATGGCGTGGACCTGTCCATCACCATGGACGGCGATGACGCCATCATCACTCTTGGGGCTGCGTGAAGATGACTGACGTCATCCTGCGCGATGCCCAACGAGGCCCCGCAGACGAGGCAGCCGTCACCTGGGATCTCGAGACGGCCACCGATCAGATGTATTCCATCAAGCTCGGCTCGAGGTGGGAGGACACACTCCGAGCGGTCGTCGCGCAGCCCGGGCACGCGTGGTCGGTGGAGCGGGCGCGCATCGCCGAGATCAATGGCTCCATGGTGGGCGTCCTCCTCGGCGCGCCGGCCGCGACTCCGATGCCAGAGGGCTCCCTCGGATTGGCATGGGGATGGACCCGGCTGCGCCTGTGGGCCGTGAGCCTCTCCGGTCGGGCCTTCCTGGACTTCATGAGCAAGCACGGTCCAGGCGAGTGGTACATCACCGCGGTCGCAGTGATGCCTGAAGCGCGAGGCAAGGGAGTCGGAGCGGTGCTGCTCGATGACGCCATCACGCGCGCACGAGCTGCGGGTGCGACGAGCGTCACTCTCGACGTGGACGACAAGAACGTCGACGCGCAACGGTTCTATGCGAGATACGGCTTCGAGGTGACGGGTGCCTCACCGCCCGCGCGGTTGTGGCGGGGTGTCCGCGTCTTTCGCATGCGTCTTGCGCTCGCGAGCGACACCGATCAGCCGAGCGTCTAGGGCACAACATGGCCGGTCGCAATCTCGTCAACTTCGATCGTGTGTCGAAGGCCTATGGCGAGCGCCCGCTCCTCGATGACGTGTCCCTCGGCGTGGGCGAGGCCGAGCGCATCGCGGTGGTCGGTCGCAATGGCGCGGGCAAGAGCACGCTGCTTGCACTCATGGCCGGCCTCGTGTCCCCCGACTCCGGGCGGGTCACCGTCAACTCGGGAGTCCACGTCGGTGCCGTCTCGCAGGCGGAGGGCTTCGACCCGCAGATGACCGTGGCCGAGTACGTCGTCCCCGATCAGGATGTGCACCAGTGGGCGAGCGACCCGGCTATCCGCGAGGTCCTCGACGGCCTCCTCGGTGGATTCGACGAGGATCTGCTCGCGCGGCGGCTGGGGACCATGTCGGGCGGTGAGCGCAGGCGCGTGCAACTCGCCCGAGCGCTTATCGCCGACCTCGACCTACTCCTGCTCGACGAGCCGACCAATCATCTCGACGTCGAGGTCGTGGCGTGGCTGGCAGACCACCTTGCCTCGCGGCCGCGGCTGTCGGTCGTCATCGTCACCCACGACCGGTGGTTCCTCGATGCGCTCTGCGATCGCACGTGGGAGGTAGTCGACGGGGGAGTCGAGGAGTACGACGGCGGCTACTCCGCGTTCGTGCTCAGCAAGGCCGAGCGCAGCCGCCAGGCGGCGGCCTCAGAGTCACGCCGGCAGAACCTCCTGCGCAAGGAGCTCGCGTGGCTTCGTCGCGGCGCTCCCGCGCGCACGTCAAAGCCGAAGTTCCGCATCGATGCGGCCAATGAGCTCATCAAGGGTGAGCCGGCACCGCGGGACGGCGTACAGCTCCTGGCCTTTGCCAACGCGCGACTGGGCAAGACGGTCTATGAGTTCCACGACGTGACCGTGGCGGTGGGAGACCGGACTCTCGTCGATCACCTCACCTGGGATGTCGGCCCGGGGCAGCGCGTGGGGATCCTGGGCTCCAACGGCACGGGCAAGACTTCCCTCATCCGCACGATGCTGGGGGAGATCCCCCCTGCTGCGGGCTCGATCACGACGGGTGTGACGGTGAAGCCCGCCTACCTCTCACAGCATCTCGAGGAGCTCGACCCGTCATGGCGCGTGCTCGAGGCCGTCGAGCGCGTGGCCGCTCGCGTGGACCTCGGCAAGGACCGCGAGCTCACCGCGAGCCAGCTGTGCGAGCGGCTGGGCTTCGGCTCGGATGGCCAGTGGACGCCGGTGGGAGACCTGTCGGGAGGCGAACGCCGGCGGCTGCAGCTCACACGCCTGCTCATGAGCGGGCCGAACGTCCTCGTGCTCGACGAGCCGACCAACGACTTTGACGTGGAGACACTCACGGCCCTGGAGGACCTGCTCGACGGCTTCGCCGGCACGCTGATCGTCATTTCCCACGACCGCTACTTCCTGGAGCGCGTGTGCGACGACCTTTACGGCCTGATGGGAGATGACCGACTCTCCCACCTCACGGGAGGCGTGGAGGAGTACCTCAAGCGTGTGCGCAAACGTCCCCAGGCGAGGCAGTCTGCGGCTCCCGCGGCAGCGGCTCCGAAGACCGACGCTAAGCAGGCGCGCCAGGATCGCCGAGCTATCGAGAAAGAGATGTCACGAATCGAGCGCGCCATCGCCAAGCTCGACGAAGCCGAGCGCGACCTACACGGGCAGATGGCGAGCGCGGTGACGGATCACGTCAAGCTGACCGATCTGAACCGCGCACTGCAGGAGTCCGAGCGACGCAAAGCCGACCTTGAGGACGACTGGATGCGCCTCGCGGCAGAACTCGGGGGCTGACGCGTCTATTGCGGCGGGGGTTGCGGGCTGGGCGTGAACGCGCAGGAGATGTCTGCTCGCGGGAGTTGCAGGGTGAGCAGGTAGCGCGTCACCGTGTCATTGACGCACGTGGAGGGGGTCTGCAGGTAGGTGACGTGCTGGGTGCTGGCGTAGGAGATGGTGCGCGACCGGGCGAAGGTGTTGGCCATGGAACGCCCCCAGACCCACTGAGTTGCAGGGTCACCGGTAGACAGCACGAACATCGGCGGGGTCGCCAACGTGATCGTGCTCGTGCCGTTGGGGGACGCCGGAGACATGTCTGCCGGTAAACCTGCGCACACACTCGCGTTGCCCATAGCAATCGGTGCTGTGGTGCCGTACTGCCGCTCAGCTGCGATGGAGGCAGCCGCGAGCTGGCCGGCGGTGGGACGGTCGTGCAGATCCGCGCAGTTGATGAGGGTCTGGACGACGGCTGGCTCGTTGGCCTTCAGTGCGCGCTCCAAGACATCGCCGGCTCCACGCAATGCACGCGCGCGCGCAGATGGGGTGGCCGCTGTCACGATGTCGTATAGCCCGTTAACCAACCCGCGAAGGAGAGGGATATTCCTCTGTCCCATGAATAGTCCGTTAGGCCCCACGAGAAATTGGAAGTCCCACCGCGTAATTGTGCCCTCCTCATAACTGATGACGGAGTCGTCGAGGTAGGTGAAGATGGTGTTGATCTTGTGTGCCTGGGCTCTTCCGGCGACCGAGGCATACACCTGCCGGGCGACCTGCACCCCGGCCGGGTACGTCGTGCCGAATCGGTTGAGCGTTTCTCCGGCCATGAGACTGCCGTCCATGATCAGGGCGCGCAGGCTGGTGGGGAAGGTGCGCGCGTAGGCGTGCCCGATGCGCGTGCCGTAGCTCATGCCCCAGTAGTTCCACTGCGCATATCCCAGTGCGATGCGCATGGCCTCCATGTCGCGCACGACCTGCCAGGTCCCCAGATTCGGCGCCGCGTCTGGGTTGGCCGCCAGACACGCCGCATTTGCCGCCGCCGTCTCGGCGAGGTGTGCTTCCCAAAAGGCCTGCCAATCAACCGGGCCCGTAGCGGGAAGGCCAGGCCCGGAGGGTGAGCAGCCAGTGAGGGTGGGGCCGCTCAATCCGACTCCGCGCGGATCCCAGGTCACCAAGTCAAAGCGGTCACGCACGCTCTCGGGCAACTCGGAGTAGATCTCGGAGGTGAAGTTGATACCAGATTCGCCTGGGCCGCCGGGGTTGAAGGTCAGGCCACCGCCGCGCTGCTTCGAGCGGGTCACGCGCAGCGCGATCTCAATGGTCCTGCCGTCATCGGGGGTCTGCCAGTCCAGCGGCACGGTCAACGTCGCGCACCGGGTGCGCGGAGGCAGCTTCTCGCCAACCGGACATGTGGCATAGGTCAGCGTCGGCGTGAAGGCCGTCGCGTCAACGCTCGGCGGGGGCGCTGCGGCCTGGACCGGGGCGACGATCAGGCTGCCGGCCAGCAGACCGAGGCTTACCGCAGGGACAAGGATGCGGGCACGACGCATGAGGGGCTCCTAGGCTTGGGGTCAACCCGGTTCGTCGACTACTGCGGCGGGGGTGTCGGGCTCGGTGTGAAGGCGCAGGAGATGTCCGTTCGCGGGGTTTGCAGCGTGAGCAGGTATCGCGTCACCGGGTTATTGACGCACGTGGAGGGAGTCTGCAGGTAGGTGACGTGCTGGGTGCTGGCATAGGAGATGGTGCGCGACCCGGCGAAGGTGTTCGCCATGCTTCTGCCCCACACCCACGGCGTGGCAGGGTCTCCCGTGGACAACACGAACATAGTGGGATTCGCCAGCCGCAGAGTTTCTGTAGTGGTCGGCGTGGGCGGGGACATGTCTGCGGGTAGGCCTTCACAGATGGATGCATTGAAGGACCAAATCGGGGTTGCGGTCCCGTATTGGCGTTCGGCGGCCAGAGATGCATCCGCGAGCTGGCTGGCGGTGGGGCGGTCGTGCAGATCAGCGCAGTTGATGAGGATCAGGCCAACCGTGGGGTCGTTGGCGCGGGGGAGACGTGCCCGGGCGTCGCCGATCGCACGCGCGGCGCGGGCTCGCGCGGTGGGGCCTGTGGCCGTGACGTAGTCGTAGATCTCATTGATCAACGCACGGAGTGCGGGGAGCATCCGTTGCCCCGTTAGGTGTGATTTGAGGTCAGAGGCGAAGTCCCATCGCGTGAGATCTCCCGTGGTTGTGGGGATCACTGCTCGATCGAGGTAGTCGAAGATCGCGTCGATCTTGTGTGCCTGGGCACGCCCCATGAGGGACGCATAAACCTGCTGGGAGACCTCCAGCCCGGCCGGATAGGTCGTGCCGAACCGGTACAACGTCTCCCCGGCCATGACGCTGCCGTCCATGATCAGGGCCCGCAGGCTGTTGGGGAAGGTGCGCGCGTAGGCGTTGCCGATGCGCGTGCCGTAGCTCATGCCCCAGTAGTTCCACTGTTCGTACCCCAGTGCGATCCGCATGGCTTCGAGGTCGCGCACCACCTGCCAGGTGCCCAGAGCAGATGCCGTATCCGGGTTGGCCGCCAGACATGCCGAATTCGCCGCCGCTGACGTAGCGAGTTCTGCTTCCCAGTAGGCCTGCCAATCAACCGGGCCCGTGGGCGGCAAGTCAACGTCAGCGGGGAGTGGGCAGTCGGTGAGCTCGGGACCGCTGAGCCCCACACCGCGTGGATCCCACGAGATTAAATCGAAGCGATCGCGCACCGAGGCGGGGAACTCGTAGTACTGCTCGTAGGCAATCCCGATGCCAGATCCTCCTGGGCCGCCGGGGTTGAAGGTGAGGCCCCCGTCGCGCTGCTTCGAGCGCGTCACGCGCAGCGCGATCTCGATGGTTCTGCCGTCATCGGGTGTCTGCCAGTCCAGTGGCACGGTCAACGTCGCGCATCGGGTGCGCGGAGGCAGCTTTTCGTCGGCCGGACATGTGACATAGGTGAGCGTGGGCGTGAAGGCCGTCGCGTCAAGGCTCGGCTGGGGCGCTGCGGCCTGGACCGGGGCGACGATCAGGCTGCCGGCCAGCAGACCGAGGCTTACCGCAGGGACAAGGATGCGGGCACGACGCATGAGGGGCTCCTAGGCTTGGGGCCGAC
>Ga0315909_10001870_pt1 | contig 27763 bp, 25 predicted proteins | sample LakEriMetagenome_11_FD_203527 | JGI IMG/M metagenome (GOLD analysis project Ga0315909, IMG submission 203527) | Freshwater fungal communities from buoy surface, Lake Erie, Ohio, United States - Buoy 2 MA125 | ecosystem: Environmental > Aquatic > Freshwater > Lake | place: USA: Lake Erie, Ohio... | reverse complement strand
GCTTTGCGCGGTATCGCGCGCGCGGCAATTGATGTGTCGGATGGATTGCTCGGGGACCTCGGCCACCTACTAGCGCGCTCGCATCTGGGTGCAGACATTCACGCGGCATCACTACCGGCTGGGCCCGCGCTCGCACAACAGCCTGCGCAGATGCAGATCGACTACATGCTCAACGGTGGCGACGATTACGAATTATGTTTTACCGCGCCGTTCGAGAAACGTGATGCGGTGTTGTCGGCTGCAGCATCAGCAAACACCCTGGTCACTCGCATTGGGCGCCTCAAACCGGGCGCGGGCATACGGATACTCGATGCCACCGGTATGACACTCCCGTTCACATCAAACTCGTTCGATCATTTCGGCAAAGACATCTGATGCTGCCTAATTCACCTGATTCATCTGACACCCCTGCCCCGCCTTTGCATGCGGTACCTGGTTCGGCGGCTGCGAGCTATCGCGCGCCAATCCGACGCCCGAGCGTCGCCTTCATGCTGTCCCACCCGGTGCACTGGGCCTCGCTGGGGTTTGGAAGTGGCCTCTCGCCCATCATGCCGGGCACCACGGGTACCTTGTTTGGCTGGCTGAGTTTTTACGTGCTCACTATGCGCTGGCCCGACGTTTTTACGGCAGCTATGTGGGGCGCCATCATCGTGGCCGGCTTCGTCGTGGGTATCTGGCTGTGCGACAAAACCGGGCAAGCGCTGGGCGTGCCCGATCACGGCGCCATCGTCTGGGACGAAATCGTCTCAATCTGGCTGGTGATGCTGTTCGTGATGCCCGCCAGCTTCGGTATGCAACTGATGGCTTTTCTGATTTTCCGCGCGTTCGACATGATCAAGCCACCACCGATACGACAATTCGAGCGGCGCTTCAAGAATGGTTTCGGGGTGATGGGTGATGATCTGATTGCTGCATTTTTTACGCTGATGGTGCTGGCTTTGTGGCGGGTAGTGTGAGCGAATAGGCGAGCGGTGCTGGTAGTGATTCGAGTATTGAAGCCTCGAATTCACCAACTAAACAAAGACACTGGCCAACTTTCAATAAAAAACAAGAACCCATGAACGACATTCCAATACCAACGCCCAGACCTGAACTGCAGGAGGCATGAATGCACCACCTGACCGAGCTTGCCACACAAGTAGGACACGCCCTTCAACAACGTGGCTGGCGCCTCGCGACGTGCGAATCCGTCACGGGCGGCGGCATTTCGCAGGTAATTACGGACATTGCCGGCGCATCCGATTGGTTCGACTGCGGGTTTGTCACCTATTCGAATACATCGAAAACCCGGTTTCTCGATGTAGCCGAGGCCCTGATTGCAGAACACGGCGCGGTCAGCGAAGAGGTTGCGGCGGCGATGGTGCTTGGCGCGCTGGCGCACACCGATGCGCAGATCAGCTTGTCCACCACGGGCATTGCCGGACCGGGCGGGGCGGTGCCGGGCAAACCGGTGGGTACCGTCTGTTTTGGCTGGGCGTATGGCAGCATCGTGCATACTGAGCGCGCAGTGTTCACGGGCGACCGCGCAGCGGTGCGGGCGCAAACTGCGGAACACGCATTACAAGGATTATTGGCTTTCATGGAGCGTTTATAAATGCTGAATAATTTCATCCGCGGGCAACGCGACGTCAATGGCGTGCGCATCAACTTCCGGCACGGCGGCAAAGGCCCGCCCCTCTTGCTGCTGCACGGCTATCCGCAAACGCATGTGATCTGGCACAAGGTCGCGGATGCACTCGCTGAACGATTCACGCTGGTGATGCCAGATTTGCGTGGGTATGGTGATTCCTCAAAACCGAAAGGCGATGCGGATCATGGAAATTATTCCAAGCGCGCGATGGCACAAGACATGGCCGAGCTGATGCAAAATCTGGGGCATGAACGTTATGCGGTCTGCGGGCATGATCGAGGCGGTCGCGTGGCACATCGTTTGGTGCTAGACCATGCAGCGCATGTCAGCCAATTGATGCTGATCGATATCTCGCCCACGCGCACGATGTTCGAGAAAACCGACAAGCCCTTCGCCGATGCCTACTACCACTGGTTCTTTCTGGCTCAACCGTCTCCGCTACCGGAGACACTCATCGGCAGCAATGCGCGTTTCTTCATCGATTATTCGCTGGGTGGCTGGGGTTCGGGCGGCACAAGCTTTTTTGATCCCGCAGCACTAGAAGAATACCGCCGCTGCTTCTGTGACCCGGACATGATTCACGCCGGCTGCGAAGACTATCGCGCCGCATCGACGATCGATCTGGTGCACGATCAGGATCATCAACACAACAAGATCAGCTGCCCGGTGCATGTGGTGTGGGGCGCGAACGGTGTGGTCGGCCGCCTGTTTTCGCCGATAGAAGACTGGCAGGCCAAGGCATCGGGCAAAGTCACTGGCCAGGCATTACAGTCTGGGCACTTCATTCCTGATCAGGTACCGGAAATTTTATTGGAAGAGATGCTGGGTTTTTTTGAATGCTAGCGGGCTTCAACATCGACGTTTGATGTTTTAGCGTGCTCATGGATCCCAGCTTTCGCTGGGATGACGATGCCTTAACGCGCTCGGCGGAACTGATTCACCGCATCCCGCGTCTCGCGCGCAACGCGTGCTGCAGCCATCGTAAAATCTTCACCGTCTTGCGGTGGCGCATACAAAATCGCGCGCGAGGAATTGATCATCATCCCACTGCCATCAGCCGTTTGCCCAGCCTCGACCGTCGCCTTGATGTCGCCACCCTGCGCGCCAATGCCCGGCACCAGCAGGGGCATATCACCGACGATAGCGCGTACCTCCGCGAGTTCTTGAGGGAAGGTTGCACCGACGACCAGACCGCACTGTCCGTGGAGGTTCCATGTTGAAGCGACCAGACGCGCGACATGCTGATACAACGGCTGGCCGTCGACATTCAAAAACTGGAGATCCGACCCCCCGGGATTGGAAGTACGGCACAAGACGATGACACCGCGATCCTGCCATTCAAGGTAAGGCTCGACAGAATCAAAACCCATATAGGGGTTGACGGTCACTGCATCGGCACCATAGCGCTCGAAAGCCTCGCGCGCATATTGTTCTGCAGTGGCACCGATGTCACCCCGCTTGGCGTCGAGTACGATGGGGATCTGCGGGTATTGCGATTTCAGGTACTCACAAATCGCTTGCAGCTGATCTTCCGCCGCTATCGCCGCAAAATAGGCGATCTGCGGTTTAAACGCACAGGCGGTCGCAGCGGTGGCATCAATGATCGCCTTGCAGAAGGTGAAGATGGCATCGCTGCGGCCGTGCAAGGCTTCGGGAAACCGCTGGGTGTCCGGATCAAGGCCGACGCACAACAGGGAATTATTGGCCTGGATGGCGGCAGCGAGTTTGTCAGTGAATTTCACGCCAGATGAGAACGGAGATAGGTGAAGCCGCGATTGTAGCCTGTCATGCTATTGTCTCGCCCCATGACGCAACTCTCCCGCAAAGATCTGGTGCTGCTGGCGCTGCTGACCCTGTTCTGGGGACTGAACTGGCCCGTGATGAAAATCGGGGTGCGCGAATTCCCGCCGCTGACGTTTCGTACGATTAGCATGGTGGGTGGGCTTGCCGTCATCTGGCTGGCAGCGCGTGCGCAAGGTGCATCACTGGCAATTCCCGCAGGCGCCAGGATGACGGTGATTCGGCTGGCCATCCCCAACATGCTGATCTGGCATGCGCTGATCATCATCGGTGTCAAATTATTGTCTTCGGGTCGCGCTGCGATACTGGGCTACACCATGCCGGCCTGGGCGGTGCTCTCCGGCCTGATCTTTTTCGGTGATCGCATCAGCCGATCCGCACTGGTCGGTATCGCGTTGGCGATGAGCGGCGCCTTGCTCCTGCTTTCGAGTGAATTTTCTCGACTCTCGGGACAGCCGGTGGGCACTGTGCTGGCGCTGATTGCCGCGGCCGGATGGGGCTTCGGCACCGTGCTGATGAAACGTACTCAGCTGGATATGCCAACGATCTCGCTGACGTTCTGGATGCTCTCACTCACAACGGCCATCATGGCGATGCTGGCGCTGATGTTCGAGTATCCCGCCATGCGAACGCCTAATTTGATCGAATGGGGCGCCATCATTTACAACTCGGCGATCATTTTCGGATTCGCGCACGTGGTGTGGTTTAGACTGGCGCGCATACTGCCACCTGTAGCCTCGAGCCTGTCGGTGATGTTCATTCCAGTGCTGGGAACTTTCTCGGGTGCCTGGATACTGGGTGAAGTACCCCACTGGCAAGACTATGTTGCGATGCTGCTGATACTGGGCGCGATGTCCACCGTACTTTTTCGACCGCGTAATCCCGAGCAGGTTTGAGACCGATCTGCACGCACAGTTTCACGCACTGAAAGCTTTGTCCTCAAGGTGGTGAGCGAATGTCCCGCAGGGCATTCAGGCTTCAATCGCCATTGTCATAGGCCCACTGCAGCAGCTGATCAAAACCTTGACGCATTGCGCCTGCATTCGGATGATTCACCATGCAAACCACGACGACACGTTTCCCTGATTTGGTGGTCACGTAACCGGCGATACTCATCACATCCACCAGACTGCCGGTCTTTATATGTGCATTTGCTTTCACTGCGCGGTCAGACAATCGACGACTCATGGTGCCATCCACGCCAGCCAGCGGCAGTGATGCCATAAACTCCGGCATCGTCGACGTTTGCCACGCGCGCTGGAGCAAGCGCGCCAGCGTCAGCGCAGAAATGCGTTCTTCTTTTGAAAGTCCCGAACCATTTTCAAGCACCATACCCGTGGCATCAATACCGCTGGACGACAGCCATCCCAGTACTTTTGTGCTCGCCGCCGTTGCGGTCGCTGGAGTGCCAGCGCGCTCGGCCACGAGTGACAACAATAAATTGCGGGCCATCACGTTGTTACTGTACTTGTTGATATCCCGAATGGACTGACCGAGTGTGACGGATTGCCACTGCAGAATTTCTTTTGCACTCGCGGGTACGCGAGCTTCGCGCGTTGGTCCGTTGATGGTGCCGCCGATTTCACTCCATAGCAGCCTGAATACGGCATCGAAATACTGCACGTGATTGAGTGTGTGCAGATGCAGTGACAAAATTTTCTGTCCGCATGACACAGGATAGCTACCGCCAAAACGCAGGGTCCTGCCATTCAGTTCGGGCTTGAGGATGGTACGTAGATCACCGCATTCGCCCTGACCAAGCGCAGGCGGCTCAACAACAAAATCGGCCATCGGCGGCTCGATCGAAAACTGTGCACGTGCATTGCCTGTCTCGGCGGTCAGCTTGACTTGCAAGGCCTTGGCATCGAGCAGCAAGGCATCCGGCAAGGCGTTGTAAGCACGATTGGCCTGACCATCGAAGGATGGCGTGTCGTCAGGCAGTCGCTGAAAGAGGCTGCGATCGATCACCAAAGCACCACGAATCTCGCGTACGCCCGTGGCGCGCAACTGGCGCAGAAGCCGCCACAAGTCTTCATACGCAAAACGCGGATCCCCACTGCCCTCGACAATCAGATCACCCTGCAGCACATCACCGCGCTGGACACCGTCGGTGTACACGCGCGTGATCCAGCGATGATTTGGGCCCAGCAATTCCAGTGCTGCCTGAGTCGTCACCAGCTTCATGATGGATGCGGGACGGAAGATTACCTGATTGTTGTGCGCGACCAGAGTCTCGCCACTGAGCACGCGGCGTATATCGACGGCGACCGCATTTTCCGGAACTCCGGCTTTTTTCAGCGCCTGCGCGAAAACGGGTGGAAGATTGTGATTTCCTTTCGCATCATTAGTCGCTTGCGAAGGAACGCAGACAATCAGCGCAAGCCCCCATAGCAGCATGGGCACGGAATAAAAATATCTCGGATGTTTTAGCATAGGGTCGGCTGAGCTCTTGTAATCATGAGATGAAGCGCAACCGATTATCCCACGCGCCCGGCTGTCACTCGCCAGCGTTTGACGCAGCGGCGATGATTGCGTAGTCTCCTGCATCGACATCCACTCAGCCCCACCATGATTCCTTTTTTCAGCAGCGAACAGATTCAGCAGGCGCTGCCCTTCGCAACGCTGATATCGGCCATGCGCAAGGCATTTGGCGACACCATACGAGCGCCACGCCGGCATGTGCATTCCTTATCAGATACCGGATCATCAACCCTGCTGCTGATGCCTGTTTGGCAGGCCAATGCGCATCTGGGCGTCAAGCTGGTGACGGTCGTGCCCGAGAACCGGGCGCGTCAACTGCCCACCGTGCAGTCGCTGTTCATTTTGCTCGATACAACAACAGGCACACCGCTGGCCCTCATGGATGGCGAAGAACTCACGCTCCGCCGCACCGCAGCAGCATCGGCGCTCGCTTCGACCTACTTGGCGCGACCCGATAGTGAACATCTGCTCGTGGTCGGCACCGGACAGCTGGCACCTTATATGGCTGCAGCCCACTGTGCGGTTCGCGATATTCGTCGTGTCTCGGTATGGGGGCGTGATCTGCAGAAGGCGCGAATGACCGTCAAAAAATGTCAGGCACTGGGCTTACCGACATCGATTGCCATCGATGTCGCACAAGATCTTGGCGCAGCATCAATGACTGCTGACCTGATCAGTTGCGCTACTACCAGCAGGCAGGCTTTGCTTCAATCGATCTCGGTACGGCCTGGCACGCATATCGATCTGGTAGGTGGTTTCAAGCCGGACATGCGCGAAGCAGATGACAGGCTGATGTCTACCGCGCGGTTATTTGTTGATACCTTCGATGGCGCGCTGGCAGAGGCTGGCGACTTGGTGCAGCCCATGCAATCAGGTCTGATTACGCGCGCATCGGTGCTCGCCGAACTGGCCGACTTGGCCAGTGGCCGTCATATCGGGCGCGGTCATGCGCAGGAAATCACACTATTCAAATCAGTGGGCACAGCCATCGAAGATTGGTGCGCAGCCAACCTGGTGTGGCAGCACTTCAAGTCCCAGCCGTCGCAGTCGGCAAACGATCAGGACTAATCAGCAGGTTTCAAATTGTCCGGCAAGGGAATCCATTCAGTCTCCTCCGGCACGGGTGCAAAACGCTGCGCTATCCAGTCACGCTTGGCCTGCTCAATGCGCTCTTCACTGCTCGCGACAAAATTCCACACCAGATGTCGCGGCCCATCCATAGGCTCACCACCGAGAAGCATGACCGTCGCACCCGAGCTGCCTGCGGTCACGGTGACAGGATGATGTGGTTTCAGGACCAGCAGCTGGCCCGCATTGAAGCTGCCGTCAGGACCCAAATCCAGATCGCCGCTGACAATATAGATCGCCTGTTCTTCGTACTCTGCAGGTATCAGCTCGTTCGCGCCGGCAGACAAAGCTAGTTGCGCATAAAAAAGGGGCGAGCGCGTGGGCAGCGGCGAGTGCAAGCCAAGAAAACGGCCGGCAATCATGATCAGCTGTGCGCCCTCGCTCTCGGCCACGGGTAATTCGTCGGCTTTGAGGTGAGTGAAGTCGGGTTCGCATTCTTCATCAGCCCGTGGCAGCGCCACCCAGCATTGCAATCCATACAGTGACGAGAGCGAACCGCGCTGGTGATGATCGCTGCGCTCGGAGTGCACGATGCCTCGCCCTGCGGTCATCCAGTTGACTTCACCGGGCCGTATCGCCTGCACCGTACCGAGGCTATCGCGATGCAGGATCTCACCCTCGAACAGCCAAGTCACCGTTGCAAGACCGATGTGTGGATGCGGACGCACATCCAGACCGGTACCGGGCTTGAGGACGTTGGGGCCCATTTGATCGAGAAAGACGAAGGGCCCCACCATGCGCCGATCCACGGCAGGCAAGGCGCGGCGAACCTCAAATCCATCACCAAGATCGCGGGTACGGGGAATGATCAATGTCTCGATGGCGCTCATGCAAGTGATCCTTTTTATTTCCGGGGATTTTACGGCGGCTTGGGTAATCACTGATTCAAACCCCTTTTTGATTTGATATCGCATCTGACTCTGGGGCTTGCACTGGCCAGTGAACGCAGCTGTGAATTGTCAATTAAGTAATTTAATCAATCCTTGGACCGAAGTTTTCACGAATGGTTCTTGAAAAAGCGACTACCCATCCTTATACTTAGCACTCGCTGATGGCGAGTGCTAACAGCGCGACCATCAAGAGTTTACAAAAGCAGGTTCCGGCGGTCAGCAAGTTGCTGACAATCGGATCATCAATAAACGTAACCCATTGTTTTTAAGGAGTATCTATGAGCCTTCGTCCTTTGCACGACCGCGTCATCGTCGAGCGTCTCGAACAGGAAACCAAAACCGCCTCCGGCATCGTTCTGCCAGACGCAGCTGCCGAGAAACCGGATCAGGGCAAAGTTGTCGCGGTTGGCAACGGCAAGATCCTCGACGACGGGAAAGTCCGTCCGCTGGATGTGAAAGTCGGCGACAAAGTACTTTTTGGAAAGTATTCCGGTCAGGCCGTGAAAGTAGACGGCAAAGAAGTCCTCGTCATGCGCGAGGACGACATCATGGCCATCGTGCAGTAAAGACATTCGGCAAACAGCCACTCAAGCACCCGGCACCTACCCGGTTTGAATCTGAAATATCTGAAGGAGTATCAACATGGCAGCTAAAGATGTAGTTTTCGGCGACCTTGCCCGTGCCAAGATGGTCGAGGGCGTCAACATTCTGGCCAACGCAGTCAAGGTCACACTGGGCCCCAAAGGCCGTAACGTCGTGCTCGAGCGTTCATTCGGCTCGCCTACCGTGACCAAGGACGGCGTATCGGTCGCAAAAGAAATCGAGCTCAAAGACAAGCTCATGAACATGGGCGCACAGATGGTCAAGGAAGTTGCTTCCCGTACCTCTGACAACGCCGGTGACGGCACCACCACTGCGACAGTTCTGGCTCAGGCGATCGTTCGCGAGGGCATGAAGTATGTCGCCGCTGGCATGAACCCAATGGACTTGAAGCGCGGTATCGACAAAGCGGTGGCCGCAACGGTGGAAGAACTGCAGAAAATCGCCAAACCTTGTAACGGCACCAAAGAAATCGCTCAGGTTGGCGCAATTTCGGCGAACTCGGATCAGTCGATCGGCGACCGTATCGCTGAAGCGATGGAAAAAGTCGGCAAGGAAGGCGTCATCACCGTGGAAGACGGCAAGTCTTTGCATGACGAACTCGACATCGTCGAAGGCATGCAGTTTGACCGCGGTTATCTGTCGCCTTACTTCATCAACAATCCTGACAAGCAGGTTGCACTGCTCGACAACCCCTTCATCCTGCTATGCGACAAGAAGATCTCGAACATCCGCGATCTGCTGCCGGTACTGGAGCAAGTTGCCAAGGCAGGCCGCCCACTCCTGATCATCGCAGAAGATATCGAGGGCGAAGCGCTGGCAACTCTGGTGGTCAACAATATCCGCGGCATTCTGAAAACCTGCGCGGTGAAAGCACCTGGCTTTGGTGATCGTCGTAAAGCGATGCTGGAAGACATCGCTATCCTGACCGGTGGCCAAGTGATTGCTGAAGAAGTCGGTCTGACACTGGAAAAAGCGACGCTCAACGACCTCGGTTCGGCCAAGCGCATCGAAATTGGCAAGGAAAACACCACGGTGATCGACGGCGCAGGCAAGGCCGATGCGATTCAGGCACGCTGCAAGCAGATCCGCGTTCAGATCGAAGAAGCGACTTCAGACTATGACCGCGAGAAACTGCAAGAGCGCGTAGCAAAGCTCTCCGGCGGTGTAGCCGTGATCAAGGTCGGTGCCGCCACTGAAGTCGAAATGAAAGAGAAAAAAGCGCGCGTTGAAGATGCACTGCACGCAACCCGCGCTGCGGTTGAAGAAGGCATCGTGCCAGGCGGTGGTGTTGCACTGCTACGCGCACGTGCCAACATCAAGGTCAAAGGCGACAATCCTGATCAGGAAGCAGGTATCAAGATCGTTCTGCGCGCCATGGAAGAGCCACTACGCATGATCGTCAGCAACGCCGGGGAAGAAGCATCGGTCGTGGTCAACAAAGTCCTCGAAGGCAAAGGTAACTACGGTTACAACGCTGCCAACGGCACTTATGGCGACATGGTCGAAATGGGTGTCCTGGATCCAGCCAAGGTTACACGCTCTGCGCTGCAAAACGCGGCTTCGATCGCTTCACTGATGCTGACCACCGATGCAATGGTGTCGGAACTGCCTGAAGACAAACCAGCCGGCGGTGGTATGGGCGGCATGGGTGGTATGGGCGGTATGGGTGGCATGGACGGCATGATGTAATTTCGCTGTTATGCACATCAAAAACCCCGCAGTGCGAACTGCGGGGTTTTTTTATGGTGACTTCAGGCAGATTTTTTCTGCTCATTCATTCTCGGTTTGACTCTTAAAATACTGCAAGATCTCAACATCCTCAAGTCAAGACGCCAGCGGACATCCAGCGTCTGCACAGACAGAAAAAATACTCTTCCCACTCCAGACCAAGGCGTCTCCAGAATTTTTTAATCGCGCAAAAAATCGATTAACGAATTTTCTGCGCCCAGACAAAAAACGCGTTGTGTTCGCTCAATGCTGCATCGCTCGATTCATCGAACTAATGCTCGCATCGGTCACTTAACGCACATTCGGATGGTTTTGATTGAACAGATTGTCCGATAAACAATAATTCAATTATCCAACCAACGATGGGAGGGGACATGTTTTCCAATGTTATTTTCAGACAAACACGGCAGTTATGTAAAACGTCGACAGAAAAATCACGACTCGCGCAGCTCACCATGGATTGTTCGAAAGCACTTAAAGACGTAAAAATCAGCAATCGATCAAGAAATCAGATCATGGCTATCGATGATCAATACCGACAAGCTATTTATGAAGAAACGATGATGGCCTACCAAGCGGTCTCTGATGTCACGATGCCAGATAACTCACCCGAGGCAAAGCTTCGCGCACAAGCATGGCAGCTCATCGAAGGCATGTCATCTATGGATCAATTCTTTGATCACTATGAAGTCAGTATCCCCGGTACAAGTCTGGAAGTCGCTATCAATCCAATGCACCGCGAATCACTGATCAATGATTTCGTAGATAGTTGGAGCAGCATGAAACCGGAAGATAGAATGAGTCTGATTGACGTGATTAGCGAAAAAACTTTTCACCAACTCGGTATTGTGCTCAATGACCGCGAAAAGCAGTATGCAAAAGAAAAAACATCAAAAATTGCACCGCAGCTGAAGATGGCGCATTGCCTTGCATTACTGGACTATTCGAGTTCCCATTCGGGCAGCTTCAATGCCATCAATAATTCAGCACGCATATGGCACTACTACGGTGTTGGGACGTTGGCAAAAATCACTGAACCCCTTTATGAACCTTTTTGCGAAGCACTGCGAATCCTCGAGTACTATCCGGCATTTTGTTATGAAGGCCCCGCGTACAAGGGTTTGTCTATCGCAAATCCCGCAGGAAATTTTCGAATGAGCTGCATGCAAGCTGGAATGCAGCTCCAGTGTGTGCACGGTATTTCAGTGACTCCCGCACGCGAAAAAAATTATGCGAGTAGCAGCAATATCTGGTCGACCCGGGATGTACAACTTACCTTCGTACAAAGCCGGGGAGTCAGAATTCACTTATTCAATAACGTGACATCCCGAGATCAAATGGAGGTCATCATCCCCGAAGGTCGCCAGCTTACATTTCTATCGCCAAAAGAGATAGACAGGACGCAATTCAAAGACAACGGAGGGCCATGGCCTACGTATTACTGCACTGAGAGCCCACCTCACGTCCCGACAAGAATTCAGAACGGCTATCTGCTTTGCTGAGCTTGCAGCTTGTTCGACGTGGGTTAGCTTACTAGGACACCCAAGTCAGCAGACTGATTAACATTCGGCGAACAGCATATTCAAACAAAAACAAGATAAACACTGGCTAGCGCCATGCTGGCGAGCGCTTTTCGATGAAGGCCTGCACTCCCTCGAGTGCAGCCTCATCCATCATGTTGCAGGCCATAGTTTCACCAGCCAATTGGTAGGCCGCCGAAACTCCCATTTCAATCTGACGGTAAAACAGTTGCTTGCCCATCGCAATCGATACCGCTGGCTTGGCGAGGATGCTCTCGGCCAGTGCCAAGATAGTTTTATCCAAGTCCTGCAGGGATACAACACGATTGATGAGTCCACGCTCGCATGCTGCTTGCGCATCAATGAATTCGCCGGTGAGCAGCATTTCCATGGCTTGCTTACGGCCCATATTGCGCGATAGTCCGACGGAGGGCGTGGAGCAGAACAAACCGTAGTTAATACCAGAGACAGCAAATTTTGCTTCGTGCGATGCCACTGCAAGATCACACATTGCCACTAACTGACAACCAGCGGCCGCCGCTGTGCCATGCACACGCGCGATGACAGGTTGCGGCAACTGCTGAATACTTAGCATCATTCTGCTGCACTGATCAAACAGCTTTTTGTAATACGCGGCAGAAGGGGCCGCGCGCATCTGCTTGAGATCATGGCCAGCACAAAAGGCTTTGCCTTTGGCAGCCAGTATAACTACCCTTGCGGTGGCATCCTTGGCAATTGCATCCAGTTCGGTCTGCAGGACGGCAAGCATTTCCTCGGACAAGGGGTTGAGTTTATCGCCGCGATTGAGGCTGAGTTTGACGATACCGCCATCGCGCTCATGCAGGACGTAAGGGGTATCAGGGTGGCTTGCGTTTTGCATCATCATGTCTCCCATCTGTTTTTTTAATCTGATTCGTCGTCAACGTGGACTTCCTGTGGCTCGGCCAGCGAGGGTGGCGGCTGATAGCTTGCCAGCAGAGCGATCCGATTGGTGGGCGTTTCCAGACTAATGCGCCCGAGCGCGCCGCTGCGGTAATCCTGCAACAAGGTGTGCGCTGCTTTTTCAAAGTCGGGGGCGCCCCCTTTCAGCCTGTAGGCTCGACGCACCGCAATATGCTCAATCACACCAACTGCATCGAGATTCTCCAGTGCGACGCCATAGCGCGCCACGAGGAGCGCCGAATAACGCTCGAGCAGCAGGCCTGCCAGAAAGGTCGCGATCTCCTCTTCGATGATGGCATTCACGCCGATCGCATGGCTGGCCGCAAGCATCAGCCCATCGGTGGGATGCTCAATCTTTGGCCACATCAGTCCAGGCGTATCGATCAGTACGATATTGTTGCCCAGATAAAGCCGCTGCTGAGATTTGGTCACCGCCGGCTCATCACCCACCTTGGCGACTCGTTTCTTGAGTAGCGCATTCATCAGCGTCGATTTACCGACGTTGGGAATACCCATGATCATCACGCGCAGTGGCTTCAAATTGGTACCGCGGTGCGGCGCCAGCTTCAGGGCCAGCGCAGGAATTTTCGTAATGTCAGCTGGCTTACGGCATGAAATCGCTACTGCATGCACCTGCGGCTGCTTCGAAAAATGCGAGAGCCATTCGCGGGTTGCATCCGGATCAGCCAAGTCGCTCTTGTTCAGTAACTTCAGGCAAGGACGCTGGCGAGCTCGGCGCAGCGACTCGATCATGGGATTGCTGCTGGCCTGCGGTACACGAGCATCGAGCACCTCAATAACGAGATCGACTTTTTCCATGGACTCCGCGGCCTTCTTGCGCGCGGCGTTCATATGACCCGGGAACCACTGAATGGACATGGCTTAACGGCGAAAGCGTGTGGAAGTGCGTATTCTAACCGGGCCACTCGCCGTACCTTCACAGCGCGAACTTGACTCCCCCCCCCGTTAGAAGACGCTAGCTCCAAGTCGGAAGCAAACAAGGGCCAGCGCCCATCTCCCCAAAGCAGGAGTTGATTTCGCTAAAAAGTTTGTAGTTTTATTTCGTCAGTGTCTGCTAGGACATCAGTTCTGAGGCAAACATCACTGAGATCAAAGACCGACGAGCTTATTCGATTCGATCACTGCTCAAGCCGGCGAGCGCCTTCAAATGGGCGATAACGCTACGACCTAGTGCAGATAAATGGTAGCCACCTTCAAGACAGCTGACGATTCGACCCTGCGCGTACTGCGCTGCCACTGCAACCAATTGCCGCGTAATCCATGCATAGTCAGTGTCGATCAGACCCATCGAGGCGATTTCATCTTCACGATGTGCATCAAAGCCGGCGGAGATAAATATCATTTGTGGTCGATGTGCATGCAAGGCTGGCAACCAATCCTGCTGAACCAGCTCGCGTATACGATTACCCCGAGTGTAGGCAGGCACAGGAACATTCACCAGATGCCTGGGACAATCACCGTCGGGATATTTGCCGCTGTAGGGATACAAAGGCGACTGGAAAAAACTAACCATGAGCACGCGCGGGTCATTGAGAAAAGCGGCTTCTGTTCCGTTACCGTGATGGACATCGAAATCGACTACTGCTACGCGTGACAGACCATGCACCTCCATTGCATGTCGGATCGCAATCGCAATGTTATTGAATAGACAAAACCCCATGGAAGTAGCCGGCGTCGCGTGGTGGCCGGGCGGCCGAATGGCGCAAAAAGCGCTGTTGAATTCACCCTTGATAACGGCGTCGGTTGCGGCGACTGCTGCACCAGCAGCTCGCAAGGCTGCTTGCCAGCTATGTGAATTAATCAGGGTGTCTGCGTCGAGCGCAAAGTAGCCTGAATCGCCTTGGGCAGGCAGGTGGGTACGTATCCTCTCCACTACAGCCTCCGAATGCACGCGCCGAATATCATCAACGGAAGCAAGCGGCGCATCACGGCGTGCAATAAGGCCGGACAAGCCACTGGCAATGAGCTGATCCTCGATAGCACGCAAGCGCTGCGGCGACTCGGGGTGCCATTCGCCCATTTCATGCAACAGGCAATCTGAATGTGAGAAATAGACCGTGGACATGGGCTGGGCCTACTGCAGTGTTGATCTGGTAGCGCTTTATTATGCACGACGAACCTCGGCATCACCGATCGACGGCCGCTGATCGACTATACTTGGACCTGCCTTTTTGATGCCTCGAAACTGCCCGTCAATGAAAAATCCCCGCTGGTCTTCTTGCCTTTTTCCACTCGTTGCGCTGCTGATTCTGGCGATGCCGCTGCATACTGACGCAGCGAAACCGAGCAGAACGCAAAAATCCAGGCCCATCCAAGCATCGAAGTCGGCTGATGAACCCGAATTCACCAACTTTACGCAATGGCGTGGCGTGGCTGAGCTGATTGACGAGCTGAGCGACCAGCACGGCTTTCAGCGCGATACGCTCAAGGCGCAATTTTCGAAAGTGCACTACCTCGAGAATGTAGTTCGATTGATCAATCCACCGCCAGCCAGCAAACTGAAAAACTGGACTGCTTACCGCGAGCGCTTCATCGAACCCATCCGCTTGCAAGCGGGGGTGACATTCTGGAAAAAATATGAGGCCGCACTGACACGTGCGGAAACAGAATTTGGAGTGCCCGCAGCGATCATCGTCGGCATTCTGGGTGTGGAAACGATGTACGGAAAGATGACCGGTAATGTACGCGTTGTCGATGCCCTTGCAACACTGGCTTTTGCATATCCACCGACCACCAATCGCGAAGCTCGCATGCAATATTTCCGTGATGAGCTCAAGCAGTTGTTTCTGCTGGCTCGAGAAAACAATGGGGATCCGCTGAGTTTTTATGGATCTTTTGCAGGCGCAATCGGCCTGCCCCAATTCATGCCAGGCAGCATACGTCGTTTCGCGGTGGACTTTGACGGGGATGGCAAAATCGATCTTCGAAGTTCACCCGCCGATGCCATCGGCAGTATCGCAAGCTTTCTGTCACACCATGGTTGGCAATCAGATCAACCACTGGTTTTCCCAGTCAAAGTGTCTGATGAAACTGATGTCACCTGGCCCAACATGATAGGACAGAGTCTCGAGGCGAAATTTACCCGTCAGGAATTGGAATATGCCGGTATATCAATCAATGATCGTATTCCTGACGCAATCGGCTATGGCTTGGTGGATTTGCAAGACGGTGAGCGGCCAACGCTCTACTGGTTAGGTACGGCCAACTTTTTTGCAATCGCTCAGTACAATCGCAGCTTTTTTTACGCTATGACCGTAATCGAACTCGGTAAGGCAGTTCAACAACAACGTCAGCGCCTGTGACTTCTTACCCACCTAATACGGCAGGATCAAAAAATGACATGGCTGATGATCAGATCATTGCTTTGACACGAGCATGGGTCGAAAAGGCCGTCATTGGATTAAATTTATGTCCATTTGCAGAGTCGGTCCATCGCAATAATCAGATTGCCTACTACGTGAGTCGCGCACAGAATGAGACCGCGCTGATGGAAGACTTGATCTCGGCGATTGATGCATTATTAAGCGCTGATCCCACAGACATCGACACGGCGTTTCTTATCCACCCTCTCGTACTGCAAAATTTTGAGGAATACAACGCATTTATCGGGTGGACGACAGACTTTCTTACAGAAAGTGACCTTGAAGGAGTTCTTCAGATTGCAAGCTTTCATCCCGAATATCGATTTATTGGTACGTCTGCTGATGACATTACCAATTGTACTAACCGCTCCCCCCTACCTATGCTGCATTTGTTACGGGAATCTAGTATCGATGCAGCACTGACTGCATTGCCGGACGCCGCACAACTGGTTGAAAAAAATCTGGACACCTTGCGTGATTTAGGCATTACTGGTTGGGATGCGTTGAACCAGCGTATTCATGATTCGGCTAAATTAAGTCGGTAAATTTTCGCTACTAAGAAGCATGTACAAAAAGCCATTATCAAGACCCAACGCCATGGCCAGTACAGAGGTACGGCAAGACAGTGCCATGACGCTAGCGACTTTTTAAAAGCTTCTCTGCATGCTTCTTTTTGATTTACCCAGCAGTCATCGATGGCGATGCTTCTCTTTTTTGACAAGCTGAACGATCACCGATTTTTTCTCTGCTGTTGAATAAAGCTGCATCGGTTATTTGCGAGTAATCATGACCGCACTAAAGTGCCAAAACTTTGCCCAAAAAAATTCATCTGATAAAAGAATGCGTTTCTTGAATGAGAAATAAAATTGCCTTGCCGACTTGCGGATTCTCAAAACGAAACATTTTTATGTTAACTACAATAAACTTGTAATCTAGAAATTGATTGATAACTCGGCATTAGGACTTTGTGGATAAATTTTAGGTCGATTATCGGTGTTTTCGTTGAACACTGATGACGCCAAGTATCGCGAGACCCCAATGTCACAACCAAAGTAATAAATTTGCAGGGCGTGAAGCTTTAGGAAAATTTGACGTTTTTGACAGTTCTTTCTGAAATTGATTGTCACTCAGGAAGCAATTGTAAAATAGGTAACGCAATCGCTGGTAGGCTAAGGACGCCGGATACCGTACGATCAAAGAGCAAGACGGTACCAATCCCACCAGTGAAATTTTGTGTGAGCTTCTCAAGAAAATTATACATATCGGTTGCAATGGTTGAGCGGGAACATTGGGAGACGGCAGTATGTCTTGATGTTACCAACCGGCGCGTTTCATTCACCATCAGTTTTAGGGAATGTCTACTCAAATGACAACACAGTTTGAAAATCAAGACAGCAATCGACTCTCCGATCAGGTGGCTTATGATCCAAATAATCTGCTCGATTCGCTCATTGAGAAGCTGCACCTGAAAAATGATGCGGCGTTGTCGCGTGCTCTGGAGGTTGCGCCACCGGTGATCAGCAAGATCAGACATCGTCGATTGCCGGTAGGCGCGTCTCTGCTGATCCGTATGCATGAAGTCAGTAATCTGACCATTCGGGAATTACGGGTTCTGATGGGTGACCGGAGAGAGAAATTCCGTATCAGTGACAAACAATTCAAACCCAAACATAACGCGTAATCATCGAGTTCCCGATCCGGCCAGGCTGTAACAAAATGTCGCTGACTAGGCACACCGCCGAGGACTGCAACGACGTCAGGCAAGGGTGCGGCGAGGATTTCGAACAGCACTCTGCACGACCACGCGCGCACTGGCTTATAAGTCGGTGCTCGCCTCGCAAGAGGTCAACGAGGCGAGCAGCTTTTCGTTATAGCCTGTGAGGGCGTTGTTCTACCTGGACCTCTGCCAACCGCATCAGCGTTTGTGCCAGATTGTGCCCTGATTGCATTGATACGGTTGATCTTCCGCAGTCGCTACGCCGGAAATACCCCGGTTGACAGATATCGATCACCGCGGTCACAAACAATAAAAACGATAACGGCATTTTCAGTGGTCTGGGAAATGCGAAGCGCAACTTCGCAGGCACCTGCCGCTGAAATGCCGGCAAAAATACCCTCTTCCACGGCCATTCGGCGTGCCATCTGTTCTGCTGCTGCCTGACTGACGTTTTCAACCTGATCGACCCGAGCGCGATCGTAGATTTTTGGCAAATAAGCCTCAGGCCACTTGCGAATACCGGGGATTTGCGAGCCCTCTTCAGGCTGCGCACCAATAATACGGATGTCAGGATTTTTTTCTTTCAGAAACTTCGAGACACCCATGATGGTGCCGGTCGTTCCCATCGCACTGACAAAGTGCGTCACACGGCCTTCTGTATCGCGCCAGATCTCCGGTCCAGTACCTTCGTAATGCGCCCGAGGATTATCGGGATTGGCAAACTGATCGAGAATAATGCCCTTACCTTCCTTTTGCATTTGCTCTGCGAGATCCCGAGCATATTCCATTCCGCCCGTCTTCGGCGTCAGAATAATCTCGGCGCCATAAGCGGCCATGCTCTGACGACGTTCAAGACTAAGATTTTCCGGCATCAGCAGAATCATCTTGAATCCACGCATGGCTGCTGCCATCGCCAATGCAATGCCAGTATTGCCGCTGGTGGCCTCAATCAGCGTATCGCCCGGTTTGATATCACCTCGCTCTTCGGCATGACGGATCATGGACATCGCTGGCCTATCCTTGACCGATCCTGCGGGATTGTTGCCCTCCATCTTGCCCAGAATGATGTTGTTGCGATGCCGGGCATCCTCGCCCGGTAGACGCTTGAGTTGCACCAGGGGCGTGTTGCCGATCAGGTCTTCAATTGCGAGGTAATGCATGGCGGAATCAACCCATCTTCAAAGCTAGAAACCGCCATTCTAATCGCTGAGCCCAAGCTGCGTTGCGAACCGGTTCAGCAAGGAATATCGGCATGCCTCCCGGCCAACGCAGCGCGCGCAGACTCAGTTTTTTGCGTCGCCCGGCTTGGCAGGCTCAGACGGCGTTTTGGCAGGCTTGACAGGCGGTTTGGTGGGAGTGCCCCCTTGATTACGCGGTTGCCCATTAACCACCAGGCCAGCTGCCGATAATTTCACCGAGTTTTTCTCACCGATGCCGCGAACACGATGCTCGAGATCCGCCCAGTCCTTGAAATTTCCATTCTTTTTCCTTTCCTCCAGGATAGCCCGTGAAGTGGCTGGACCGATACCTGCCACACCGTCGAGCTGCGCCTGATCTGCCGAATTAATCTCCACTGCTGCGAAGGCATTTTGCGCACCCATCAGTATTGCAATGATTGCGGTGAGGCTGGCTAGTTTTTTGAGCATGAATTTTCTCCTGTCAAGATTAAGGAACATCTAAAAATGCGGCCCTGGCAAGATCAACCAGGGCTTGAGCTGTCAGACACTGCTACTTACCTGAGAAAGAAACCGTGCCGACTCACATTTAACTGCAACAGGAAGCTATTTTTGATGAAAAAAAACATGATTAATTTGCATAGGCATGATTACCGTATCAATTGGTCTTTTATCGTCCAAAGTCATCGACATACTGCGCGCGAATGATTCCGCCGTTCACTTTCTCTGTGTCAGAAATGCGCTATTTTCGAGCACAACAAAAAATTGATTATGCTGCAATTAAGAAACAACAAAATGTCAAATAGGAAAAAAGTAAACGTGACGAGGCGCCATTGATTAGCTGAGCGCAAGTGAAACTTCTGAGATTTTGCTTGTACTTGTCAGAATGATTCATTTATTTTCTTTGATCCCCTCGCAGAACGATGAATTTTTTAAGATAAGAACCTCCAATCAATGAGTTGCGATCAAAGCAAAAAAACTGCCCAAGATCATTTTTTACTCTGGCTTCAGAGAAATTTTTACAACAACGACGAGGCCGATGAACTTGACCGCATTTCCTTCCATTAATTTTCAAGGAACCAAGAAAAGCCATCGTTACTAAAAAAGAAAAACATCAGCTCTAATTCCGGCTTGAGTTTGTATTTGATATAGGGAAAAAATCTATACAGCCAGCTAAGGCATGTTAGTCACGTCCAACTATGTCTCAGTATAAATAATAAATTTCGAGGAACGCCATGTGTGCCTTCAGAATAGCCAGTTTATTTTCCAGAAATATAGCCGCCAAAAATCCCGAGCCAACAGGAAAGATATCAATCCGCAATAAAAATCCAGTAGAAGAAAAACGCACAGCTGCCTCAGCCCATATCAATAGCCAGTTTGACAGCGAAGCGACAAAAAATATCAAAGACAATGTCAATGCCAGACCATCAATCAAACTCTCGGGCGCTGACTCAGCAAAATCCAGCATTCCATTTTGCGACAATACAATTGATGAAAAATTATCAGGAATAAATAGCAAAATATCAGTTACCGATGATATTCAAGAAAAAAAAGACAAATACAACATAAATTCCAGATTCAGCTCGGAAGAGTATGAAAAACTCTGGGAAGCAGTGCCAGAGAAAGGAAAGGAGTTAGGCAGAACATATGACTTGAATGCATGCGAAATGGCAGCTATCCGATGCTATTCGATGGAGAAACAAAAAAATGAGATATTTCCGGAGGTTAACTATCGGAATATAAATACAGCATTAAGATCGTTGAATGGAAAGGATGTTGATTTTTATAATGCAGGTAGTTTGCAATCTTTTGGCGTAGATAAGCATTTATCAGAGATCATTAGCGACCTAGCTAACGGCTTGAGAAAACTACCCCCAGCGCAATCTAACGGCGATATATTTAGAGGTATCGGAAGGGATGTCAGTCTTTCACCCGAAGTACTCAGCACTTACAGAGAAGGAGAAATCATCTCTGATTCAGGGTTTACCTCAACTACATCGACACTAGAGCAAATGGTTGATTCAGGTTGGTGGCAAGGAAACGATCAGGCATTGGTAATTCATCAACGCGTAAATGGCAATGGTCGTGATATTGCTGCTTTTAGTGCATTTAACAAAGAAAGTGAAATTCTTTTTCTTCCGAATACAAAATTCAAAATTACCTACAGAAATGATGACGGAGAAGTGGGTGATGGTGTTGATTGGGACACATTAAAAGATAAATTAATAAAAATATTTTTAGATAAGTTTCCTAAAGTAGATGGAGATAACCATTGCATGGTTTTAAGCGCTCTCGGTGAATCATTTCCATTAGATTTGGATTCAGCTAAAAAAGCAATGGAGGAAATTTTTGACCCAGTAAAATTTTCGGTAAATCTTGATGAACTTCGAAGTGAGTTTGGCCGCTTACATGCTGAAGCATACGGAGGCATACTTGATAAAAAAATTGCAGTTAAAAAAGTAATTATTGCAATGACAGAAATATCGCCTGATGCGGAATTAAAAATTGGTTTGGAAAAAGCGCTCATGATCCCTGAAAAAGAGATAGCCTCAAGGGTAACCACCAATATATCGCGACCAGCAGAAAGTGAAAGAAAAATACCCCTCAGAGCGAAAAGTATGCAACCGGACAAAAATGAAGGAAAAATTCCCGTCAGAAATCAAAGTAAGACAACACCGCAACCAAATCCCGCGGCTAAACCCTCCCGCACGAATAAGGCAGAAAATAAACCCAACTTCAGGAATGATGATTATTCGATTTCGGACGCGTCTAATTACGATGGAGAATACTTTCCAGGGTTTAGAGAGTAATCAGATGAAGGTTGATCGGCTGGCTGTCTGGATTACCCCAAAATCTCAGACCAAGTTGTCATGTCAAAAAGTACTTTGAATGGAGGGCTCCAGCCTCGGGCGGTCGCCTTGATCATCAACAATGACAAGGATGCGACCAAAGGCCACAACCAGAGGGGCATCACCGCACAGTGGATATACCCATGGCTGCTCCGTAGATCGTATATCGGCCACCTGCATCGCGAGCCCATCACGTCGGGCAGGGCAAAGACAAGCTAGCCCTGATTCATCACGGACAGCTCTTCAGTGCGACGCGGCGCATAGCTCTCCCAGTGACTACAGCCGGGACATTGCCAGTAAAACTGCTTGGCTTTGAATCCGCAGTGACTACATTGGTATCGTGCTAGCTTTTGCGCATACCCGCCGACAAGACTTTTGATGAGCGAGAGTTCGGCTCGGCCTTCAGGCGGGGCGTACATCAGACGTGCCTCGATCAGCTTGTCCAAACCCAGGAGCGTGGGCGTTCTCCGTAGTTCGTCGCCGACGAGCTGATTTGCGCTGTCTGGACCATCGAGTTCCAACACCGCCTTGAAGGTAACTTCCAGTAAATCAATCGAGGGCGCTTCTGCCAGATAGCCTTTGAGCAGATTCAAGCCCTCGCGCGCGCGATTTACCGTGCGGTAGCCATCCATGAGTCGCTGCGCAACCAGGGCCACATGCGGTGCACTTTGCTGCTCCACACGACGCCAGGCCAGCAGCGCGCCTTCGATATCCCCCTTGGCGCGCAGACAATCACCGATCAGAATCATGGCTCGCACATTATTGCGATCGTATGACAGGGCTTTATCAAGCGTCGTCAGCGCCACATCCGGATTTGCGTGTACCAATTCATCTTGCGCGAGCTCGCAGTGAAACTGCGCGATCTCCTTTTGATGCGCGCCAGCACCGGATTCTTGCAAAGCGAGCGCTGCCTGCATGGCCCGCTTCCATTCTTTTTCACGCTGGTAGATTTCCAGCAGGGCTCTGCGAGCCTGTGCACCGTATTGCGACTGGGCGAGCTGATCAAAGGTTTCTTCAGCCCGGTCGAGCAGGCCAGCTTTCAGGTAGTCCTGACCCAGTTCATAGCGAGCCTGGCTGGCCAGCTCGGGCGACAAATCCGCACGCGCCAGCAAATTCTGATGAACCCGAACAGCACGCTCGATATCACCGCGCCGGCGAAACAGATTACCCAAGGCGAAATGCAGTTCAGCCGTTTCGGGATCAAGGCGCGCGATCTCGACAAAGAGATCAATCGCCTTGTCGGGCTGTTCATCGAGTAGCGCATTGAGCGCCTTGTAATAGCTGCGAGGCAAGCTGCGTGATTCAGCGATTACGTGACGGATATCGACACGGGCCGCAACCCACCCCAAACCAAAGCAGAGGGGAATGATCAGCAGCCACCAGACTTCAAATTCCATGGCGGTATCCGAGGGAGAGAGTTGGAGTCATCACAAGCCGATTCGCTCCATGACGGCATCGGGCATGGGCGGCTGGGCGCGAACCCGTGCAAGCGTCTCTGCCGCTTTTTGCTGTTGCTCGTTTTCTTTTTTCTGGCGGATCATCGTTCGGCGGTAACGCAACACAGTACCCGTCATGGCCAGCACACCGAGCACAGCACCGGCGATAAAAAAAGTCAGTAGCAGCAAAATTAACGGTGTCTTTGCGGTCGCGTTCCAGAAAAGATGCAAGACCACCTCATCAGTATTTTTAAGCGCAAAGCCAAAAAACACCAGGAACAAGCCTATCGCAAACAGCCTGAAAATTATCTTCATGTGAGCGGGCAAATGAGCAAGGGGAAACCTGCGGGCATTTTACGCCAAAAAAAATGGCACCCTGACGGATGCCATTCAAACAAAATAACAGAATCACGGAACGGGTCTTTTCAGAACTTGGGCGTGATCTGCCGGCAAGACAACGTAGCGTGAAGCGCGAGACGGTAAGCCACCACCAGCGCCCTGAAGACAGCGTCCTTAATTATCGATGATGGGCTGCCCAACCATCGCATCCACCCTCTCACGCAACTCTTTGCCCGGCTTGAAGTGCGGGACCCGCTTTTCAGGAACCATCACTGTGTCACCGGACTTGGGATTGCGGCCAATTCTGGGAGGTCGGCTGTTGAGCGAGAAGCTGCCAAAACCACGAATCTCGATGCGCTGACCCGTCGTCAGCGCATCGCTCATCGCATCCAGCAGCGTCTTCACCGCGAAATCCGCATCCTTGGCTACTAGCTGCGGATAACGCTCGGCCAGACGGGCAATCAGCTCCGATTTGGTCATCAACGACTTCCGGATCAGCTCTTGTTATCGAGCTTGGCCTTGAGCAGCGCGCCCAGGCTGGTGGTGCCGGAAGCAGCCGCCGAGTCATTGGACATTTTTTGCATCGCGTCCTGTGTCTCGGCACTGTCTTTGGCCTTAATCGACAACTGAATGCTGCGAGCCTTGCGATCGAGGTTGATGATCAAAGCTTCGATCTGGTCGCCTTCTTTCAGCTGCGTCGTGGCATCTTCCACACGATCGCGCGAAATTTCAGATGCACGCAGATAACCTTCGACTTCATCCGACAACGTGATCACGGCGCCTTTGGCTTCGACCGACTTGACTACGCCATGGACCAGTGCGCCTTTGTCGTTCATTGCGCAATAGTTGTTGAACGGATCACCTTCGAGCTGCTTGACGCCCAGTGAGACGCGCTCACGCTCGACATCAATAGCGAGCACGACAGCTTCGAGTTCATCACCCTTCTTGAACCTGCGGACAGCTTCCTCGCCGGTTTCTGTCCACGAGAGGTCGGACAGGTGAACCAGGCCATCGATGTTACCGGCCAAGCCGATGAATACACCGAAATCAGTGATCGATTTGATCGCTCCGGAGACTTTGTCACCTTTCTTGTGCGTGATCGCGAAATCATCCCAGGGGTTCGCCTTGCACTGTTTCATGCCGAGGCTGATACGACGACGTTCCTCGTCGATTTCCAGAACCATGACTTCAACTTCATCACCCAGCTGAACCACTTTGGATGGCGCAACGTTCTTGTTAGTCCAGTCCATCTCGGAGACGTGCACCAGGCCTTCGATTCCCTGCTCGACTTCCACGAATGCGCCGTAGTCAGTCAGGTTGGTGACTTTACCGAACAAGCGCGTGCCTTGCGGATAACGACGTGACAAACCTGTCCACGGATCATCGCCAAGTTGCTTGACGCCCAGCGAGACGCGGTTCTTTTCCTGATCGTATTTGAGGACCTTGGCCGTGATTTCCTGACCCACTTGCAGTACCTCGGACGGATGACGCACACGACGCCATGCAAGGTCGGTAATGTGCAAGAGACCATCGATGCCGCCGAGGTCGACGAATGCGCCGTAGTCGGTGATGTTCTTGACGATACCGGTGACGATGGTGCCCTCTTTCAGGGTTTCCATCAGCTTCGCACGCTCTTCGCCCATCGATGCTTCGATGACGGCGCGACGCGAGAGCACGACGTTGTTGCGCTTGCGGTCAAGCTTGATGACCTTGAATTCCAGGGTCTTGCCTTCGTACGGTGTGGTGTCCTTGACCGGACGGGTGTCGACCAGTGAACCAGGCAGGAAGGCACGAATGCCATTGGTCAGAACGGTCAGGCCGCCTTTGACCTTGCCGCTGACAGTACCCGTCACCAACTCACCCGACTCCATCGCTTTTTCGAGCGAGAGCCAGCTTGCAAGGCGCTTTGCCTTGTCACGCGAGAGGATGGTGTCACCGAAACCGTTTTCGAGCGACTCGATGGCAACGGAGATGAAGTCACCAACATTGACTTCGAGCTCACCATTGTCATTCTTGAATTCTTCGATGGGGATGAACGCTTCGGACTTCAGCCCGGCGTTAACGATCACGAAATTGTGGTCAAGGCGAACGACTTCGGCCGAGATGACCTCGCCAGAGCGCATATCCTGGCGCTGCAGCGATTCAGCAAATAACGCGGCAAAGCTTTCCATGCCGGAAGATGCGGGGGATTGAGTAGCAGTAGACATAAATTAGGGAAGTTAGCCAACCAAAGCGGAATTGCCGGGGCTGGGTTAGGTTTTTCAACACCTCAAGACGCGTTGCGCATCCCGAGGCACCGGGTAAAGCATTTACTGCGTGAGTGACTGATACCAGCCAAGTACTTTTTCGACCGCCTGCTCGATGGACATACTTGATGTGTCGAGCAAATGGGCGCCTTCGGCGGGCTTCAGAGGCGCTACGGCACGTTCGGTATCGCGCGCATCGCGCTCTCGCAAATCCTGCAAAAGGGCCCGCATATTAGCAGGAAAACCTTTGCCAATCAATTGCTTATAGCGTCTGTCGGCACGCGCTTCAACGCTTGCCGTCAGAAAAACCTTCAGATCGGCGTCCGGAAAAATCACGGTACCCATATCTCGGCCATCCGCGACCAGACCGGGCGCCCGACGAAAACCATGCTGCAGATCCACCAGCGCGCTGCGCACGCCCTGCAGTGTCGCGATCCGAGAAGCTGCAACGCCGACGGCTTCGGCGCGAATCGCGTCTGCAACCTGCCGTCCAGAGAGAAGTATGCGCTCACCCTCAAAACTGACATCCAGCCCTGCCGCAATGCGGGCCAGCCCCGGCTCGTCGCCGAGATCCATGCCCGACTCGGTGGCCACCAGTGCCGTGATGCGATAAAGCGCGCCCGAATCCAGAAAGGCGAAACCGAGGGTCTGCGCAACGCGGCTCGCGACCGTGCCCTTGCCCGAGGCCGTTGGGCCATCAATGGTGATCACGGGGATGGAGTTCATGGGGATTCAGTCGTGTTGAACAATGCCGGCAAACGCCTCGAAGTAATCGGGGAAGGTCTTGGCCACGCAGCCCGGATCATTGATGCATACCGACGTTCCCTTGCGCGCAACACCATCCAGGCTCGCGAGCGAAAAGCACATGGCCATTCGGTGGTCATCATAGGTGTCAATGGTCGCGGGCTGCAGAAGGGCGGGGGGGGTGACCTGCAGGTAGTCGCTGCCTTCCTCCACCACTGCGCCAAGCTTGCGCAGCTCGGTCGCCATGGCGCTGAGCCGGTCGGTCTCCTTCACGCGCCAGCTGCCGATATTGCGCAAGACGCTGGTCCCTTCAGCATACAAGGCGCAGACCGCGATCGTCATTGCAGCATCGGGAATGTGATTGAAATCGGCATCAATAGCTTTCAGCGCGCCGCCCGAGCGCACTTCAATCCAGTTCTCGCCCATCGTGATATGCGCACCCATGCGCTCCAGCGCTTCTACAAATCGCACATCACCTTGAATACTGGATTTACCCACGCCCTCGACCCGGACCGGACCACCAGCAATCGCGCCCGCAGCGAGGAAATAGGATGCCGACGATGCGTCCCCCTCGACGTGCAGCAATCCCGGACTCTGATATTTCTGCCCGGGCGCGATACGAAACGCCGCCCAACCATCACGGTCCACCGCCACACCGAAACGCTGCATGAGGTTCAAAGTAATTTCGATGTACGGCTTGGAAATCAGCTCGCCCACCACATCGATGCGCAACGCATGGTCACGCGCAATCAATGGTGAGGCCATCAGCAGCGCCGTGAGGAACTGGCTAGACACATTCCCGCGCACCTGCATGACCTTAGGATGCAGATCGCCCACATGAATACGCAGAGGCGGGAAGCCCGGCTGATCGGTGTAATCAATGCGCGCCCCTGCGTCATTGAGCGCATCCACCAGATCTCCAATAGGCCGCTCATGCATGCGTGGCACGCCGTGCACGGTGTAATCACCACCGATGGCCGCCAGTGCTGCGGTCAACGGTCGAATCGCCGTACCTGCATTGCCCATGAACAGATCAGCGGATTGCACGGGGAATCGTCCGGCAACACCAGTGACAACATAGTCCTGACTCTGGCCGTGCTGCTGCCATGGCACACCGAGCTTTTGCAATGCAGCGAGCATGACCTGAGTATC
>Ga0315909_10001869_pt1 | contig 27764 bp, 41 predicted proteins | sample LakEriMetagenome_11_FD_203527 | JGI IMG/M metagenome (GOLD analysis project Ga0315909, IMG submission 203527) | Freshwater fungal communities from buoy surface, Lake Erie, Ohio, United States - Buoy 2 MA125 | ecosystem: Environmental > Aquatic > Freshwater > Lake | place: USA: Lake Erie, Ohio... | reverse complement strand
AGTTACCCTCCGATAGATACTCGGCCGCTTCCGCTTCCAGGCGCCGAATAGTTGATTCGTTCAGATAATCGGCTATATCGGCCGGACTGTCGCCCACGTGGGCGTGCACAATCCAAGCGGTGGCATTAACGCCGACGGCCCGATCGGCCGGTTCGAAATCAACCCAAAGCCTGAAAAGCACGTCGTCAAGTAAAAGCTCTACGCGCTCGAGATAGTGCGGATAGGTGCGCAGGTTTGATCCGGCCACGGCGGCCGCGTCGGCGCGTGCGTTATTCATCGGTGAATGTCTCCAATAGTGGAATTGACGGGTCATACTGCGCGGCCGTGACGGCGCTCGCACCGTGATATTTGAGCGATTGCAGGCAATTGAGCGCGTCGAAGCGCTTTATATACTCGGCCGTCGACGTGACGCCGGCGGTATACGTCGGAAATTTCCGAATATCTTTAGGCTTTTTGGTTTTATAGGGCTTGCGCGCAAGCTTGGCTAATTCGAGCGGATCGCGATCGAACTTGACGCGATAGGTTGTGCCGTCAATTTGTAGTGTTTGCATGGTCTTAGTCTCCTGAAGTTAGACGTAGCGGATCAAGTATTCAACGCCATCGAAATCGACGGACGTGTAGTCATGTTCTAACTCACGCGCGGCGGCTTCATAGTCGATGGTCATATGCCGGTAAGGCCATTGGCCCGAGTTCATCTCTTTAGGTAGTTCGTAACAATCGTCGATTAGTTGCGCGGTGTAATCGACGAAGTAAGAGCGGCGGATCAGCGTCTCGCCATAAGACCAATCGGGCGCGCATTCGGCCTCTTTGGCGAGTTTTTCTAACGTCTGCAATTCCGCCCACCCATCCCACCGCCGCGCGTCTGCGTCATCATCCGGCATCTCATCAAGCAATTCTTCAATGCGCGCGATGACGTCGCGGCTGTCGATGATGTCTTCGGTATTGTCGATAGTGTGTGTAGTTTTCATTTTTACAATCTCCCAAAAGTAAAGCCGGAAGCCGTCCGGCGGCGGTTTGATTACATTGACATTATGAAAACGAGCATGATGTACAGCCACGCGCCGATGAATAGCGCCGCGATGATTTCGAGAATCTTATTGAGCATGGTCTGAGCTCCGCTTAAATGAATGACAGACCAGTAATGCGGAAGCAATTACCGGAAGCGGTTTCGACGTCGATAGTCCCGAATTTGTGCACGGCTAAGACAGTGACAGTCTGCAACGCGCCATATACGGACAGTTTGATTTTTTGGCCAACGATAGGTTTAGTCATTTTTCGCTCCCTGGTTTGCGGCCCGCTTGCGCGGGCCTGGTAGATTTAGTTACGCTACGCACCAATTATCTGCATAGCCGGCGCGGACATGCTCGGCGGCCGACAATTTTGCGTCGGCAAGTGTACCGGTCAAGCAATAGTCAACGCCGTTCGAATCGGTCAATAAAAAACCCTCTTGAAATTCGAAGATGTACATTGTGATCGGCTCTTTATTCTGCATTTTTAGCTCCCTGATTTAGTGACAATTGGCACGGTTTATGTCGCACTGTCGGCGCTCGCTCATTTGCGCTCGCCATGAACACCATTATAGCGACAAAAATACACTTGTAAAGAATTATTTTACATGCCCAAGTAAATCACTCAAGTATGCTCGATAATGCTTTGCAATGCGGGCAATGAGGGCAATCGTGCGGGTCATGGTTTTGGGACAAATGACCCGCACCAAATGCCGCGCGGGCTCTGCGTTTCGGGGCAATGCGGGCAATGAGGGCAATCAATTTCAAACTTTGTGAATAACCTATAAAATATAGGCAGTAAGACTGTAAAGCGATTATTGTCGTCAGGCGCATGCGACTGAAAAACGATTGCCCGCATTGCCCTCATTGCCCTCATGCAAATTTGACAAGTATGGCTAGACCACCGATTTTGAACCCTAAAAGGTTCACGCGAACATTGACGGATGAGCAACTAAAAATATTATTGGCGGCCGGCGCTGGCAATACTTCGGACGGGTTCAAAATGATATTAGATTGCTATCAAACCCTTTATAACGCCGGCGTAAAAGATAGTAGCAAATTGGAAACTATCTTGAGTCGTTTTGACAAAATGAGAACATAGCTAATTAATATCGTTTCGGCGCATGCTTTCCAGGTAGGTGCGAAATGCACCCGCTCACCCTCATTCGTTACCAAAAAGTAAAATGCTATTAGCTCCAGGCTTCCAATAGCCAATCCCTCTGGCGCATAGTTTCACCCTATCGCCGCGCATACTGCGCCATATAACCAGCATTATGTAAAACGCACGCGGCCGCTCGCTGATAGATGACGGCTATCGATCGGTTGCTTTTCTGATAACACTGATGGGGGGGGAGGGGGTCTGCTGCTGTCATAAAATTTGCGGGTGCCTCCAACCCACAAAAGAAAGCAATTTGGCTACAATGCTTGCGAGCTTTCCAACTGGAGAAAAAGCGATGGCGACGGAATACAAAGCCCCGCGCAAACTGCCGATGACCGAGAGTCAGAAGTTGAAGGAGTTGCGCAAGATGATGGTCGAGGGGCGCGGCAAGGCGGTCGTGCAGAAGATCATCGACATTGCGCTAGAAGACGGCCACCCTGGCCAGATGGCGGCGCTAAAGATGTGCGTCGACCGCACACTGCCTATGAGCATGTTCGAGAAGGGCAACGGCCAGCGCAGCGCCGTGACCATCAATATCACAGGACTGGACGGCATCCCGCTCCAGATCGGCGCACCCAGCGCCACCGAGCCGCTGACGCTGGAGATGGAGACGCCAACTGATGGCTGACTTGAACTTTCAGCTGCTGCCGTGGCAGCAGACGGTCTTCTCCGACCAGACGCGCTTCAAGGTCGTCGCGGCCGGGCGGCGGTGTGGCAAATCCAGACTGGCGGCAACCACGCTGTTAATCGAAGGCCTGCGTTGTCCGCCGGGGTCAGCGGTGTTGTATGTCGCGCCGACGCAGGGCCAGGCGCGGCAGATTATCTGGAACGTCTTGTTGGACTTGGGTAAGGACATCATCGCCAACAGTCACATCAACAACCAGGACATCACGCTGATTAACGGTGCGACGATTTATGTGAGGGGCGCTGACCGGCCGGATACGCTGCGGGGGGTTAGCTTGACCTACGCCGTACTCGATGAGGTGGCCGACATCAAGCCCGAGGCGTGGGAGCAGGTCATCCGGGCGTCCTTGTCAGACAGGAAAGGGCGTGGGTTGTTCATTGGCACGCCCAAGGGCCGCAATTGGTTCCATGACCTGTACAAGTTAGGGCAGACCGAGCAGGACAGCGACTGGAAAAGCTGGCACTTCACGACCAAAGACAACCCGCTGATCGACCCGACCGAGATCGAGTCGGCGAAAAAGACCCTGTCGAGCTTTGCATTTAAGCAAGAATACATGGCCAGCTTTGACAACGCGGGCTCGGACGTGTTCAAGGAAGACTGGATCAAGTACAGCGACGAGCCGCAGTACGGTAGCTACTATGTGGCGGTGGACTTGGCCGGGTTTGAGGAGGTGGCCAAGCAGGCGGCGAATTCGAAAAAGCGGTTAGACGAGTCGGCGATCGCGATTGTGAAGGTGACGGAGGACGGCACCTGGTGGGTCAAGGAGATTTGGCACGGGCGCTGGGACATCCGGGAGACGGCGGCGAAGATTCTGATGGCCATGCGCGACTACCGGCCGTTATCCGTGGGGATCGAGCGCGGGGCGCTAAAGAACGCGGTTTTGCCGTATTTGAGTGACTTAATGCGGAAGAATAATGTATATTCGCACATAGTTGACCTGACGCATGGCAACCGAAAAAAAGCCGACCGGATAATCTGGGGACTCCAGGGTCGCTTCGAGCATGGCAGGATCGTGCTAAACGAAGACGGCGACTGGGAGACATTCCTCGACCAACTGCTGTTGTTCCCTGCGCAGGGCGTGCATGATGACCTGCCCGATGCATTGTCCTACATAGACCAGTTGGCCGTAACCTCTTACTTTGCGGACGACGCGGATGATGATTGGGAACCAATCGACGTGATCGCTGGAGTGTGAGATGGATCAAAACGACTTTGATCAGCCGGATGAGGCCGATAAAGAGTTAGTTGCTTTTGTTACCGACCATTGTGATCGGTGGCGTACCTACCGAGACATCAATTTCCTGCCGAGCTGGGAAGAATACGAACGTATCTTCCGTGGCGAATGGGCAGTCGAAGACAAGACCCGCGACTCCGAACGCTCCCGCCTAGTCACACCGATGACGCAGCAGGCGGTGGAGACACGCCACGCCGAGATCATGGAAGCGATCTTTGGCTCGGGCGAATACTTCGACATCGAAGACGACTTGAAGGACATCGACGGCAGCCCACTGGACGTGGAGATGCTAAAGCGCCAGTTGATGGAAGACTTCAAGAAGGACAAGATCAGGAAAGCTATCGACCACATCGAGTTGTTAGCTGAAATCTATGGCACCGGCATCGGCGAGATCGTCGTTGGCATGGAGAAGGAATACATTCCCGCCACGCAGGCGATTCCTGGCCAAATGGGTCAGGCGGCGATTGGTGTGGTTGAGAAGCCGCGCGTGTCGGTCAAGTTGGTGCCGGTGAACCCGAAGAACTTCTTGTTTGACCCCAACGGCACGACGATCGACGATTGCATGGGCGTGGCGATTGAGAAGTACGTCTCGATCCACAAGGTGGTCAAGAACATCGAGCGCGGTATCTACCGCAAGGTCAACATCACGCCGACCTACGAAGATACTGATCTGGAGCCCACGCAAGAGATCAGTCATTATCAGGATGAGAAGGTCAAGCTCCTGACCTACTACGGCTTGGTGCCGCGCGAGTATCTGACCGGCAACGACAAAGACGTGGTCGAGCTGTTCCCCGAAGAGTCGGCGGCGGAAGATTATCAGGACATGGTCGAGGCGATCGTTGTGATCGGCAACGACGGGATGCTGTTGAAGGCCGAAGAGAACCCGTACATGATGAAGGATCGCCCTGTGCTGTCCTATCAAGATGATACGGTGCCGAATCGTCTGCTGGGCCGTGGGACGGTCGAGAAGGCGTACAACATGCAGAAGGCGATTGACGCCGAAGTGCGCTCGCACCTGGATGGTTTGGCGTTGACGTCAGCCCCGATGATGGCGATGGATGCCACGCGTCTGCCGCGCGGTGCGAAGTTTGAAGTGCGTCCGGGCAAGGCGATTCTAACCAACGGCAACCCGAACGAGATTCTGTTCCCGTTTAAGTTTGGTCAGACGTCGAACGACAATCTGGCCACTGCCCAGCGGTTTGAGACGATGCTGTTGCAGGCAACAGGCACGTTGGACAGCCAAGGTATGGTCAGTCAAGTGGCGCGGGATGGCGGCAATGCGGGCATGTCGATGGCCGTTGCTTCGATCATCAAGAAGTACAAGCGCACACTGGTCAACTTCCAAGAAGATTTCTTGATGCCGTTCATCAAGAAGGCGTCGTTTAGGTACATGCAGTTCGACCCCGAGCGGTATCCGTCGGTCGATATGAACTTCATCCCGACCGCAACGCTGGGCATCATTGCGCGTGAGTACGAGCAGGCGCAGTTCATTGCGCTCTTGCAGACGCTCGGCCCTGACACACCGGTGCTGCCGTTGATTCTGAAGGGCATCGTTGCCAACAGCTCACTGTCAAACCGCATGGAGTTGATGGAATCGTTGACGCAGATGGCCCAACCGAACCCAGAGCAGCAGCAGATGCAGCAGATGCAGCAGCAACTGGCGGTGGAAGCAGCGCAAGCGCAGATCGCGGTCAATCAGACGCAGGCCGAACAGAACCGTGCGGAGGCCACGAAGACGTTGATCGAGGCCCGATTGAAGCCGGTAGAGGCCGAAGCGAAGATTATGGCGGCCAATACGCAGAATTTGCCGAACAACGATGAGTTGGCGAGCAAAGAGTTCGACAAACGGGTCAAGATTGCGGAATTGATGTTGAAAGAAGCCGACATCAAGAACAAATCGAAGATCGTTGAGCTGCAAATGGAGACGAAACGAGAGAATCTGAGCAAGATTGAGGATGATTTCCTTGAATCGTTGGCGGGAGAGTTGAAATGAGTCTACTCCCGAACTTAAATGAGATGACCGACGAGGAAAAACTCGCCGCGTTAGCGTCCATTCAGCAGTCGATCCGCGAGAGCAAAGACCTTCAGAAGCAGAAGATCGCCAAGAATGTCGATTTAGTCGTTCAAGCACTCAAAAAAGTCGAGTCGGACATCCGTGGCCGGTTCGATAGCGTTGGAACGAAGCTAGAACAACGCATTGCCAACATCAAAGACGGTCAAGACGGTATCGATGGTCGTGATGGCAAAGATGGCGAGCCAGGTAAGGCAGGTAAAGACGGTAAAGATGGTCGCCCAGGTCGCGATGGTAAGGACGGCGTCAATGGTGTTGACGGTCAAGACGGCGTATCGGTAACAAACGTGTTCTTGGACTTCGATAACAGCTTGGTTATCGAGTTGTCGAACGGTCGTCAGATCAATGCAGGCGAAGTGTTGCCGCCAGATATCGCGGATCGCTTAAAGATCATCATCAATCAAGGCGCATCTGGTGGTGGCGGTGGTGGTGCAAGTCTGCCGGATCAGTCGGGCAATGCAGGTAAGTTCTTAACGACGGATGGATCGAACGCATCGTGGGGAACACCAGCAGGTTCAGGCGATGTGGTCGGCCCATCGTCAGCAACAGACAACGCGATTGCACGGTTTGATACCACGACAGGCAAACTGATCCAAAACTCGACGGTGACTGTCTCTGATGCCGGCGATATTTCTGGTGTGTCGTCGTTGGGCGTTGCCAACTACATTGATTTTGATATTACGCCCACAGTCAGCAATGCAGAAGGTCGTCTGTATTGGGACAGCACACAAAAAACACTGTCTGTTGGCCTTACTACCAGTGTCGCCGCAGACATTGGGCAGACGCTCTACGCATACGCAACAAACGACGAGGCGGTAACGATCAACAAGGGGCAGCCGGTCTATATGTTTTCGGCTGCGGGTGATCGGATGACGGTCAAGTTGGCGAGTAACTCTGGCGACGCGACGTCTGCTAAAACCTTGGGTGTTTGCGCGGAAAACATTGCGGCCGGTCAGGCCGGCATGATTTTATGCCAGGGTGTGCAAGACGGTTTGAATTTAGCGGCCTTTTCGCCTGGCGATACGTTGTATGTCGGCGCAACGGCCGGCACACTAACAAACATCAAGCCGTATGCACCGAATCATTTGGTGTACATCGGTGTGGTCGAGCGGGCTAATGCAGGCAATGGCCGACTGTACGTTCGCGTGCAGAACGGTTACGAACTTGACGAGTTGCACAACGTCTCGGCGCAGAACCCAACGAACGGTCAGGTGTTGATCTACAACGAGTCGACCAGTTTGTGGGCAAAGAACACGATAACCGCCGGCACCGGAATTAGCGTGACCAACGGTGCGGGTTCAATTACGATTGCATCAACAGGCGGCGGATCGGGTGATGGCGGCGCTTACGCTTGGTTTTTATCTTGAGAGGTAAAGCATGAAAACGCTAGTTTTAGACGGCACCGCGATCAGCATTCAGGTGGCAATGTCCACCTCGGCGGCCACAACGAATCCGACATTTGTATCGACCTACGCGGACAACGCGGGGTCGGGCATTACGGAAGGCGCAACGGATGGTGCGTTGAACGGTTCGACCGATGTAACGGTCGTGCCTGCACCTACAGGCACTAATCGCCGCGTCGTGAAAGACATCACGATCTATAACGGTGATACTGCCGCAGTAACGATCTTCATTAAGTACGACAACAACGCAACGCAACGCACGATTGCTAAAGTAACGCTGGCGGTTGGCGATACCTGGACAACCGACGGTACGTTTGATGCGAATGGTCAGCTAAAAACAATTGCAGGCTCGGTTAACCTGGCCACTCAAGTGACTGGCACACTGCCGGTAGGCAACGGCGGCACAGGGACTACGACACTAACTGGCGTGTTGAAAGGTAACGGCACATCGGCCTTTACTGCTGCGACTGCTGGTACGGATTATCTAGCTCCACCATCCGGCACAGCAATTCTGAAAGCAAACTCTGGCGGCGCATTAGCTAATGCGAGTGCTGGTACAGACTATGTAGCTCCGGGTACTGCTACGACGTTTACAGCAGATCAGACGTTTAACTCGACTCGTCTGAAACTAGCTGGCTCTACGTCAGGATCAGCTACGTTAAATGCTCCGGCTATTGCTGGAACGAACACTTATACCTTGCCACCTGATGCTTCGACACTCGGCTATCGGAATGTTCCGCAGTCAGGATCGGATAAGACTACAAGCTATACATTAGCTTTGACTGACATCGGTGAGTTTGTTGGTGTTGGTACTAGCGGGTCAATTACGATTCCTAACAGCACGTTCTCTGCTGGTGACATTGTTTCTATCTTTAACAATACGACAGGCAATATCACGATTACCTGCTCGATTACGACAGCTTACATTGCTGGAACGAATACAGATAAGGATACGATGACACTAGCGACTAGGGGTGTAGCTACAGTTTTGTTCATTAGCGGTACGGTCTGTGTTGTAACTGGCAACGTAAGCTAAGGGGCTGACATGAGTGGGATTATGTCAATGCTGTTGGGTGCTGTCTCATCAGCAATTACTGATGTCTATTTCAATCTAGTAACGCTACTGCTTCCCGGTAACGGTACGAACGGAGCGCAGAACAACACGTTCCTAGACTCGTCTACCAATAACTTCACGATTACTCGCAACGGCAACACGACGCAGGGTACGTTCTCACCGTTTAGTCAGACGGGGTGGAGTAATTATTTTGACGGGTCAGGTGATTACTTGAGTGCGCCAAGTAGTGCCGATTTTGGTTTTGGAACCGGCGACTTTACGTTGGAATGTTGGGTATATCCATTAGCAAGTACCGCGCAACGAATATTGTTTGGCGGTGGGGATATGAACAATATCGACATAGGCTTTAGTCCTGCAAATACTTTTCAGTATTACAACGGTTCTGTACAAGATACGGGAATTTCTGCTGCTACAAAGCAATGGTTTCATATTGCTGTTTCTAGAACTTCTGGAACTACGAGCGTTTATGTGAATGGCACACGAACAAATAACTTTAGCGACACATCAAGCACATCGACAAGGCAGTATTACATAGGCGGTTCAAATACCGGCACAAATCCATTTAACGGATACATAAGCAATGCTCGAATAATAAAGGGAGCTGGGATTTATTCCGGAACAACAATTACTGTTCCAACGACTCCATTAACTGCGGTTACAAATACGGTTTTGCTAACTTGCCAAAGCAACCGCTTCATTGACAACAGCACCAACGCATTTGCTATCACTCGCAACGGAGATACATCCGTCCAAGCCTTCAGCCCATTCGCTCCTACTGCTGCATACAGCGCAGCTACTGTAGGTGGTAGTGGGTATTTTGATGGAACGGGGGATTACTTAAGTGTTCCAGCAAGTTCTCAATTCTTGCCGGGGGTTAATACAGACTTTACGTTTGAGGCGTGGGTTTACTTGACTGCCGCGCCAAGCGCTCAAGGAGCAACTGTAGTAGGTACTGGTGAATATGGAACTACTTCAGATTGGTCTATAGCTATTGATTCATCAAGATTTCCATTTTTTTATTTTGCTGTGCCTCCCGGTGGCTTTGCCATAACGTCTTCTACCGCAATAAACGTAAATTCTTGGAATCACATAGCTGTCACAAGAAGCGGTACTGGTAGCAATAATCTCAAAATGTTTTTGAACGGTGTCAATGTTGCTCAAGCCTCGCGCAACGACACGATGGATTACACAGGCAACAATTTAAGTATTGGTGCTGACGAAAACGGAGATGAGTCTGTCCTTACTGGCTACATCAGTGGTTTGCGCTTAATGAATGGTACGGGCTACACAAGCATTTCTGTGCCTACCGCACCTCCGACTAACATAACAAATACAGTATTACTGCTCAACTTCACCAACGCTGGCATCACAGACGCTACTGCCAAGAACGTGCTAGAGACAGTAGGCAACGCGCAGATAAGCACGACACAGAGTAAGTTTGGTGGTAGTTCTATGTCGTTTGATGGAAATGGGGATTATTTAAGGTTCCCAAATGGCTCTTTTGTTCAGTTTAATGCTGGTGATTTTACAATTGAAGCTCAGTTGTATTTAAATACAACAACTGGCAATCAAACGATTATTGATTGTAGACCGGGAACTGCTGGAAATTACATTTTGCTTCATTACACAAGCAATAGCCTTAATGTATTTATCAATGGCTCTACTGTAATTACTGGTGGGTCTTTAACCGCAAATGTTTGGAATCACATTGCATTGGCGAGAAGCGGTACAAGCATGAAATTGTTTGTAAATGGCACTCAAGTTGGCAGCACAGCAACAAACAGCACAAACTTTGCAAATCCCGGCAATGGTTATCCGTTTATTGGGTCTAATTATGTTCCCAACGATTATTTAAATGGCTTTTTAGATGACCTTCGAATTACCAACGGAGTAGCGCGTTACACAGCCAACTTTACGGCTCCGACTTCAGCTTTCGCTTTGCAATAGGTGACTCATGTACTCTAAGAACGGAAGTATTCCAAAGGCAGAGACAGACGGTACAGAGGGCTGGATTGAAGTGCCTGATGCGCCTGATGCACCTGAAGGCAAAGAAGTTGTCTGGTGGTATCCACCGGGATGGGTTATTCGTGATCCTATGCCGATGGAGCGTGAAGGCTATAAATGGTCATGGTCGCAGTCGAGTGAGCAATGGGTTGAGTATGCTTTGTTAGCACCTTTGACTACAGAGGACATCCAAGCCTTAGCGAGTACGGACATCTCGGCGTTGACGAGCGGTGACATCTCGGCCCTAACAACATCACAGATCGCCAGTCTATGACGCCTGAATTGCAAAAATACTATGAAGAGCGGTTTTCCATGATGGCAACGCCTGGCTGGGCCGATCTACTAGACGATATTGACAAAATCATATCTACTTTGCAGGATATCTCTACCATTGACGGCGAGAAAGATTTACAATTTAAGAAAGGCGAATTGTCTATTCTGACTTGGCTGAGAAACCTGAAAACGGTCAGCGAACAAGCCTACGAGGACTTAAATGCGCAGGATGTATGATTTCCGCTGTGAAAGCGGCGAAAAGATTGAACGATTTACGACTTTCGAGGAGCAAATCGTTTGTTGTTTGTGTGGCAAGTCAGCCCGCCGCACGATGTCAGCACCGAACTTTAGCTTGGAAGGGTGGTCGGGGGATTTCCCGACAGCGCATCATCAATTTGACCGCAAACACCGTGAAAAGTTAGAATCGGAGCGCAAAGCGAACGGATAAGCAATTTAGCCCCGTTCATGTTTAATCCTGGGAACCAAAAGATGGCAGGAAAAGGAATCACGACATGTTGATAGATAATGACCCCGAGATGCCTAGCGAGTTAGAGGCAGAAGAAGCGAAACTACCCGAAGCAGTATCTGACGCCAAACCGGAATTACCGGATCGGTACCGAAACAAGTCGCTTGAGGACATCGTCAAGATGCACCAAGAGGCAGAAAAAGTGATCGGACGCCAGGCGCAGGAAGTCGGGGAAGTGCGGAAGCTGGCCGACGAGCTGATCAAGCAGAATCTTGGCGCTAAATCTCAGCCTGTTGAAAAAGAAGAGCCGGAAGTAGACTTCTTTGAAGACCCGAAAAAGGCGATTCAAAAGACGATTGAAATGCACCCTGATGTTCTGGCTGCCCGCGATGCGAGCGCCCAGTTCAGACTGTTGCAGGCAAGGCAAAAACTTGCGCAGAACCATCCTGATTATGAGCAGGTGGTTCAGAACGAGGACTTTACAAACTGGGTGAAATCTTCACCAGTGCGTATCGGCCTCTACGCCAAGGCGGATGCTGAAGCCGATTTCGATGCGGCGAATGAATTGCTGAGTACCTACAAGGAATTGCGTGGGGTTCGTAGTAAGCAGGTGGAACAGCAGGCAACTGCCGCCCGCCAGCAGACGATGAAAGCCGCGCAAGTCGACAGTGGGGGTACCGGGGAGAGTTCGAAGCGAGTTTACCGACGTGCTGACCTTATTCGGCTGAAAATGACCGACCCAGCGCGTTATGACGCCTTGTCTGATGAGATTATGGCGGCGTATGCGGAGGGTCGTGTGAAATGACCTTTTGATACTTAGGAGTTAGACATGGCAAATACCGCATTTAGCCCAGCAAATAGCGTTACCCCAACAACAGCAGCAACCTTCATTCCAGAGATTTGGAGTGATGAAATTGTTGCCGCCTATAAGAAGAACCTCGTTCTGGCCAACCTGGTCATGAAGATGAACTTCAAGGGCAAGAAGGGTGACACCGTTCATATCCCTGCACCGACCCGTGGCTCCGCCTCGGCTAAAGTGTCCACCGACGCTGTAACACTGATCGCTGCAACTGAATCCGAAGTTCAGGTGTCGATCAACAAGCACTACGAGTACAGCCGCCTGATCGAAGACATCGTCGAAGCTCAAGCATTGAACAGCCTGCGTCAGTTCTACACTGCCGACGCTGGTTACGCTCTGGCTCGCCGCGTTGACACCGATCTGGTTCAGCTCGGCCGTGCATTCAACGGCGCGACCGTTGGTACCGACGACTATGCCACTTCGGCATCGTCGACCAAAGCCTACATCGGCTCGGACGGCACCACCGCGTACAACTCGACTTCGTCGAACGCTGCTGCACTGACTGACGCTGCGATCCGTCGCACGATCCAGCGTCTGGACGACAACGACACCCCAATGGACGGTCGTTTCTTCATCATCCCACCATCGTCGCGTAACACCTTGATGGGTCTGGCACGCTACACCGAACAGGCATTTGTGGGTGATGGCAACGCCATCCGCAACGGCGAAATCGGTAACCTGTACGGTATCCCTGTGTTCGTCACTTCCAACGCCGACTTCGGTGCTGGTAACTCGGGCGCTGACCGTATCTGCCTGATGGGTCACCGTGATTCGATGGTGCTGGTTGAGCAGATGGCTGTTCGTTCGCAGACTCAGTACAAGCAGGAATACCTCGGTACCCTGTTCACGGCTGACACCCTGTACGGCGTCAAGGCGATCCGCACGGCGGCCACTACTGGCGCAGCGCTGTCTTCGTCGGCATTCGCTCTGGCAGTTCCAGCCTAATTAAACTCCCCCGGCCACCGGTCGGGGGTTTTCCACCTAATTAGGAGAACATCATGGCAAATGCAACTTCCGTGACCGTTCGGGCTGGCAATGACCAGTTTCGCGGTCTGTACACCAACACTTTTTTGGTACGCGCTACGCTGGATGCCGATAGTCTGGTAGACGGCGCAGGCGATACCGACACCGTCACCGTCCCAGGCGTTGCCTTGGGTGACATGGTGCTGAGTGCGTCGTTGGCAGTTGATGTGGCCGGTCTGATTGTGACCGCCTATGTCAGCGCAGCGAACACCGTCAGCATCCGTTTCCAAAACGAAACCGGCGGCACTGTCGACTTGGCATCCGCCACGTTGCGTTTGGTCGTCGTTCGTTCGTTGGCGTAACACCCAGGGGCTTCGGCCCCTGGCTTCACTTCTGGAGGCACCATGGTCGCGACATTCCGCTGTTTGCAAAGCGGGCAAACTGTTACGTTTACGCTCCAGCACGACATTGACAGTATGAAGGGCCACGCTGGCTACGTTCGTATTGACGACGACGCGCCGGTCGAGGAGTTATCCCACCATGTAGTCATGCGGCCGCCTGAAGTAGCTCGGCGACCCGGACGACCAAGGAAGATGGAAAATGTCTGAGATTGACCCAAGAGAATTCGGCAAGTTAGAAGCCCAGGTCGAGGCGCTGCAAAGCGAAGTTCACGCTATGCGGGGCGACATTAAGCAGTTGCTGGAAATGGCCAACAAATCCAAAGGTGGATTCTGGGTTGGTATGTCGGTTGCGTCTGCCTTGGGCGGCGTGATCACGTTTGTTGCAGATCGACTCTTTATTAAGGGGTGACATCATGCCAATGGTTGACGGAAAAAAGTACCCATACACGAAGAAGGGCAAGCAAGCTGCCGCTTCGGCCAAGATTAGCAAGCTGCGCAAGGAAGGCTATCCGCAGAAACAGGCGGTGGCGATTGGTCTTAGCATGGCCGGTATGGCCAAGAAGAAGGCCAAGAAATGAAGTCGCCCGTCTGGGGCAAGAAGCGGCCTAAAGGTTTAGGGCCGCCCAAGCCATTGTCGCCAGTCAAGAAAACGGCTGCGAAGAAGATGGCCAAGGCAGCCGGTCGTCCTTACCCGAACCTGATCGACAACATGCGAGCAGCGAGGAAAAAATGAAGACTCCAGCCTGGCAGCGAAAAGCCGGTCAAAACCCAAAGGGCGGCTTGAACGCTACAGGCCGCGCGTCTTATAATGCAGCAACAGGGGGAACCCTGAAGGCGCCAGTCAAATCTGGCGACAACCCACGACGAGCTTCTTTTCTCGCTAGGATGGGCAACATGCCCGGCCCCGAGCTTAAGGATGGCAAGCCAACACGGCTCTTGCTCTCTTTGAAAGCCTGGGGCGCATCATCCAAGGCGGACGCAAAGGCAAAAGCTAGCGCTATATCCGCAAGGAATAAGGCGAAGAGCAAATGACCTACTTAGAACTCGTCAACGATGTGCTGATCCGCCTGCGCGAGCAGACGGTATCGACCGTCGGTCTGACTACCTACTCCTCACTGATTGGCAAGTTCGTCAACGACTCCAAGCGGCAGATCGAAGATGCTTACGACTGGAATGCGCTCGGCACCGAAGTGACCGTGACGACGTCTGCGAGTGTGTACGAGTACGCATTGACTGGCGCTGGTCAGAAGTTCCGCGTCAGCAGTGATCCGTTGAACACGACATCTAACGTCGTGATGCAGAACATCACCGTAGGAGACATGCGCAGAAAGCAGAATCTCCAGCCGTTTGTAAACGCTGTGCCGACCGAATACTGTTTCGAAGGTGTGGATGGCAACGGCGACGCCAAAGTGCAACTGTGGGGCCGCCCTGATGGCGTCTACTCCATCAAGTTTTTTCTGACCGTTCCGCAAGCAGTATTGGCGTCGGATTCGACAATGGTGCTGGTGCCGGACGTGTTGGTGGCCCAGAACGCTTACGCCAGAGCGTTGGTTGAGCGCGGTGAAGATGGCGGTCTAAATTCCTCAGAAGCATATGCGCTCTACAGAAGTATGCTGTCTGATTATATAGCGCTGGAAGCCACACGCTTTCCTGAGATGCAGGAGTTTGTGCCGACATGAGCCAGGCACTACAGGTCAATACGATTTCTGCACCAGGCTTTTTTGGCCTGAACACCCAAGATTCGCCGATGGATTTGGCGGCCGGGTTTGCTCTGGAGGCGACTAACTGTGTCATCGACCAGTATGGCCGCATCGGCGCGCGTAAGGGGTGGTCGAAAGTTAACTCGTCGTCTGGCAACTTAGGCGCGAATAGTGTCGGCGTCATCCATGAGCTGGTCGGCGCGGACGGTGTGTACACCGTTCTGTTTGCTGGCAACAGCAAGTTGTTTAAGCTCGATGGCAGCAATGCTGTCGTCGAGTTGACCTACGGGGGTGGGGGTACCGCCCCAACGATCACCGCCAACAACTGGCAATGCGCATCGTTAAACGGTATCACTTACTTTTTCCAGACCGGCCACGATCCGTTAATTTACGATCCTGCGGTAAGCACCACAACCTATCGCCGCGTCAGCGAAAAATCTGGCTATGTGGCTACTGTGCCGCAAGCTGACTGCGTTATCTCTGCTTATGGTCGACTGTGGGCGGCGAATACCGCCGGTAACAAACAGACATTGTATTTTTCCGACTTGATTGCAGGTCATGTTTGGTCAACCGGCACTGCTGGTACGCTTAACGTCAATACCGTGTGGCCGAACGGGCCGGACGAGATTGTCGCGTTAGCAGCGCATAACGGTTTCTTGTTCATCTTCGGTAAACGCCAGATTCTGGTGTACCAAGGCGCGACAGCTCCATCGACGATGTCGCTTTACGACACGGTCGGCGGGATTGGCTGCATTGCGCGCGATTCAGTGCAGAACACCAACACGGATGTCGTGTTCTTGTCGAACAGCGGCGTGCGCTCAGTCATGCGCACGATTCAAGAGAAGTCCGCACCGTTTCGTGACCTTAGTAAGAATGTCCGTAATGATCTTGTGCAAATGGCCGCAGGCGAAACTCCAGCCAACATCAAAGCGGTCTATTCGGAAATCAACGCGTTCTACCTGATTACTTTTCCGACAGCTAACTTCGTCTATGTGTTTGATACGCGCGGCGTATTAGAAGACGGATCGTCTAGAGTGACAGTCTGGCGCGATCTATCACCAACAGCGTTGCTGTCGCGGCGTAACGGTGATTTGTTGCTAGGTAAGACGGGCTACATCGCGAAGTACGGCACTTACTTAGATGACAGTAGTACTTACCGGCTTACCTATTACACCAATCAAGCTGACTTAGGCGACCCAAATGTTACATCGATACTGAAGCGAATCGGCGTTGTAGTTATCGGCGGTACGAACCAACCTGTCACTATAAAATGGTCGTTTGATTTTAGCGAAAATTTTTACTCGCAAAACGCGCAGATTCCGACGCAAGGCGTAGCAGAGTACGGCATCGCTGAGTATGGCGCGAACGGCGTTCCGGTAGCGCAATACAGCGGCGGTATTGCGTTACAAACGCTCTATGTGCAAGGTACGGGGGCGGGGCGTATTGTGCAGACAGGCTATGAAGCCGAAATTGATTCGTCTGAGTTGTCTATCCAGAAGATTGAAATCCTCACCAAGAACGGGCGAGTATCATGAGTAACTATACAAAAAGTACGGACTTCGCATCGAAAGATTCCCTGGCGTCTGGCAATGCTGCCAAGATTGTCAAAGGCACTGAGATCGACACGGAGTTTAATAACATCGCAACAGCGGTGGCCACTAAAGCTGACCTTGCGTCACCCACATTTACCGGCACGCTGACTGCTGGCACAGCAAGCATTAGCGCTTTAACCGCCACTATTGTTGGCGGCTCTATTTCCGGCATTACGGACTTAGCTATTACTGAAGGCGGTACAGGCGCGTCTACTGCGGCAAACGCTAGGACTAACTTAGGTACGGTTGCGGATACTGCTTCTAACGGCATTGCGGTTCGTACGGCAGCAAACACTTTGACGGCTAGGACGATCACCGCAGGCACCGGTATTTCAGTAGCTGATGGTGACGGCGTAGCTGGCAACCCTACTATCACTAATACTGGTGCTACAAGCGTTGATGGCAGAACCGGCGCGGTAGTTACGTTAGTGGCTGCGTCGTCGCAAAGCGCATCAGGTTCTAGCGTTGACTTTACAAGTATCCCGTCGTGGGTAAAACGTATTACTGTTGTCCTAGACCAAGTTTCGTATGCGTCTGGGACAAACAACGGCGTTATTCGTATTGGTTCTGGATCGTTAGCTACTAGCGGTTATGTTGGTAGTAGCACTTCAATTGCGGACACGCCGACCGTTACAATATCATCAGTCACTAATGGTTTTGGTAATTTAGCTACAAGTGCTGCTGGCACAACGATGACCGGAACTTTTACGATTACTAATATCACAGGAAACACTTGGGTATGTTCAGGAAGTTACCAGCGGATTGGTGATGCAAGAATTCAATTTATGAATTTTTCTGTCTCGTTAGGCGGCGCACTAGATATGTTATCTCTTGTTGCAACTACAAGCACTTTTGATGCTGGAACCATCAACATCCTTTATGAGTAAGCATGATTATTGATACGCTACCTGACCGGCAATTGATCCATCATTTTTCCGATGGGTTGTACGCCAAAGAGATTCGTGTTCAGGCTGGGCAAGCCATATTGAAGCACACGCATGACTTTAGCCACCTGTCGATTCTGGCTAAAGGTAAGGTAGCGGTACTAGTAGGCGACGAAATTCAGATTGTTAACGCTCCGGCGTGTTTAGAAATTAAGGCAGGCATCACGCACGGCGTGAAGGCCATTGAAGATTGTGTTTGGTATTGCATCCACGCGACTGACGAGAAAGACTCGAGCAAGGTGGACAACGTGTTGATTAAAGGAGAATGACATGGCGCTGCCCATATTAGCGGCTGCGGGGGCGCAGCTACTAGGAAGTTCGATGCAAGCGGACGCTGCTCGCGACGCCGCCGCTTCTGCTGCCGCTAGTAACTTAGCGGCTGCAAGGCTTGCCGCAGCAGAATCCCGTTTCCGCCCAGTAGGCATCACGACACGTTTTGGCAGCAGCCAATTTACTCGCGACCGTAATGGCCGTGTGTCGGGCGCTTCCTACAACGTCTCGCCTGAACTGCGTGCCTACCAAGACCGTTTTATGGGGTTGGCAGGCGGCCAAGGATTGGATATCGCAGCAGCAGCGCCTGGCTTGTACGCGCCACTGACGGACGCGTCGGGGCGGCTATTTCAATTAGGCCAGCGCTATCTGGCTGAATCGCCAGAAGACGTCGCGCAGCGATACATGACGTCGCAACTCGACATCTTGGCGCCGCAACGTGAGCGTCAATTGGCCGCGCTGCGTAATGAGCAATTCCAAGCAGGTCGGTCAGGGCTATCGGTTGGCGCAACAGGTATGCGTCCTGGTGGCGGCGAAGGATTGAGAGCAACGAATCCTGAATTAGAAGCCTACTACAACGCTATCGCACAACAGGATGCTGAACTAGCTGGACGAGCGCAAACAGAAGGTCAACGTCAATTGGCATTTGGCACTACGTTGTTCGGCACCGGCGCGGATTTGTTAGGGGGATACCAGCGCGGTTTGGTTGGCTCGCTTGCACCGTTCCAAGGTTACCTCGGCGCAGCAGGCGACATCGAAGCGTTGGGTCAGCAGCCGCTCGAGTTGGGCAGCGCGTTGGGCGGCCGTATCGCCAACCCACAAGGCGGGGCGTCGTTACTCTCTGGTGGTCAACGTGCGGCAGAGTACATGTTCGGCGCGAACCAACTGAACCCGACTGCATCGTTCTTGCAAGGCCTTGGCACTAACAAACAATTTACGTCCGCGTTGGGCGAAAGCATTTTTGGCCGTCAGTTAACCCCAGCAGACAGATATAACTTGGGGCAGTGGTCGGCAAGCCAAGCAGAGTATATGCAGCCCGGCTACATGGGGCCATGATTTAAGCAACCGTTCGGAATATAGGAGCCATCATGGCAAGCGAAATCTTAGGTCTGTTCACCTCACCGGAACAGTACCAGCAGCAACAAGACTTGATGATGCAGCGCCAGGCGGCGGAGCTGGCGCAACTCGATCCGTACCAAAGCATTCGGTTCGGTGCGATCCGTGCCGGTCAGCAGTTCGGTCGCGGCTTGGCGGGCATCTTGGGCGCGGAAGACCCACAGTTGCGCATGATCAGCACACGTCAGTCGGCCCTGCGCGGTATCGATTTGGGCAACCCCGAGTCGATCTTCACCGCTGCTCAACAACTCGCCGATGCAGGCGATCAGCAAGGCGCGTTGATGCTGGCCGATTACGGCCGCAAAGCGCAAGCGGATGCTGCGTTGGTAACACAGCGCACACGCGAAAGAATGTCGCCCGCCTTGCAAGCGGCTGGGCGTATTCGCGAGCTAACTGTCGGTAAACAGGAGCTGTTGGATAGAGGCGCGCTACCTGACTCCCCAGAAATAAAGGCTATTGACGTAGAAATAGCTTCTTTAAGCCGTGGTGGCGGCACAGGGCAAGTGCCGGACGCTATTGAGGTTGCCCGCGAACTTGCTTTGGGCGCAGGCGCGCCGGGGACCGAAGAGTACAACAAGTCGTACCGCGACAACCTTAAGAAACTATCTACTAAAGATTCTAGTGAGAAACAACTTGAATTTTCGCGGCTGTTGCAGGAAGCAGGAATTGCCCCGGGCACGTCAGAGTATCAATCCAAAATGCGCGCATATATTGACGCAGAGATTACTGGACGCAGGCAAGGTAAAGGCACTACGGTTACTAACGTACTTCCGGGCCAAGGTAAGGAAGGAGCGAAAGATATCCCTGCATTCCGTGACAAGGTTATTGGAACAATTGATCCTTTCCGCAAAACAGTTACCGCAGCCGATTCCGCCATCACTAACATCAATGATTCAATTAAGACGAGTAACTTCGCGTCGTTCCGTGCCGCGCAGACTCAGTTTGCGCGGGCGATCTCCGGCGCGGGTGACTTGAGTCAGAAAGAATTGAAAGCGGCTGGCGCTGACCCGTCGCTAATCGGCGGTACAGCAGACTATCTGTCTACTCTATTTACATCAACACCGACTGACGATACGCAGAAAAAGCTACTCAGCACGTTGAAAGCTATTCGTACTGTAGCGGCGAAAAAAGCCAGAGAAGAAATCTCTAACCAGAAAAAGATTGCAACGCGTGCGGGGTACACCGAAGATGACACCGCGCTCATCTTTAACTTCCCTGAATTTGAACAAGGTAAGGCTGGCGGCGGCGCAGGTAAGAGTCGTACTGTTACGCTAAAAAGCGGGAAAACTGTAACCGTAGTCGAGGATTAATATGGGCTACACCTATACCGTTGACGGAAAATCGTTTCGCACAGATCAGCCGTTGACGGAGGCTGAGTTAGAGGAGTTGGTAGGCGATACGCCGACTGCGCCCGCTGCGCCTGCGGGCGACTTCCGCGCTGAAGCCGCTAGACGTGGCCTGACAAGCACACTAGGCGCGGCGGCAGGCGCTAGCCAAACATTTTCCGACTATCTGACACGGCTGAACCTCAACCCATACGAGTTGGGGTCAAGAGTGGCAGGCCTACCGCCAGAGCCGGTAAGAACGCCGTCAGAATCTTTTGCGCGGGGCCAAGCTGCGGCAACTGAACCCGCAGGGCGTCTATTCTCCGCGTTGGGTATGCCGATGACCGGCGCTATGCCGCAGACGTTTGGTGAGCGCGTGTTAGCCACAGGTATTGAAGCCGTAACCGATCCGGCGTCGTATCTGTTTCCGCCGTTGGCCGCAGTGCGCCGCTTTGGCATCCCAGGACAAATCGTCGCTCGTCCAGGCGAGCAGTTTGTCGTCGGCGCAGGCGCTGAAACAGGCGGCACCGCGGGCGAACAAGTTGGTGGTACGCCTGGCCGCGTGGTGGGTTCGCTGTTGGGCGGCGCAGGTGCAGGGTATGCAGCCGGCACGACGTTGAAGACTGGCCCGTTAGCTGGCAAGGCATACGACAAAGCAGCAGACGTGGTAAACAAACTGCGCGGTGTGCAGCCTGAGAACGAACTGCTGCGTGATGTCGATAGCCGCATTAACAACATCTTTATCGCTGCCGGCGCGGCCGATCCAAACTTCTTGACCACGCTGCAACAGGCGGCCAAGGCGCAAGAAGGCGTGTCGTTGAAAGCGCCAGGTAGCCCACGCGTGCAAATGCCGATCAGCGCGTTGATGGCCGACAACCCGGTCATCATCAGTTTCATCGAGAACCTGTCGTCGCGTGATCCGGTCTTCAAGGCCAAGTACGGCGAACAGTTCGCTCGCGCCAAGACTGATCTGCGCGCTAACCAGATTCGTCTGTTTGGTGACCCCGCTAAGGTTGATCTGGCGACATTAAAGCCGGAAGAGCTTGCGCTAATTAGCGGCGCAACAGAGAAGTCGGTGCAGCGCCAAGTGCGTTCGCTTGATCAGCAGATCGCTGACGCCTACAACGCACCAGTGCTTGATCCAAACGCGTTTGGCGCTCGGATCGAGAAGCTGGTGGGCGACAAAGAGAAGAAGGCGATTGCAGAGGTTAAGCCGCTGTACACCGAGGCGTTTAACATTGCCAGCACCAAGGGCGTAACGCTGCCTGCTGGATCAGTCGACGACATCTACAATTTTGTTACGCAATCAAAAGCTGCGAATATTTTTAGTTCATTCCCTGACATTTATAAAAAAGTCAGCACACGCTTCCGTCCGACAGAAACTGAAGCCAGCCCAATTCTGACTGCCGAAGGCGTGCCCTCCACGCCAGCAGGCGTTAGATTTGCTGAAGCAACGGTTGAAGATTTGGATTCGTTGAAGCGCGAGATTAACAAGCAATTACGCCGTGCCAAAGAGCCGTCTGAAATTCGTCTATTGAGCGAATTGAAGACCCGCGTATCCGGCCACATTAACAACCTAGACCCAGAATTCGTCGCTGCGTATCGCAACGCTGATCAGGCCTATCTGGAAAAGGTCGGCCTGCCGTTTAACAGCGAGACGCTAAAGAACGTCGATCGTAAGAAGTTTGTCGAACAGATTGCGCCGGCCATCATAGGCAACAAATCTAACGTGGATGACTTCATCCGTGCGACCGGCGAAGACGGCGTGCGTGTTGCTCGCGACGCGTTCTACGACAGTTTCTCCCGCGCCGCGCTCAAGAACGACGTGGTTGACCCCAAGGCGGCCAACAAGTGGCTATCCAAGAATCGCAGCGCAATGGCGCTCATTCCAGGATTAGAAGAAGAGCTGCGCGGGTCAGTCACCGACGTGCAGCGTTTGTTGGGTAAGAAAGCGGCGCTTGAAGCAGACTTCCGCCGTGTGGCTGGTGACCAGCTTATCCGTGATAAAGGCTACTCTAACCCGGCAGAGCTGGTGTCGCGCATGTACAGCGACCGCAGTTTTACCAACAAACTGTTGAACCAGTATGGCGCGAACAAGGATATCTTGAACGCCGTGCGGTCTTACATGTTGGACGATATTGTGCAGGCCGCTGACCCGGTCGCAATGCTTAATGACCGCAACCGTGCAGCAGTGTTCAACCGCGTGTTCGGCCCGACGTATGCGCAGAAGGTATCCGACTTCGCCGTGGCTGCCGAGCGCCTATCCAAAGACCCGACGCAGGTATCGTTCCGTGGCGAGACAGTGCCACGCACACCGATCGAAGAGTTGACTGGTGTGCCGCCCGAGCAGATTATCTCGCGTATCTACAACCCGGTGTCTGGGCCGGTGTACGCAGTGACCTCGCTGTTTAGTAAGTACTGGGCGAACGCTGCGTCTAAGGCGACGGAAGAAAAACTGAAGGCGCTGCTGTTGAACCCAGCAGACGCCGTCAAAGTATTCGAGGCCGTGTCACCTAAGGTGCAGAAGTTTGATCCTGCCAAGATTAACCAGGCAATGCAGATCGGTAAGAAGTACGGCATTCAGTGGGTACAGGACGCCGTCAACGATCTGACTACAGGTGCAGCGCGAGGCGCAGTACGCGGCGTAGCGACGGAAGGCGCAATGGCGCCGGTGCCTGAGATGGAGGAGTAAATTGACCCGCTAACCCTTCTTGCCGCTGCAAACGCCGCAGTCGCCGCGGTCAAGAAGGGCTGCCAGCTTTACAAGGACATCAAGAACGCCAGCGGCGAGGTGTCCGATGTACTGAAGGATTTGCGAGCGCAGTTCGATAAGGTAACGGGCGGCAACCCGACAGTTGAGCAGAAGCAGAAGTACAACGAAGAAGTACAGCGCGTTCAGGCGATCGCCAAGGCCGATCCAAATGACGTGTATACCGAAATCGGTGACCAGTTGGGCGCGTTGATGGACAGCTATGACGCACTAAGCAAGGCGCTGTTGGCCGAGCAGATGGAGAGCAAAAAGGTCTACAAGGGTGAAGAGAGCGTCGGGCGTCGGGCGCTGCGCCGTATCATCATCACGACACGGTTAGATGCAATGCTGACCGAGATACGCGAGACGATGGTGTACCGAGCGCCGCCCGAACTCGGCGCGTTGTGGAGTAAGTTTGAAGAGATGTGGCAGACGATCGTGGCCGAGCAAGATGAGGCGCACGCAGAAGAGCTTAAACTGATCCAAATGGCAAGATGGCGACGCAGAAAAAGAATAGCGGAACTAAAGGCCAAAGCAACCTGGATATCGGCAACCGTTTTCGTAGTTCTTTGGGGAGCCCTACTAATGTGGCTAACAACGAAAAGCGTGACGATGAAAACATCCCTTGGCCATTACTGATCACAGTGCTGGCCGTGCTGCTAACTTTTTTTATCGCACTCCCTCTCATGGCGTTCATGTACTGGGACATGTACAACGCAACCGAAGCGGCCGTCGCGGAAGTCAAACGCATGAAACAATTGCGGCGTGAAATACAGATTGAAAGGATGTATGGTCAATGATTACTGAAGCCCAACTCCGCCAGATCATCCCGCAGAACAAATACGTCGAGTACTGGCACAAGGCACTCGCACAACTCTTTCCCGATTACGACATCAACACCCCGAAGCGCATGGCGGCGTTTCTCGCTCAGTGCGCGCATGAGTCGGGCGGCTTTACGGTGCTAGTAGAAAACCTGAACTACAAACCCCAAGCGCTGCGGCGTCTCTTCCCAAAATATTTCCCTGATGATGTGACCGCCAATCAGTATTGCGCACGACCTAACAAGCAAGAGGCGATCGCCAACAAGATTTACGCCAACCGGATGGGTAACGGCCCAGAATCGTCGGGCGATGGTTATGCGTTTCGTGGCCACGGGTTGATCCAGTTGACTGGCCGTGATACGTGGCAAGCGTTTGCAGACAGTATTGAGACGCCATTGTCAGATTTAAAAGATTACATGCAAACTTTCGAAGGAGCATGTCAGAGCGCATGTTGGTATTGGGAAAGCCGTGGCTTAAACAAGTGGGCAGACACGGGCGATATCAAAGAGCTGACCCGACGCATCAACGGCGGCTACATTGGACTAGACGACAGGATCAAACACTATGATCACGCGCTTCATATTTTTGGTGCTTAGCCTCGCCGGCGTCGTCTGGCTAGTCGGCTGCGAAGACCGGTTTCGGTATCCTTGTATGGATAACAAAAACTGGAACAAGCCCGAATGCCAACGACCGACCTGCGCGCTGACCGGCACCTGCCCAGATCAGTTACTGCCCGCGTCTGACTTCAAGCCGGAGGAACAAAAATGAAATGGACACCAGACCAGATCGACAGCGTTATCAAGCTGATCATCGGCTCGACGTTTTGCGTCGTGCTGCTAATGATGTCAAGTTTGGCAATGTATAGTGTCGTTTTTGTAACACAACCGATGGTCGGGATCGCGCCAGCGGACAAACAGTTTTTTATGTTGCTGTCGGACATGTCGAAGTACATACTTGGTGCTTTGGCAACATTATTGGCTATCAAAGGCAAGGACGGCGTGGCCAAGTTGATCGACCCACCGCCTGGCGTATCCAAGGCCAGCGACTGGACTGATCCACCGCCACCCGCGCAGAAGACCGCACCAGCGCCGCGTCAGGAGCCACAACTGAACCCCGCGCCTGTGGTGTCCGGATTCGGTGGCAAGGCAGCGCCTCCTCCAGCACCTCAACCTGAAATCGACTAGGAGACTACGATGAAGAAACTCGTTGCACTTATTGCGTTTGTGCCGTTGATGGCGTTTGCTGGCGGTGAGATGAAGAAGGTCTGCCACGTTGAAAAGGTCAAGGGTAAGGACATGGAGGTCTGCAAGACCATCAAAGTCCATAAGAAGCTCGAAGGCACCAAGGTACCGCCGAAATGAACCCCTATTTTCTTGTCGGTGCCGTTATTGCGGTCGCGGCCGCGGGTGGCGCTGGCTACGTCAAAGGGTCGGCGCACGGCAAGATGGTCGTGCAGGCCGAGTGGGACGCTGAGCGCATCCGGCAGCAGGAGGCGCACGCCAAGGCGGTACAAGAGGCTATTGAGAAACAGCAGGCGATCCAAGCGGACGCCGATCAACTGAGACAGGAGAAGGATCGTGAAACGCGTGATCTGCTTGATAGGAATGCCGCTCTTACTAACAGCCTGCGCAACCGCCCCCAGCGCCCGGTCGTACAAGCCGGTGCCGTGCCCAATCCCGCCAGTACTGGATCAGGCGGTTGTACCCCAGGAGAGCTTTACCGAGAGGATAGCGAAGTGGTTGTCGGACTCGCCAGGGAAGCAGACGAAATCCGACTCGCCCTCAAGCAGTGCTACGCCCAGTACGAAGCAGTAAGACTTAAGTTAGGCGGCGCAACTGCTGGCAAATAACGCGGTCACGCGTCGTCATCCAAATCGTAGTGTTCTTGGTTGAGCATTCGCTGGGTGACGGCCCCTTGGGCTCGGGCAGGCCAATCGCCAAGAAGGCGAACGTGGCCACCGCGATGGCCGCGTAATAAACAACGACCATGTCTTTCATATCCGTAGGAGTCTCCCGAGCAGTTTGGTGATCGGCGACTCTCTGTACGGCATGATGCCTAGCATCACGTCCTGCACGAACCGCTCTTCGGGCGTGGCAGGTTTGGAGTAGAACTGCGGCGTGTAATGCGCGCCAATCTTAGGCGGCGCCTCCTTGATAAAGTAACCATCACGAAGCATCTTTTTTCCTCCTATCTTCATTTGCGCGGCGAGCGTCAACACCTTTCTTTTTTATTAACGCTGCCTCTTCCTTAGTATAAACAGGTTCGGCCCCGTTGGCCGTTGCTCTTAACCACACCTCGGCGCTGTAGGCGCCCGCCCCGCAGGCTTTGCACTTGCGCTGGCGCCGTAGTCCGCCTGCCATCTTGATAACATTGACCACATAAGTGCGTTCATTACACAGCATACATTTCATGGTCGGATGGCCTCTGACAGAATTTCCCGTCGTTCTCGAGCATCCCGCAGCGCGCAGTAGCGTTGATGCAGGCGTTGTAAAACCGCAACACGTTTGAACTGCGCGCGCTCTTGGTTGAGTAGTTCCAGCACTTCATCCTCCGACTTGGAGGTCAGCACGTCATTTAGCGCGCGCCAGCTTAGTCGTTTCATGTTCCACTTTCTGTTCGATTTGTTCGACTCGGTTGCCCGAACGCGTCCAGGCGCGGGCGGCTTGGTTGTAGACCTTGGTGCGCTGGCGATGTTCGGCCACCGCTGTCTTCAACTTGGCTTTCCAGTAGGCAAGACGGTTCATTCGGCTTTTCCTTTGATCAGATCAATCATCTCGACGTAGGCCGCTTTGCTCTGTTCGTGCGTCCGCGCCCAGACCATCTCGTAGGCGACCTGGTTGACGCGGCCTAGCTTGCGCAGGAGCGCGGCGGCTTCAATGTCGTGATCGTCCCGAGCGCGGTCGAGCAGGCGGTCGGCGTGTTGTTCTGCGGATGTCATTTCAAGTTTTCCCTTTCAGCTCACGTCGGAGTTTGCGAATTTCAGCGATTAACGACTTATGATAAATGTGCATCCGGTGCAGGTGCTTGGCGTAGTTAGGAAAGCCCATGCCCTTCAACTCTTCGATCAGCTCGGGCGTATCTTCGAACCAGACAGCGCGGCGCAGTACGTCGAGTTCCTTTGGTGTCTTCATTGTTATCTCCTTACTTAGTCGGTTGCCCAATCAAAACCGCAAAGATTCCGGTGTCGCTTGGATAAACTGTACCGCCGGGATCGCGCGGCGATCGCCATCCTGCAACTCGATATGCACGATGCCGTTTGACTGCGACCAGCAGCCATGCAATGCCTCGTTGTAGTGGGTGACTACAAACATCTTGTAGCGTTTCCAACATGAGCCGCCTTGTTCTGGCGTCAATACTGCGCGCATTCCGGTGCCGGCTAAAGAAACGGTATAGAGCGCGTCTGGCGCCGGCACTAATATCGTTGCGCCCCGCGTTGGCGGCGGTGTGGGCGGCGTCGGTGGGGTTTCCACCAATCTGACCCCGGCAAAAGCAGGCAGACAAATCAATGCAAGTAACCATTTCATTTCAAGGCCTCCATTGCGATGTCTGAGATTGCTCGTTTGTCGTGAAGGGCGGCAAAGATTTTTTCGTCAACCGTGTTTTCGGCTGTGAGGATATACACCCATACCTCGCGCAGTTGCCCGGAA
>Ga0315909_10001868_pt1 | contig 27785 bp, 26 predicted proteins | sample LakEriMetagenome_11_FD_203527 | JGI IMG/M metagenome (GOLD analysis project Ga0315909, IMG submission 203527) | Freshwater fungal communities from buoy surface, Lake Erie, Ohio, United States - Buoy 2 MA125 | ecosystem: Environmental > Aquatic > Freshwater > Lake | place: USA: Lake Erie, Ohio... | reverse complement strand
TGCGGCACTCGCGGAAATTTCCCACACACTGCGCGATGAAGACGTGATCCAGGTCACGGGCCGCGTGTCCAAGCGCTTGGAAGGCACGACCAATGAAAAAATCGCCACGGGCGAAATCGAGATCATCGCCACGGGCTTGAACATCATCAACAAGGCGGACGTGCTGCCCTTTCAGCTCGACAAGGAATTGTCGAACGAAGACCTGCGCATGAAATACCGCTACCTCGACATCCGCCGCCCGCGCATGACGAACAACCTCCGCACCCGCCATCGCGTGACCAAGAGCTCGCGCGACTTCCTCGACGAGCAGGGTTTCTGCGAAATCGAGACGCCGATCTTATCGAAATCCACGCCCGAGGGTGCCCGCGATTTCCTCGTGCCCTCGCGTTTGCAGCCCGGCAGTTTCTACGCCTTGCCGCAAGCTCCGCAGCAATACAAGCAGTTGCTGATGGTAGGTGGCATCGAAAAATACTTCCAAATCGCCAAGTGCTTCCGCGATGAAGACCTGCGTGCCGACCGCCAGCCGGAATTCACGCAGATCGATATCGAGTCCTCGTTCGTGGGTCAGGAAGACATCCTCGCCTTGGTCGAGGGTCTGATTGGTCGGATTTTCCGCGAGGCCAAAGGTGTGGAGATTCCGCAAAAATTCGAACGCATGACCTGGCGCGAGGCGATGGACATCTACGGTTCGGACAAGCCGGACCGCCGCTTTGGCTATCACATCACCGACCTGGGTGCCGTATTTGCGGAATCCACGTTCAAAGTCTTCTCCGGCGCTCTACAATCCGGAGGCGTCATCAAGGCGATCAATGCCAAAGGATTTTCCAACATCAGCACCGGTCAGGTCGAAGCACTCACCCAGCTCGCGATCCAGCACGGCGCAAAAGGATTGGCTTACATCCAAGTGCGTGGTGAGACCGTGGACACCTGGCGCTCGCCCATCACCAAATTCCTCAGCGAAAGTGAAATCGCGGCGATGAAAGAAGCGCTCCACATCGAAACCGGCGACCTGATTTTGTTCGGTGCCGGCCCGTGGGAACAAGTCTGCGAAATCCTCGGCCGCGTGCGTCTCGCCTGCGCGGAAATGCAGAAGCTGTTGGAAAACAACACCGAGCTGAATTTCCTGTGGGTCACGGAGTTTCCGCTTCTTGCCTTCGATGAAGAATGCAATCGCTACGTCGCGGTGCACCATCCGTTCACGCGCCCGATCAAGGAAGATGAAGAGAAATTGCTCAAGGGTGAACTCTCCACCGATCTGCGTGCGAATGCCTACGACGTCGTTCTGAACGGCCACGAGCTTGGTGGTGGATCCATCCGGATTCACGAGGCCCCGCTGCAATCCGCCATGTTCAAAGCCCTCGGCATCTCCGAGGAGCAAGCGGCGGAAGAATTCGGTCACATCCTCGATGCCTTCCGTTTCGGCGCTCCGCCGCACGGTGGTCTGGCCCTGGGTCTGGATCGCCTAGTGATGCTGATCTGTGGCGAGCACTCCATCCGCGAAGTCATCGCCTTCCCGAAAAACAACAAGGGCAACGACTTGATGAGCCAATCGCCTGCGGAAGTGGATCCGAAACAGCTGCGTGACCTGCGCATCCAGACGACGGCGAAGAAGACGCCGTAATCATTCCGTGAACGAAACAAAAGTGCGTCCTTGCGCCGGGATACGAATTGTTAGATTCAGCTGGTGCGTGGCATCCACATCCATCTGCTTCGTTTCTCCACTGAGGATCGATACCGTGGCTGTTTTGTGCAGTCCCGTGTAATGAAGCGGCACGCGGATGGTGCGGGTGATTTCTTCAGTAAGCGGATTGTAGAAGCAGGCCAGGCCTTTTTCCTTGCCCATGGGATTGGCGTGTAAAATGCCGTCCCAGTCCCGTCCGTTCGCACGACGCAGGTGAATGATGTCGCCGTTGTCCAGCACATCACGGTGCTCCTTGTAAAAAGATACCCATTTTTTTACGACGGATTTGGTTTCCTCCGAATCGAACAAGCGCGGCCCGCGGTAACAGGCTTGCACACCATAGCCTAACAAATTGGCAAAACGAGCTTCGTAATGCGGCAGGTGCTCGCGCAGAGGTTCGATCGTGGCGGCCGCGCCTCCTCCATGATACTGTGAGAGCGGCACGAACATCCAACCCATGCTCTGCGTGCGACTCCAGGTGCCGTCATACATGTTCTGGCGTTCGATGATTTCCTGCTCCGCCCGCGGCAGGCTCCAGTTCGTTTCGCGGTAGCCCATGCCGCATTTGTTGGCGCCGCTGAGGAAATACCAATCGGGAATGTTCAAATAGACGCCCTCGGCTCGCAGCGTTTGGTATTGTCCGCTGATCGCGCGCCACATCACCCACTGCGAATCCTCCTTACCGCGATGAAACGGATGATGAGTGGCACAACAGATATCGCCCGGATAAGAGCCATCGTTTTCAAAAACGGTTAGGCCGGCATAGCGACAGAAGGCGACGATGTTATCGAGATATTCGCGGCCCCATTGTGTGCCGAGGCAGGGCATCACGCCATACCTCGCCGGGCTGCCCTGCGTATTGTCCGAGGCTTTGGCAGCACCGCGTGAAGCAAGCAATGAGTAGGCACCTAACGCAATGCCTTTCGACTTTCCATAATCGGCGAGCTCTTTGTATTTGTCCCAATAGGCCTTGTCTCGGCTTTCAAAGTTAAAGCCCGAGCCGAACGACATGATGACCATTTCGAACCCAACCTCAGCCGCTTGGTCGATCGCTTCGCGGATGGTTTTTGGATCGGATTGGATTTTGTGAAACATCAGCGGATTCTCGTGCGTCCACGGGGCGATGGTGCGATACATTTTTCGCCGTGCCAGCGTGCGGCGCTCGCGTTCATCGAAATCTAACAAGAGCTCGAACACGCGGAATGACTCGAACGGAGTTGTCGCCTTGATTTCCTGATCGGGGCCGAGTGGTGGCGCGCAACGCAGGAGGCAGGAGGTTTGCCGCTCGTAATGGACCTGCGTAGGGTACTCAGGATCAGGCACCCATTTCACGCAGGGACTGGCGTATTCCGGCGTCATGTCGCCGAACGCCATGTCCGTCTCGATCCACAGCGGAAATTTTTCACTGGTGGGCGCGGTGTTCACGGAGGACTCCACTTCGGCGAGTTTGAGCTCGTGTGCGCAGAAGGAATTCAGTCGTACGGGAGTAGCCGCGCTTTGAGAAATGCGCAGCCATTTACTGAAAAGGGGAATACCATCGTATATTTCGTAGTGTACTTCGATCATCGGCAGATCTTTGCGCGGTGTCCGCGCCCGTAATGGTTCGCTGCCGCGGAAGCTGATCGCAAGCATGTGGCAGCGTGTGAGCGCGGCGCTAGGAGCCAGCGGTTCATAGTCTCCGCCCTTGCCATTGCGGCCCACTTTTCCAATACGGATGGCAGTGGGAACTTTTGCAAAAGGAACAGTGGCGATCTTCGTGAAGGATTGTTGCTCCTGTGCGGCCTCGAAATGAACCTGACCGTTTTCAAGGCGCGCACGCAGTCGCACTGCCAGCGCACGATCAAACTTTCCGTTGAGGCCGGCACTGGTTTCGTATACTTGCTGATTGGGGCGTATGATGAAGTGGGCGGTACTGCCATCGGCGGCCACCAAAGCCAGCCCGGGTCCCCAGGCGTTGGACATGGCATCATCCCCGGCATCCAGACTTAGCTCCACCGATGCGGCATCCTTCGGCCAGGGGCGTTCGGCATAGACGGAGGTATCGGGCAGTGCCATGATTTCCCCTGATTTGCCCTCGTTGTTGAACGATGATCGAGCGTGCGCCTTACTAACCACAATTTTCCATGTGGGCTTCGGCGGCGAAAAGGCACCGAAAGTTGCCTGATCGATCAGCGAACCGAGGAGATTTTTTTCCACAGCGCTGGGCGGTTGGTAGTACATCACGATGTGCTTGCCCGGTGCAGGCCAGGGATGGTCCTTGGCCAGCCATTCCGGCCGTTTTTTCCAAGGAAATCGTGCCTCCATGGGGCGCTCTTCCCAGCGCGAAAACTGATAGGAATCCTGAATCGCGGTCAGATCCTTGATCCATTCCGCTTTGAGATAGTTTTGGATCTTTTGGCCTGACAGGCCACCTACGGCAAACGTTTTGCCATCCAAGGTCACCTGCGCCTCGGGGGCGATGGCGCGCAGCAGATGCTCGCCACTCGTGAGGTTTTCCAGGGAAATCGTAGCAGCATTCGGGGTGAGTCGAAATACACGACGCGCCAAACCATTTTCCAAGATCAATTCGCCCACGCTTTGATTCTCTGTGATGCGGGCCTTGTAGGAAGAGGGATCGACCATCCAGTCGAGCTTGGTGCCTGCCGGTTCGAGACTAAAGGTCAGAGGAGTCAGAGCGGCGAAAATCGAGAGTGCGAGACGCGAGAGCATGAAGACACACTACGCGGAGAGAATCGGTCAACTGTCATAAAACTGTATTCTTTTTATCAACAGAATCACCCATTGTTCTTCACGGAGGATTGCTTTTGAATATCTTCAAGAGCAAACTTGTCTTATTTCTGTGCATGCCTAGAATGCGGGCAACAATCACTTATGAAGCTGGTAAAAATTTTTACGATCCTCTCCCTGTCATCGTGGGCCCTTGCCGACGATGCACCCACTGCCGAGCAGATCATCGGCGGCGCAAAAATGGTGGCGGCGCTGCAGCAGGCGGACCTTGAGGGCAACATGACCCACGGTCGCGACAAAGTGCCGGTCGCCCTCTTTCTGCGCAACAAAGACATCCAGTTTCAGTATTACGAAAAACAGGCCTGGCAGAAATTCCACCTGCGCATGAATGACGATGTGTGTGATCTGTATGAGATGATCAATAACAAGCAATCGAAATTTCCCACCAGCCGCTTGGCCACTCCGATCGCCGGAACAGACCTTTCGTATGAGGATCTGGCGATGCGATTCTTTTATTGGAAAAAGCCCATCCTCGAGGGCACCGAGCGCGTGGGCGTGTACAATTGTTGGAAAATCCGTCTCAACAATCCCGGCCAAGGCGGGGCCTATCAGGTCATGTATGTGTGGGTGCATCAAAAATACGGAGCTTTCATGAAGATCGAGGGCTTCAATCGCCAAGGGCAGATCCTCAAGCGCTTCGAAGTGACGGATGTGATGAACATCGGCAAAAATGCCGAAGGCATCGAAATCTACACGCTCAAGCAAATGAATGTCAGCTCGATGAATCCGGCCAATGGCCGCGTGCTCTCGCAGACCAAGCTGATTTTCAACCAGCCTGCCATGGTCGCACCGAAAGGGCCGCGCTGATCACGGCGGCAACTGCCGTTTCACCTCCTCGGCAAGGCGTAGCGCGATGGGTTTTTTGTCAGGCGGATGCACATCCGGGCTGTCCCATCCGAGATCCTGGGTCTCGATCCGATAGGCCCGCGGCGTGCGCGCCACCGCCTGTTGCTGGGCCTCGCGATACTGCGGCCAGAAGCGGCGCAGCGGATCATTCCCGCCGATGCGGGGCAGCTCGACGAGGAAAAAGGGCAGTCGCTCTTGCCGCAATCCTTTCCGCCAACCACTCATCAGATCTTCTAACAAACGGGCATTCCAGGCGACATCGTTGATCTCCGCATTCGTTTCTCCTTGGTACCACAGGACACCCGTCAGAGGAAAATCGCGCCACCAGGCAACGCCGGCCTCATACAGAAATCCGGGCAGGAACGGATGCGGCATGTTTTGCAAGGTTCCGACTTGCTGCCGCGCGCGCTGCCGGGCCCACGCGGAGACTTTTTCCTCATCGAGCCACGCAGTCGTGATGAGATCCGCATACACCGGACGGGAGTGAAGAGTTTCCGGGGAAAGCCAGGCCTCCGTGCCGGAACCGCCCACGGCATTTTCGACGATGCCAACCGGCCGCCCCGTGTCCAACAGTCGCTGGCAGGCGAACCACCAACCGATGGCCGAAAGCGCGCCGCGATCCTTACCCGATGGCACCTGCCAGGATCCTTGGAAAAAAGTCGCGGGCTGCATGCGCGCGCGATCCGTCTCGCGAAACGGCTGCGCCGAGGTGGCCAGACCGTTGAGTGAAAAAAAACGCAGGCCCGCCGGCACGGCACGCGTGAGCTCCGCTGCCGCACCCGTGGCGCGTTGCAGCGGGAAGTCCATGTTCGATTGCCCCGAACAAAGCCATACCTCACCGATGAGAATATCTTCTAACAGAATCGTCTTTTTCCCACAACGGATGGACAGGGTGATTGGCGTGGCCGTGGCTGCCATGGCGGGGAGTTCGATACGCCACGTGCCATCCTGCTGGCAAATCTTCTGAAACACTTTCGGACCGATATGAATCGAAACCATTTCTCCCGCGACGGCCTTCCCCTGCACGGGTAGGGAAACTCCGTGCGGCAGGACCATGTGACTGCCGAACGGGCGCGCGACTTCCAGCCCATGCAGGCGGGCGAGCAGCAACAGAACCACGACGATCGTTTTGATAGAAGAAACATGAACGAACCGCGCCACTCTGGCAAGCAGGCTTACTGGTTGGCATAAAATACCAGTGTGTGGTGAAATTCTGCTGTTGTTCCCAGAAGGGGAATTTGTTACATTTTCCGTCACACATGAGTTCTGTTACCTCCTCGCCGTTTCACTGTCTCGTCGCCGCTCCCCACACGCCTTTTCACGATGATGGCTCCCTCGCACTGGACATCATTCCCCTCCAAGCGGCGCATCTCGCCGCACAAAACGTGCGCGCTGTGTTCATCACCGGCACCACGGGAGAATCGAGCTCGCTCTCGTTGGACGAGCGCATGCAGGTCTATCGCACCTGGGCACAGGTCGCCGGCGGGCACGGCATTCGCGTCATCGCGCATGTCGGCGCCAACGCGCTGACCGATGCCTGCGCTCTCGCAGCGTTGGCACAAGAATTGTCATTCGATGCCATTTCCGCCCTCGCCCCCAGCTATTTCAAACCGGCGACCAGCGAGAGCCTGGTGCAGTGCTGCGCCAAGATCGCGGCGGCGGCTCCGTCGCTGCCGTTTTACTACTACCAAATCCCCGCGCTGACTGGCGTGCGCTTTCCCATGGCGGATTTTGTCGCCCGCGCCGCCAGCCAAATCCCGACCTTTCGCGGCATCAAGTTCACTGATCCTGACCTCGTCGCCTACCGGCGCTGCTTGGCTATCGATGGCGGAGCCTACGATCTGCCCTGGGGCGTGGATGAAATTCTGTTAGGCGCACTGGCCACTGGCGCGCGCGGCGGTGTGGGGTCGACATACAATTTCATGGCTCCCCTCGCCCATGCGATCATCGCCGCGTTTGATGCGGGCGACTGGGAACACGCGCGAGTCCTGCAATCGAAGATGATTTCCATCATCGATGCACTCGATGCCGTGGGCTATCTCGGCGCGGCCAAAGCCGTGATGGGATGGCTGGGCGTGCCCGTAGGACCAGCCCGTCTGCCCCTGGGGAATCCCTCGGCGGAGACGCTGCAACGCTTGCGCGAGCAGCTGGACGCGCTAGGATTTTTCGCATGGACCATCCCTTGCCCGGAACGCTGATGAAACTGGCCGACTTCTATCACGAACAGTTGTACCACGACTGCCTGCCCTTTTGGTTTCCTCGTGCGATCGATCGCGAGCATGGAGGATTTCTCCATTGTTTTGATCGCGACGGCAGCCTCGTCGATGAGGATAAATCCGTGTGGGCGCAGGGGCGGATCAGCTGGATGCTCTTGAGTTTATACCTCGATGATGAGCGCCGACCGGAGTGGTTAGAGTGGGCGGAGAGTGGTTTGTCGTTTCTCGAAAACCACTGCATCGATCCCGCCGACGGGCGCATGTACTTTCATGTCCAGCGCGATGGGCAGCCGATCCGCAAACGCCGCTACGCCTACAGTGAATCCTTTGCATCCATCGCCCATGCCGCGCATGCCGCCGCCACTGAGTCGGATGCCTCGGCGGCGCGGGCGATGCATTGGTTCGACAAATTCACCACGTGGAATTTCACGCCCGGACTGATGCCGGCGAAACACACCGACGTGCGGCCGATGATGGGACTGGGCCCGCGCATGATCACGCTGGTGACCGCGCAAGAACTGGAATTGCGGCTGGGAAAACAAGCGCATCTCACCGCTTGGATCGACCGCTGCATCGAGGAAATCCAGCGCTTTTTTGTCAAAGAAGAACATCGCGTGATCATGGAGACGGTCACCACCGAGGGCGAGATATCCGATCACTTTGACGGTCGCCTGCTCAATCCGGGACACGCCATCGAAGGAGCCTGGTTCATCCTCGAAGAATCGCGCCGCAGGAATTCACCGGAGTTGTTAGACCTGGGATGCAAGATGCTCGACTGGATGTGGGAGTGCGGCTGGGATCAGGAATATGGCGGATTGTTTTACTTCCGTGATGTATTTCACAAGCCGATCCAGGAATACTGGCACAACATGAAATTCTGGTGGCCGCATGATGAGGCGCTGATTGCGACACTCATGGCCTATCAGCTATCCGGCCAAGACAAATACCTGCGTTGGCACTTGCAACTGAAAGACTGGAGCTTCTCGCATTTCGCCGATGCAGAACACGGCGAATGGTATGGCTACCTGCTGCGCGATGGTTCCATCAGCAGCACCCTGAAAGGCTCCTTGTGGAAATCCTTTTTCCACCATCCGCGCGCGTTGTGGATGTGCCGGAACATCGCCCGTGCGATGGAGCTGTGAATTCACAGCGCGGACGGCGGCAGTTGCTTGGTGTAGCCCGCATGGCGCAGTAGGTGATAGGCCTCCGTGACTTCGGGGGGAAACGATTGCTCGCTGGCTAGGCCCTTGCCGGGGTAGTCGATCAATCGATACAAATCCCCCACTAGCGCATGGATCAACTCATCCAAGGTGATGGTCTCATGTGGATACTGCCAAAAGTCGATCGGCGGAGAGCTGACCTGGAAGGATAACTCCGGCCACTGCACCTCCAGTGCCGCGCGGGTGCGGCGCTCCATGTAGGGTTTTTGGAGCACGATCGCATGCCGCGGAGAGAGCTGGAGTTTTTCCAACAAGGATCGGCTGAAGGCGATGTTTTCTCCCGTATGTGCGGCCTCGGTCTCGCAAAAGATCACATCGGATGGCACGCCGCGGTCACGCGCGCGCTGGGAAAAAAAGGAGGCTTCACTCTCGGCCCAATGCTCGGTCATGCGCCCGCGTCCGCCGGAGAACAGCAGCCAGCGCGCCAGCCCACGCTGATACAAATCCGCCGCATATTCCGCCACACGGGCATCATTGCTGCCGAATACGATGATGCCATCCGCCGGAGTGAGCGGTTCTCCCAAGCGATGATAGTCCCATAGCGCGCGGGCGGCATCGGTGACTGCGGTGGCGTGTGGAGTGAGCATGTGTAAAGGAAACAGTACTCACGATTCAGGGAACCGTTCTTCCGCGTAGCAGCAACATCGTGCCGATGCTGCCCAGCAGGATACTGACCGGAGGCAGCTTCGTCGTTTCAGTGACCGTGCCGCTGGAGGACCAGAAGAGGACCGCCAGCAGCACAAGCCCGAGAAGCGATGCTACGAAAAAGAATGGTTTCATGGGGTGAACGTTTGGGTTTTTAGGGACGAACACACATATAAGATGCGAAAATACCCAAAGTGCCGTAAACAGGAAAAACGCGGTTTTGTCAACCAACCAGTTATGCGCCATTACAACCGCGCGGATGATCTTGACGTGACAAGCGAATCAGATAGAGTGGACCTTGTGTCAGCACCCATCGCCCTGCTACCATCCCGTCGATCGCTGCTGCAGGAATGCCTGCGGGTGATGCGCCTGCGTCTGCAACAAGGCGAGTGGGGCACGTTTCTGCCCGGGGAACGCATGCTGGCCGAGCAACTCCAAGTCGGGCGTGACACGATACGCCTGACACTGGCGGAACTGACCACCGAGGGCTGGATTTCCGCAGCTGCGAGCGGCAAGCGCCGGCAAATCCTGGTGCGGAAACAAGTTCCACGGAAAAAGAAATCATCGCTCTGGCGCATCGGCATGCTCTCGCCTTTTCACTTGGAAAAAATGTCACAAACGATGCTCAGCGAGGTGGACCACGTGCGCGGCTTGCTCGCGCAGCGGGGCGGATCGCTGGATCTCCATGTGCCGACATGGTATGAGAGCCCGAATCCGCAGCGCCGATTGCAATTGTTGTTAGAGGAAAATCCCTGCGATGCCTGGATTCTTCATCGATCCAGTTTGCAAGTGCAGCAGTATTTTCAAAAGACCCGCACCCCTTGTCTGCTGCGCGGCCATCCGCATGCCGGCATCGATCTGCCCCACCTGGATTACGACTGGAAAGCCATCGCCCGGCATGCGATGGGAGAGCTGTGGCGCAAGGGGCACAGACGGATCGGCATGCTCTTGCCCGAGGATCGGCTGCGTGGCAGTCTTGCCGCTCTGGAAGGCGCTCGTTCCTTTGAAGAAGAGGGTGTGCACTTGACGGAGATTTGGGAAAACGGAACGACTGAAGGCCTGTTGCGTGCGGTGGAACAAGCTGTGGCAAAAGCCCACGCACCCACTGCGTTCATTGCTCTCCGCCCGCGGCAGGTGCTGAGCCTGATGAGTTGGCTGGGTGCCTGCGGCCGACCCATCCCCAAGCATTTCAGTCTCATCTCTCTCGCCGAGGAGCCGTTTTTTTCTTACATCGTGCCCAAGGTATCCACCTATCACATCGAGCCGAGCTCCTTTGCGCGCAAGGTCGTGCGACATCTGGAATGGCTGGTGGACGGGCAGATCGGCGATCACGGCAGCCTGCTGCTGATGCCGGATTTCCTGGCAGGTGGCTCCGTGGGGAAAATTCCCTCCTAGCCGGGCTGCGATACGATCGCGACGATGCGCGCCACATCAAAATCAAAAGGCGTCATTTCCACGGAGACTTTCACTCCCGGCGCGATCTGATCGCGCAGATGAAGTGTGGCCCGCGAAAAATGCGCGAGTGTCTTTTTTCCGTTAGGCAGGACGGCTTCGAAAATGTCGGAGTAGGGCCCGACAATGATGGCCGTGGTGGTGATGCAGTTTTCCATGGCAGGGCGCTCATGGTTTACCATACAGGTCCGCATTGGAAGCTTGAAATTCAGCTTTCAACCGGACGCGCAAGGACGAGAGATCCACCAGATGAAAGCGGGAAAACGTCCATGCGCCCTCCTTACCATCGTGCTCGATGCCGCAGAGCAGGTGAATGGCATCGTCATTGATTTTGACGGTGGTGTCTTTCGGTTCGTAGTAAAACGTGCGCAGGGTGGATTGCAGCGAGGTTGCCTCGACCAACTTCGGATCGAGATAGGCGACAAGCCCCGTGGCGGTATCGGTGATTTTCAAATCGGGATAGCCGGAGCGCTGCAGATCGCCGGTTTTGGTGGGCGGAATCTCGCAGCGCAGACCGGGGAACTGATTAATTTTTTCCAACAACAGGTCTTCAAAGTAGCGCGAGGCTTCATTGATGCGGCGCAGTTTTCGCACAGGCGAATCCGCTTGGGAAAGGGTGGTGAGCGTGCTTTCCAGAGCCTTGCGCACGGCGGTCGTGATGCGCTGGTGCGCGGGGTTCGTTTCATCCAGAGCGATCACGGATTTTCCGGTGGATGCCTTGACCACATCGGCAAACGCGAAGGTGCGGTGGTCGAGTTTTTCCGCCAGGAGCTGCTTGATGAGCGCGGCGTCATCGGCCTGCAACAGGACGATCGATGCAAGGAAAAATACGATGGTTCTCATGACGGGGAATCTTTGGCGCGCGGGTGGGCGGCATCATAGGCATGGCGCAGTCGCTCGCGGGTGACGTGGGTGTAGATCTGCGTGGTGGAGAGCGAGGCATGGCCGAGCAGTGATTGCACGCTGCGCAGATCCGCACCGGCATCGAGCAGGTGGGTCGCGAAGGAGTGGCGCAGCTTATGCGGGGAAATGGCGAAAGGGATGGACGATTGTTGCAGGTATTTTTTCAACAACAAGTCGATGGCCTGCTGGGTGATGCGGGTGCGGCGGGAGCTGAGAAACAGCGCGCCTTGCGTGATCGCGGCCACCTGGCGGTAGCGTTGCAAGGCGGCGAGCGCCGGACCACCGATGGGGATCATGCGTTCTTTGGAGCCTTTGCCCATGACGCGCAACGATTCGCTGAGAAAATCGATGTCCTTCACATCGAGCATGCGCAGCTCCGAAATCCGCAGGCCGCAGGAGTAAAACAATTCCAGGATGGCGGTATCGCGTGCGGCGAGCCAGGGGATTTTCGGTTTTTCGCCCTGGAGTTTTTGCGGCAGCGAGAGCAGTTCTTCCATTTGGGACAGATTGAGAACCACGGGGAGCTTGCGCTCGGCTTTGGGCAGTTGCAGATCCGCCACAGGGCTTTTGGCAAAGCCGCGGCGGTGGACGAGATATTTGTAAAACGAACGAACGGCGGCGAAACGCAAGCGTATGGTGGCGCGGGCGGCGTTGATTTTCATCAGAGAAAAGAGCCAGCCGCGGAAGTCATCGCTGCTGGCCTCGTGCCAACTCACAAACGCCGCCCCTCGATGATCGCGAAATCCTTGCAACGCCGCGCGGTAGTTCCGCAGGGTCAGCTCTGATGCCGTACGCTCTGTAGCGAGATAACGGAAAAAATCTTCTTCCAAAGTGTGGGTGGCGGGATCGGACATGCAATCAAGTTCGACTCCATCCTAGCTCATCCGCGCAGAGGGTCAAGATGCGAACACTGCTCGCGTAAGCGTTTCATGTTAGGCCGAAACAAGTCCGCTTTGTTGTCGGGCGGCTTGCAGGGTGTTTCTCATGAGCATGGCGATCGTCATGGGGCCCACGCCGCCGGGCACGGGCGTGATGGCTTTGCACTTGGGAGCCACTTCATCAAACGCCACATCGCCGGTGAGGCGGAAGCCGGATTTTTTACTGGCATCAGGCACGCGGTTGATGCCCACATCGATGACTACAGCCCCCTCTTTCACCCAATCCGCCTTCACCATTTCCGGGCGTCCGACGGCGGCAATGAGGATATCGGCATCGCGGCAGAGCGCGGGGAGATCGCGCGAACGCGAGTGCGCGACGGTGACGGTGGCGTTGGCGTTTTTTGCCATCAGCAAAAGCGCCATCGGTTTGCCGACGATCATGCTGCGGCCGAGCACCACGACCTTGGCACCCTGGGTGTCGATGCCAGCGGCGGCGAGCAAACGCATGGAGCCAGCGGGCGTGCAGGGGACAAAGCCACTGGGATCTTCGAGAACGAGCTTGGCGACGTTTTCCGGATGAAAGCCATCGACATCCTTGCGCGGATCGATGGCACGGATGATCTCTTCTTCATGGATGTGAGCGGGTGGCGGGCTTTGCACCAGAATGCCGTGGATGGTCGGGTCTTGATTGAGTTCGTGCACGACAGCGAGCAGTTCCTCCTGCGTCGTGGCAGCGGGCAGGACGATTTTTTTCGAGTGCATACCGAGCTCGCCACAGGTCTTGACCTTGGAGCCGACATACACTTGGGAGGCAGGGTCTTCGCCCACGAGGACGACGGCGAGTCCCGGCTGGATGCCTTGTTGTTGCAGGGCGTGGATTTCCTTTTTGCATTCCGCGAGCACGGCGGCGGCTACGGCTTTTCCGTCAATGAGTTGCATGGCGATGATTTAATCGATGGGTTGGGTGTGGGAAAGTTCTTTTTCCATGGTGGAACGCATGGTTTCGAATTCCTCGGCGGTGATGTGGCGCGGGATGAAGCGCGGGTCATCGATGCAGAGGAAAATTTTCGAAAACGGCTTGGGGATCTCGAAGTTGTCCCAGGTCTTGAGTTTCCACGATGAAATGCAAACGACGCGCAGCGGGAGCAGGGCGCAGCCGGTGAGCTGGGAGAGCTTGAGCGGACCGGCTTGCAGCGTGCGGCTGGGACCGCGCGGGCCATCGGGCGTGATGCAAATGTCCATGCCGGAATCCAAGCTTTTTTTTAGTTCGATCAACGCCGCGGTGGCGCGCCGCGAGGAGGATCCGCGCACCGCGCTGATGCCGTAGGTGCGCAGGGTGTGCTCGATGATGGCACCATCCTTACTGGCGCTGGTGAGCGCCGCCAGCGAGTGCGGACGCGGGCATTTGCGGAACCATGCGGCGATGGCCGGGATGATTTGTCCGTGCCAGAAGATGAGGATGATGGGTCCGTTGATTTTTTCGAAGTGTTCGGTATTGCGGAATTCCACACGGATCGTGTAGCTGAGAAGATGGATCAAGTAACCTGCGATCGTGCCGAGGATCTTTTCCTTTTTGCCACCCTTGATGGTGGTCTTTTTTGGTGCATGGGGTTGCTGCGTCATTCAAAGAAATCCTGCGGGGTGGAGGGTATCGACCAAGTACTGCTGTCGCGAAATCAGATCCTGATAGAGCGAATGGTTCGAGGGATTCGGTTGGCAGCGGGTTGATTCATCGGCCGTCACGAGGTATTGCGCCATCTCATCGATGGTGAGAGTTTCGCCGCTGTGCCGGAAAAAGGAGAGAGCGGCATGGAAGGCGGCACCGAACGCCGCACCTTGGGGGCTGGAGAGAGCGACGACGGCCGTGCCGAACACATCGGCGAGCAATTGCCGCGTCACACGGCTGCCGGCACCGATGCCGGTGAGCTGGATTTCTTGCGGGTCAAAGCCCAATTCGCGCATGCGGCTGAGGCCATAGCCGAGACCGAGAGCGACGCCCTCGGTGGTGGCGCGCGCGAGGTTGGCCGGGGTGAAATTATCTAACGTAATGCCATGAAGAACGCCCGTTGCCTCGGGGAGATTGGGAGTTTTTTCCCCGGTCACATAGGGAAGAAGCAGCAGTCCCTCGGCACCGGGGCTGCTGGCGGCGATCATTTCCTCGAATGCCTCCGGAGACCACCCATAGTGGCGGCGCACCATTTCCGGCGCGGTGACCGCATTGGCCGTGACAGCGGCCGCGAGCCACTGGCCGGAAGCATCGCAGAGGGCCGCCACCTCACCGCGCAAATCCACGCTGGCCGTGCGCGATACGCCGGAGAGCGTGCCGGAGGTGCCGAGCTCTAACGAAACTTTTTCCGGAGCCACACAGCCTGCGGCGAGAGAGGAAAGCATGGGTGCGCCGCTGCCGAGCGAGACCACCGTCTGCGGATCGAGGCCCCAGCTATCGGCGAGGGCTTTGCGCAACGAGCCGCAGGGATCGAGCGATGTTTTGATAGTCGGCAACCACTCCGGCAGGCGCAGATCGATCAGGGTGCAAATGTCGCCGCACCACTGCCGCTGCCGCACATCGAGCAACCCGCTGGCCGAAGCCATGCCGGCATCGGTAGCGACTTCGCCTGTGAGCCAGTAGTTGATGAAATCCTTGATCGAAAGCACGAGCGCCGCGCGTTGAAAGTGATAGGGCTCATGCTGTTTCAGCCAAAGGCATTGCGCCGCGGCGCAGTCGGCGGACAATGGATTGCCCGCCAGCTCAATCATGCCCGGGCTGCCGCCAAAGGCGCGCGCGATTTCCTCGGCCTGACGTTTGGCGGAAAAATCTCCGGGCATCTTGGTGGGACGCACCACGCGGTTCTCGCGGTCCATCACGACGATGCCCTGGGTACAACTGCTGACGCCGATCCCAGCGATTTTTTCCCGCTGCGAAGGAATGCCTGCCAGGCACTGGCGCACCGCATAGTCCACAGCCTCGACCCAGCGCAACGGGTCCTGCTCGCGATGGCCCTCCGGCAGTCCCTCGATCCAACGATGAGGACAAAAAGACTCTGCCAGCACGGCTGCGCCGTCCAAATCCAATGCGAGCGCTCGCGTACCACTGGCGCTAATGTCGATTCCGAGAAAAATCATGTGAATGAATGCATTTTGCGTAGGGATATCGTCCTCGATTGGTCGCGATTTGGCAAGGACAGGTGAAAATATTTCTCATGCTGAGGAAGCTGGCGCAAAGTGATCCCAACCGCCCTGCAAGTGCATGCTGTCATCAGCATCCACCATGCGGCCGATGCAGGTCAATGGCGTGTCAGGAAATGCCTCTCGCCATTGCAGCAGAAGTGTCTCCGCGAAGTGAGGCGCGCAGGTAAAAAGCAATTCGTAGTCCTCCCCGTCCTGCAGCGCGTGCGCGGCCGTGCAGCCGTCATGGCAGGGCAAGGAAGCAAGATCGAGGGAAAATCCCACCCCAGAGGCCCGAGCCAGGCGAGGCAGATCCCGGGCCAAACCATCCGATAGATCCATCATCGCCGTCGCAAACCCCCGGCCCGCCAGCCAATGCGCCTCTGCCAGCCGCGGTTGGATCTCGAGATGCCGGCCTGCCATAGATCCACCGAGTCGCCCGGTCACATACACCGCATCACCACAGCGGGCGGTAGAGCGCAGCAGAAGATGGGACTTTTCCACAAATCCCGTCGCCGCGATCGAAACAAACAAGCCTGCCTGCGAAGCGACGCGCGTCGTCTCACCACCCACCAGCGCCGCACCATACGTTTGCAAACAATCCGCCATCCCTCGATAGAGATCTTCCAGCGGCTCGATGGCGGCATCGGCAGGAATGCCCACCGTGATCAAAAACCAGCGCGGCCTCCCCCCCATCGCGGCAAAGTCACTCACCACACGGGCGATGGCCTTCCAGCCGACGCGGCTACGGTTTTCCTCCAGTAAAAAATGCACACCCTCGACGATCGCATCGGTCTTGAGCAACTGCCACTCGCTTTCCGAAAATGGCACCACCGCGCAGTCATCACCCGGGCCCACGAACAGCTCTGCCGGCGCTTCCGGCAACTGCGCCAACAAGCGCGACACGAGGGCATCCTCGCCTATGTCCGTGACCCGTGTCATGACGAAGGAATCTCCGGAAACAATCCCGCGCGCAAGGCGAGCTGCATCGCCACAGTCGCGCCATTGAAAAAGAAATGAATGCTGATCGCAGCCCACAGCGATCCGGTCCACTCATACGCCAGCGCCAACAGAATCCCTAACAGAAACAACGGCAGCATCAGCGGAATATTGCCATGGCAGGCGGCGAACAGCAGCGCGCTGAAAAAAATCGCCGCAGACGAGCCAGCGAGCGACTTCGCCACAGGATACAGATAGCCACGGAAAATCACCTCCTCCGCCAGCGGCGCCACGATCACGGCGGAAAACGCCATCAGCGCCACACTCATCGAGTCCTTGCTCTCCCGCAGCAATGCCACGGCATCCTGCGTGCTGTTGCTGCCCACCACTTTTTCCAGCCACGCGATGTAGCCCGAGGCACTGAGCGCCCCCATCACGCCCCACATGACCATCACCACCGCAGGGCCGATCCAGAAAAAATGCGGCCACTCCCGCCAACGCAGTCCCAACCACGTGATCAGTGTCACACGGCGATGGACGATAAAATACACCGCCGCCACCAGCACGGTAAACGTCAGGATATTGGCCCACAACGCCTGCGGGCTGAGCACTTTCTCCACTTCCTGCCCCGCAGCACTCACAGCAGCCATGCCGAAGAAGATGAAAATGCCACTGATCAAGCACAACCCGAGAATATCAGCCACATGGCACCACCACGTAGGCACCTTCCCCCACGAAGGAAGCGGCGGCGGCACGGGGATCACGACTCCCTGCTCATCAAGAAGCAACGGCTGACTCATCCGCCGGATTTGTTTCAGCAGCACCCCCGCCAACAGCACCGCACAGGCCGCCGCGACACACGCCAGCAGCAGCGCCAGGGCGGTTTGCTCGGGAGAGAAATACGGGTTGCTCACACGCGAAGCTAGCAAGCCATCCGCACCGATGCCAATAGTTTTTGCCAACCATCACTTTTTTTCGGATCTACTTGATTTTCGTAGATTTTTGGAAAGAATCGTGCTAACGAATCACTGCAAACTCACCCATTCTTGTGGAATCTACATCCTTCACACCACCGTCGATCGAGGCGCTGAACAAGCTCCTCCCGGCCTACCAATTTCTCGATTTCATAGCGCAGGGCGGTATGGGCGCGGTCTATCTGGCGAAACAAGTCTCGCTGGACAGGGAAGTCGCCGTGAAAATTCTTCCGCGCGAGCTGAGCGCCGATCCGGAATTCCGCGCCTCGTTCCAGACCGAGGCCCGTGCCATGGCACGCCTGAATCACCCGAACCTGATCGGCATTTACGATTCCGGCGACGTCGATGGCATGCTCTACATCGCCATGGAGTATGTGCCGGGCAAGTCGCTCTATCACTCGTCATGGAACAAAAAGATCGACCTCGCTGAGACGAGCCGCATCATCATTGCCATTTGCGAAGGCCTGAGCCATGCCCATGAAAACGGCATCATCCACCGCGACATCAAGCCGGCAAACATTCTCCTTACTCCCAAGATTGAGCCGAAAATCGGCGACTTCGGTCTCGCCCAGGCGATTGGCGTCAAGCACGATGGCATCGTCATGGGCACGCCCGGCTACGCGGCGCCCGAGGTGATCTCACACCCGGAAAAAGCAGACCGTCGCTCGGATATTTTCGCCGTAGGCGTCATTTTGCATGAATTGCTCACCGGGCGGAAACCAGAGCCGAATCTCATTCCATCCAGCCTTTGCAAGTGCGGCTCTGAATTTGACACCATCATTCAACGGGCCACGCATCCGAATCCGGTGATGCGCTATCCTGACGCCACCTCGATGGCCAATGCCATTCGTGAGGCGATCAAGCCAGGTAGCTCCGCCAAGGCCAATCCCCTGCTCGCCGCCAAAGCCGCGCGCCCCGCTGCGGCTGCCGCACGTCCACAAGCCATGGCCCGCCCCGCCGCGGCCGCGGCAGCAGTGAAGACCCCGGCCGCAGTCAAGACTCCCGCCATACCCGCCGACGACGAAGAGGAGGATGATTTACCCGTGCCCGCACTCGTCGTATCCTCCGGCAATGCCAGTTGGTCCTACGTGCGGAATTTGCTGATCATCGCCGCTCTCGCGGTCGTGGTGGTGTTCGTTTACCAAAAACTGCAGATCCATAAACAGGACGTCGCCAAGCGCGAGCAGGCCTACATGCTGAAGCAAAAAGAAGAAGAGATGCGCCGCCGCCGCGAGGCCGAGCAGGAGATGGCAAAAAACATTGCAACACCGCAGCCGACCCCGGGTGAAGTGCCCACCACTGTCCCAACCACACCCAACAAGCCGCCGGTAACGCCCATCGAAGAAAAAAAAGAGACCGCCATGGAGTCGCTGGAGCGGTTGCAGTATGATCTCTCCAAGGGCGCGCGCGAGGAAATGCCACTGGGCTCGAAACGACGCGGCGATCTGGACTTTTTCCTGGTCACCGAGCCGATGTCATGGGATGAGGCGCTGCTGTTTGCCGAAAAACACGGCGGTCACATCGCCCTTCCGGTCAATGAGGATGAAGTAACTTTTCTCGCATCCCTGCTCAAGAACAACGAAACCATCTGGCTCGGTGCCGGGCGCAGTGGCCGCGATCAGTGGATCCTGCTCGATGGTTCGCTATGGTCGATCACAAAAGCTCCACCAGGCATCGGCAACTACGCGACTCTCTCCCACCTCGGCAACGTCCGCGCCGGAGAAGCCTCACGCAAGTTGCCCTTTGTGATGGCATGGCATCGGGATGGATCAAATCCCTCCTCTCTCGCAAATCTGCTACAAGCCACGCGCAAATCGCTGGAAACGCAATCGCCTCTGTTTCCCCCAGGCACGGAGGCCGTGGGAGCTCGTTACTACCTGCCCATCCTGCGCCCCATGAGCCGGGTGCAGGCCTATGAACTCGCGCAGCAAGCGGGTGCCCATGTCGCGGCTCTCAGCAATAAAGAAGAAGGCTACTGGGTCACGGATCACCTGAGCGCGCTCAGCGCCGATCGCGGCATCTGGCTCGGCGGCGAAAAAGTGGGCGGCGTATGGCAATGGTCCACCAAGGAACCATGGACCTACGCCCAGTGGGCGCCGGAATCTCCCGATGATGACGAGGACGCCACGCTGCTCGTGTATGTGCCGAAAAAAGGCTGGCAAAATGTGGACAAACAAGAAGAGGCCGATGGTGTGCTGCTCGAGTGGAGCAAGGATGCCGATGCCGCCGCCTCTGCTCCTGTGAATTTGAACGCAGCCACACCAGACATTGCCGCCCTGATCACCAAATGCCGTGATCTTCTCGTCGCATCCAAAAAAGAGCGCGATGAGAAACTGGCGGCGAACGTGAAATCATTCAATTGGGACCTTGATGTGTGGCTGCGCGGATTAAAGCCCCTGGAAAAAGCGCAATGGCAGGAAACCATCGAAATCCTCAAAGGCCTCACCCGCCGGGGCCGCGTTCCCTCGGCCGAAGAAGCTTCCGAAGCTCTGCGCGGCGCCGCCGGGCGCTCGGGTGTGGAGGGAGAGGGGCAAACCATTCCCGGCATGCATGCGGGCATTGTCAAAATCCATACCTACTCTTTCACCAAACAAAACGATGCCGATGCAGGATATGAACTGCGCAACGGAAAAATCCGCGACTCCTACGTGCTCAAGCTGAAGGAAATGGGCGCAGTCGCCCAGAAATCCGGTCAGCAGGATTTGGTGCGCCAGTTGACGGAGTATCTCGATGATGCCAGCAATCTCGTTTCCTGGGTGGACTCCATGCTGCAACAATAACCGCCTACCCCCATGCAGGATATCACTTTGCCACCGCCGGATCATGCGGGCACTTCTTGGCGTCAACCGGCACCGCGATCAAAAGCGCCGTTGATTTTTTTCCTGCTGCTCGTGCTTGTCGCGATGAGTGTCACGCTGGTGTTGTTAGAAAAAAACAAACGCCAATCGAAGATCGCCCTTTCCTCTTCCTCGGAAAAGCCTCAGGCGCTGCAAGTGAATCCTGAGACCCCGGCTACGCCACCACGCACCGCCCTAGAAGAAGCGGAGGAGAACTTGAAAACCACCGGATCCGTGCCGCAGCAGCCGAAGCGGGAAGATCCCATCGATCTCATCACCTCGATCGGCAATGCCTTGGCCAATCAGGACTTCGCCACCGCCGAAAAACTCATCGGCGAGCGCGCCATGAATCCTGATACCCGCCAGCGCTTGAAACAACTCAGCTCCTCGCAGCAACTCAAACTCAGGGCCCCGAATCCCGTGCGCGAAGTCGGCGAGATCGAGCTGAACAAAAAGGCACGCTACTCACTCGAACTGGCCGACCGCGAACCGGGGCGTGATCGCATTTACTTCGACCTCGTCAAAAACGGCCTCGTCTGGGAAGTGGACAAGCTCACCCTACCCCCCGCCGATGGCGAGGCCATCCCGCGCGCGATGCTCGTGGACTCACTGGGCATCACCGACTCCTTCCTGCTCGCCGTCTTGAATCAGAATTTCACTCTGGCGAAGGAATTTGTGAATACGGAAAAAGTATCCGATGCCACCTTGGCCGGGCTCTGCATTTTATTTGAAGAAGGCAATTACCGCCTGCGCCCCGAAAAACCCTTGCGGGCCATACTCCAAAAAGACGACCTCGCCTCCTACCTCGCCAATGTCCAGGCGGCCGATGGCACCCAGGCGGCACAGTTCGCCATCATCCTGAAAAAAAACGCCACCAATCCAAACTGGATCATCGATGATCTGAATCTCGATCAATTGCTCAGCGACTACGCCCAGCGCTTCGCCGGTGGCGATGTTTATTACACCCCACTGATCAAGAACCCCGCGGGAGGCGACACGCTGGTGCTGTATTTTGAATTTGATGAAGAACGCCTGACCCTGCGCACGGAGCGCCAACTCGCCATCGTGGCGATGATTCTCAAAACAGACACCAGAAAAAAAATCCATCTCTCCGGCCACACGGATGCCCTCGGCTCCGCGGACTATAATCAGGGACTCTCGCAACAACGCGCCAATGCGGTCAAAGCCTACCTGATCAGCACCGGAGTGAATCCCCAGCAAATCATCACCGCCGCCAAAGGCCTCACCGAGCCGCGACGCCCGAACGTCAAAGCCAGCGGCGAAGATGACCCGGAGGGCCGCCGCGCCAACCGCCGCACGGAAATCTATCTGGATTTCTAATCGTGGCGGTGGCGTCTCCGCCTCCCGCCCCTCCAACTCCCCCACACTAACGCCTTGCCAGCCCAGCGGATGCCGTCTAGTCTCCCGCCGATGTCGCCTGCTGAACAGTTGAAAATCCTCACCACGGGAACCGCCAAGGTTCTCTCGGAAAAAGAGCTCGCAGAAAAACTCGCCTCGGGCCGCCCGCTGCGGGTCAAGCTGGGCGTGGATCCCACCGCGCCGGACATTCATTTCGGCCATACCGTCGCGCTGGAAAAACTCCGCCAGTTCCAATTGCTCGGCCATCAGGCGGTGCTCATCATTGGCGACTTCACCGCCACCATCGGCGATCCCACCGGCCGCTCGGCCACGCGCCCACCGCTCACACGCGAGGAAGTCCTCGCGAATGCGGAAACCTACACAGCCCAAGCCTTCAAGATTCTCGATCGCGCGAAGACCGAAGTCGTCTACAACGGCGATTGGTTCCGCAAGATGACCTATGAGGAAGTGCTGAAACTCAATGGCCGCGTGACCTTGCAACAAATGCTCCAGCGCGAAGATTTCCGCACCCGCCTCAACGACGCCCAGGAAGTGCGCCTGCACGAACTGCAATACCCGATCATGCAGGGCTGGGACTCGGTGGTGGTGCGCAGCGATGTGGAAATCGGCGGCACGGACCAGCTTTTCAATATCCTCGTCGGCCGCGACCTGCAGAAGGAAGAAGGCCAGCCGCAACAAGTCGTCATGCTCATGCCCTTGCTCGAAGGGCTCGATGGCGTGAAAAAAATGTCCAAATCCTACGGCAACTACATCGGCGTCAACGACAGCCCGCAGGAAATGTATGGCAAACTGATGAGCGTGTCGGATGCCTTGATGGATCGCTACTACCAGCTTCTGTTAGGAGAGACCCGCGATGCCGCCGGTCACCCGATGGAGGCGAAAAAAGCCCTCGCCCAGAAACTCACCGCGCGTTACCACGATGAAGCCGCCGCCCTCGCCGCACGCGAGGACTGGGACCTGCGTTTCTCGAAACGCAATCTCGCCGAGGCGGACTTGCCGGAAATTTCCCTCTCCCAATTGCCCGCGGATCTCACGGTGTTATCCCTCAGCGCCTACGCCTTTCTCACCGCCTTCGGCTTGGAAAAATCGAACAGCGAGCTGCGCAAGCAGTTCATCATCAGCGGCTCCGTACAGCTCAATGGCGAAAAACTCACCGACCCCGTCGCGTCCGTCTCTCCGCAATCCGGCGATGTGCTGAAGCTCTCGAAAAAACACGCCGTGCGCGTCATCGATTGAATGTCTCATGACCGGGTGGATCATCATCATCGCCATTGCTCTGCTGATCGGGTGGGCCATCCACCGCAAATGGATCACCGGCGGCCACGAGGGTACCTTCGGCGAGCCCCCGCACCAAGCCGGCGAACGCTTCCGCGATTACGAGGAAAACCGCCAACGCGCTCTCGAACGCAAGGAAATCGACCGCATCCTGGAAAAAATCGCAGAAAAAGGCATGACCAGCCTCACACCAAAAGAAAAAAACCTACTGGAAGAAGCCTCCAAACGCGAAAAACGCCACTCATAATAAATCATGTCCCTACCCACACTCTACATCAAAGTCGGTTGCCCTTGGTGCGATGAAGTCATCGCTTACCTCGAACGACAACGCATCGATTACGAGACGATCGTCGTCAGCGGCAATCGCGAGGCCATGGCGGAAATGGTGGCACTCTCCGGACAAAGCAAGGCACCCACGCTCGACTGGCACGGCACGGTACTGGCTGACTTTGGCGTGGAAGAACTGGTGCCATTTTTGCGTAAAGTGAATTCCTAAAAAATTCTATGAAAACGTTCTTGGCTACAATTCTCACCCTCGTTGGCTCCCTGCTTCTTCATGCGGAGACGGCGCGGGTAGCCATTCTTGGCGACAGCATCACCTACGGTGGTCGCTGGCCCACCCTGGTGGAATCCGCCTTGCGCTCCACTCCCTCTTTCGCCGATGCTGTGATTGTCAACTTCGGCTTGAGCAGCGAAACGGTATCGGGGTTGTCGGAAAACGGACACGCCGGGGGAAAATTTCCCCGCCCTTGTCTGCACGAGCGCCTGGAGCGCATCTTGCAGGAGTTCAAACCGACCCATGTTCTCGCCTGCTACGGCATGAACGATGGCATCTACCTGCCGCTCGATGACACCCGCCAAAAAGCCTTTCAGGACGGCATGCTGCGCTTGAAAGAGGCTGTCGAAAAACGTGGAGGCAACTTCGTCGCCATCACCGCACCGCTGCATGATGCCGATCACCCCTCCCAGGATCCGCAGCGCTACGATGCCGTGCTGGATGCACAAGCGACGTGGTTGCTTGCGCAAAAGGGCTGGCAGGTCATCGACATCCGCCCGGATCTGCGCACGGCGATCGCGGAGGCGAAACAGAAAAATCCCGGTTTCGTGTTTGCCGGGGACAAAGTCCATCCTGGTCCACAAGGCCATGACTTCATCGCCGCCTCCATCGTGAAACAATTGTGGCCGCTATGGAAACTCCCCGGTGCCCCGGTCATGGCAGAAGGCCAGGCCCTGAACATTCTCTCGCAACGCAACGCCCTGCTGAAGCACGCCTGGCTGACAAAAACCCGCCACATCCGCCCCGGCGTCCCCGCCGGCCTGCCGATGCCAGAGGCGGAAGAACAGGCGGCGAAGCTATTGTTAGATTACAAAAAAACGCTCACGCCGCAAACGATCAAATAAGCGCACGGCAGGGACCGTCTCTCCGAGCGGTCCGGTGGAGAGGACATCCTTTCCACCCCAAGATGAGCAACCTTCACCCCGGACGCCCTTCGCAAACAAAGCGGAAGGGTTCGGATGGTTATGGGCTAGCAAACAATGCTCAACCCACCGGACCGCTCGGAGAGACGGTCCCTGCCTTTCCTTCTCCTTGCCAAGTCACAAGATCTGCGCTACGGAAGGGTGTGCCTGATGCCATCTATGTCAAAGACGCCTTCGCCCGTATTGCCGATCGCTATGTGATGGCGAACCATGTGATGAGCGGCGGCATGGACATCTGGTGGCGCAAGCGCGTGGCGTGGAAAATCCGTAGCTGGAAGGCGCGCAAGATGCTCGATGTCGCCAGCGGCACGGGAGATCTGGCACTGGAAATTCAGGACACCTGCCCCAGTTTGTCCATCATGGCGACCGATTTTTGCGCGGAAATGCTGGCACACGCTTCGGCCCGTGGTCTGCCGCAGACGATGGTCGCCGATGCCCTGCGCCTGCCCTTTGCGGATGCCAGCTACGATGTGGTCACGGTCGCCTTTGGTCTGCGCAACATGGCGGATTACCCCGCGGCTCTGCGCGAAATGGCGCGGGTGCTGGAACCGGGCGGTCGTTTGGTGGTGCTCGATTTTTCCCTGCCTCAAGGCTTGCTGCGGAAACCCTACCGCTGGTATCTGCACAACGTGCTTCCGAAAATCGCCGGTTATCTCACGCAGGAACAGGACGCCTACGAATACCTCGGCGCCTCGATCGAACAATTCCCCCAAGGCGAAGCGATGTGCCAACTCATGCGCGACAACGGCTTCGCCACCGCCGAGGTCGAGGAACTGACCTTCGGCGTGGTGAGCCTGTATGTTGCGACGAAATAAAGTCGATTATTCCGTCGCCCGATGTCCGCTTACGCCTGCCAGTGCGGCACGGGAGGCGGTGTTGCGGCGGCGGGTGTTTCGGCACCTGCTAGTTTCAGGTTATCGAGTACTTTGGAAATGCTGGCCACGGTGCCGCCGATATCGCTGAGGTTGGACGGAATGATCATCGTATTGTTGGTTTTGGCGAGATTGCCAAACTGGATCACGTACTGTTCCGCCACGCGCAGGTTGACGGCTTCTTTGCCGCCGGGCTGCATGATCGCATCGGCGATTTGACGAATGCCTTGCGCGGTGGCGGTGGCGAGCAATTCAATCTCGCGGGCCTTGCCCTCGGCTTCGTTGATTTGCTTCAGCTTGAGCGCTTCCGAGTGCTTGATGGTGTCTTGTTTTTGACCTTCCGCGACGTTGATCTGCGCCTCGCGCTGACCTTCCGAGAGAGCGATCTGCGAGCGGCGTTCGCGCTCGGCACGCATTTGTTTCTCCAGCGCGTCCTGCACCGATTGCGGCGGCTTGATGTTGGCGATTTCGTAACGCGTGATCTTCAGTCCCCACGGCTCGGAGGCTTTGTCGAGCGCGGTGATGACGCTGGCGTTCATGGTATCGCGCTCCTCGAAGGTTTTATCAAGTTCGAGTTTGCCGATTTCCGAGCGCAAGGTCGTCTGCGCGAGCTGCGAGGCGGCGTAGTAGTAGTTGTCGATGCCATAGGAAGCGAGCTTCGGATCCAGCACCTGCATGTAGAGGATACCATCGATTTCAATCGCGATGTTGTCCTTGGTAATGCACATCTGCGGCGGCACATCCATGGCCATTTCCTTGAGCGAGTGCTTGTAGGCGACGCGATCGATGAAAGGAATGAGGATGTGGAAACCGGCATCGAGCGTACGATGGTACTTGCCGAGGCGTTCGATCACAAAGGCCGTGCGTTGCGGCACGATTTTTGCCGTTTTGACCAAGGCGATGATGGCCAGGATGACGAGACCGAGCGTGATGATCGTGCCGATCGTAGCTCCGGTATTGGCGAGGATGGGGTATGCTGCGTTCATGTAGGGTGATGGGTGTGGTTGTCAGGTGAGATTAGCGGGGGCGGACGTGCAGGGTGAGGCCTTCGCGGCGCTCGATGATGACCCAGGTGTGGGCGGCGATGGGCTCGCTGGAGCGGGCATTCCACTCCGCGCCCTTCATTTCGATTTTGCCCTGTTGGTCATCGATGTCAGTGAGTGTGCGCGCCTCTTTTCCGGTGTATTCATCTTCGATGGTATCATTCGTAGAGGTTCCCATGAATGCACTTTTAAAACGATGGCGCAACACGAACAAAAGAATCACGGAGGAGATCACAAACACGATGTTTTGCGAAGCGGTGCTCTCGGTGAGGCCGATCCATGTCGTGAGCGCGGTGATCCAAGCACCGATGCCAAAAAACATGATGATGATGCCGGGCAACACAAACTCGGCGACGAGCAAGAAGAATCCTAACAGAAACCAAAACAATTCAGGTCTGAGCCAGTCCATATTTTCGATCGCGATTCTAGCAAGCATGGCAGCAGTGGCGATAAGAAATTGCGCCGTTTTTTCCACTCGGTGCGGATGATCGCTGCAACCATGGCATTGACCACGCTGGCAATCTGTGAATGCTGAAGCCGTCACCGCATTCCATGGCTGCTCCCAAACCACTCGCTTCCCCGGAAAAAGAAGTGCGCTTCACACGCGCGGCACAGGGACGTTTGTTTCTGGTGATGGCCGCGCTCTTGCTCGCCATCGCCCTCGGCGTGGTGGTCTTGGCAACACAAGGAACCGAGTTCGAAGCCCCGCGCTTGGATGGTTACATGTGGACGGCGCTGATTCCCTTGTTCGGTGCCTGGGCGATGCTGCGGCTGGCGGTGCGCTGCATTCGCCATGCCTATCTGATTTTCACCCCGCTGGGCATCGAGATTTTTCCGCTCTTCCGGCCCGAAGTGAACATGCAGCTCGTGCTGTGGTCGGTGATTGATTCAGTTGAGTGCGAGGAAAATCTTCGCCGTTTGCTCATCCATTACACTGCGGAAAAATCCGCTGGCGTAATGGTTTCCCTTTCGCCTATACTCCCTGCCCAGCGCGAATTGCTGCGTGCTCTGGTCGCCTCACTGGCGTCCCAACGCGCCTCCGCTTCACCCACTCTCTAACCATGCGACCTCCATCCCTGCAAATCCTCTCGGTTGAATCCGCCTTTGGCAACAATGGCTGGCACTGTGAACTCCTGGAAGGTCGCGATGTCATCCGCGCTTCGTTTACCGCTCATCACACCCGCATCCAGCTC
>Ga0315909_10001867_pt1 | contig 27804 bp, 37 predicted proteins | sample LakEriMetagenome_11_FD_203527 | JGI IMG/M metagenome (GOLD analysis project Ga0315909, IMG submission 203527) | Freshwater fungal communities from buoy surface, Lake Erie, Ohio, United States - Buoy 2 MA125 | ecosystem: Environmental > Aquatic > Freshwater > Lake | place: USA: Lake Erie, Ohio... | reverse complement strand
CACATTATCAATTAGCAGAAACATTGCATATGCACCACTACGATGGCTTGATAGTATATGAATGCAATCAGTCTGCAACACTATTTGATGATATTAAATTATTCGGAAATATTTATAATAAAGTTATATGAAAAACAAAATTTTAGTTATAGTACCAAGTCGATCGGCAGGATCCGGCAGAGAACGAAATGTAGAACGATTTATTCAACATTGGATGTTGTTTACAGAAGGGCTTTCAGATATATGTGTATCATTAGATGAAGATGACGAACATTATTATGATCGATACCAAGGAGTAATATACACAGTTAATCCAAATGAACGTTTAGTTCCAAAACTGAATCGAGCCGCCGAACGATTTGCGGATGAATATAAATACATTGCATTTTTTGGCGATGATCATGTTATTAAATCATCATGGGAATTTGAAATGATTACATACTTCGAAAAACATGGAGTAGGTATTGCATATGGAAATGATTTGTTACAGGGAGAACGATTACCAACCGCGGTTTGTATGACAAGTAACATTATCAAAACATTGGGTTATATGATTCCAACTAGTTTACTTCATATGTATGCTGATAACTTTTGGGTTGATTTAGGTAAGACAGCAGAATGTATACAGTATTTCCCGGATATCATATGGGAACACTTACATCCAGACAACGGAAAAGCTGTCCGCGATGCCCAATATGCGTACGCAGCAAATGTAGTAAACCACGATCAAATAGCATACCAATCATATATTAATAGTGGATTATTTTCATTAGATATCGCAAAAATCAATATGTTAAAAACAAAATAATTATGAAAATACTTTTAGGATGTTTAAACGCTAACGGATTGGGTGGTAGCGAACTTTATCATTATGAATTAGCTCGCGAATTAGATGCAGCAGGACATGATGTAACATTATTTACATTGCGACAAATAGATTGGATGGATCAAACGAGATTGAAATTGCAACATGTACGGCAATTAGATTTAACAAATTTGGATACGTCAGAAAAATATAATATAATAATAGCAAGTCAACCTGAAGTCAATTTGTTTATATTAGAGCATTTTAAAGAAACACCAATTATTAGTATTATACATTCTGAAATTAGATCGGAGAATCCGGTGTTGGATTCTAGGATATCACATTACATTGCAATACGTAAACCAATTGCAGATATGTTGATTAATGATTATAAAATTCCAGCATCTAAAGTTTCATTGATTTACAATCCAATTGACCAAACAAGATTTAATAGCAATGAAGCAGAAAAATTAGAAAGATATTCCGGGATATTTGTTGGAGAGGTGTTAGATCCAATTCGATTTAGGGCAGTTCAACATATAGTTCAACAATGCATAGAAAATGATTGGGACTTATACATAATGAGTGAAAGTCGTTATGATTTTAATCATCCTAATATCAAATATGTAGATAAACGATGGGATACTGAAAATTTAGTTCAAATGATGAATTTCACTGCAGGTATTTTATTAGGCCGTACTACATTAGAAGGATGGAGTTGCGGAGTTCCTGGATACATGTATATTATTGATATTCATGGCAACATTCAAACAATCGAAACAACGGCTCCTGATTACATTAAAGAACTTTGCAATAGCAAATATGTTGCCGAACAACATGCACGATTATATAAAACACGTATATGAAAACACAAATTATAGTTCATTTAATGCCATATGAAATTGATTGGTTTGAATGGCAAGCAAAACAACTTAAGGTAAGTAGTCATTATCTAAAATCCGATGATAATATAACATTGGATATTACGTTAAATTTAAACTTCGTAGATTGGAACGATTCAAAAATACCAAAAGAGTTTTTCATAGAAAAGTTTAATCATTGCATCGATACGTGCTTTGATTGGTGCCATGTTATAAAAGATATTAATACAGATAAAACATGCTTAGGTTGTGCAGATAAACGCAGAACTAGCATACGAACATATAAAGATGTTGATGCATTTATTTATTTAGACGCAGATTTAATTTTTTCACCATTAACATTAAAATTATTATTAGATTCATCAAAGTTAGTTAATAATGAATACTTTATAATCTCTCCACAAATACCAAAGCTTTGGGATGATTCATGGAATGTTTTGATGAATTCAACATATGCAGACTTTCCATGGGATAATAAAACATTTATAGATCCATACACAGTTATTACTACAGTATATGGAAATCCTTTATTAAAACCAATATCAAATTTTAAACTAGGAGGCGGATGGTTTAATTTAATATCTACAAATTTATTAAGATTAATCGATTTACCTGAATCATTTGGATCATACGGCCCAGATGATACGTTTTTAATGTATGGTGCTCAAATTTTAAAACAATCTGGATATGATGTTCAGCAATGGGTAGTTGAAAATTTAGTTGTTTCAGAAAACCACAAGTATCGAGTAAATTCATATACTAATTTATTAGTTAATACCAATGATAGAAATAAATTCCGGGAAGATTCGGATACTAAATTAATTGAAGAAGTTCACAAATTACAAAATAAGTATTTAAAATGAAACATAATATTTCGCTCCTAGTAGGTTTAAGAAACAATTTAGACTACAACAAACATTTTTATGAAACAACTCGAGAACTCTATCCGGACGTAGAAATATGTTTTGTAAGTTATGGATCAACAGACGGAACCCATGAATGGTTACAGTCATTATCAGATAATCATGTTAGATTTGAATATTCAACCGAATCAAAAACATTTTCGGATACATTCAATGCAGCTGCACAATTGGCTAGTTGCGATTATGTAGCATATCTACATAATGACATTGTATTAGGCCCGGGATTCTTAGAAAATTTAGAAAAACATGTTGCACCTGATAGAGTAGTGTCATATACCACAATAGAGCCACCTATATTCGGAGATCATACGCGTCCTGGAAAATTGATATTCGATTTTGGACAGTCTTTGGAAACGTTTGATAAAGATGCGTTCCGAGAGTATTGTGAAATTGAACATGCACGTTATGCAGATCAAACAGAGCCGGGTATTACATTTTTTATGTGTATGCCCCGCAAAGCATTGTTAGAAATTGGAGGATTGGATCCTTTATACAATCCAATGTTCTGTGAAGATGATGATTTGATTCGTAGATGGAAAATGTACGGAATGGAATGCATTACTGCATTAGATGCAATATGTTATCATTTTGTTTCAAAAACATCACGCTTCTCAGAAGAATATGAACATAGAACCCAAACTATAGAATTGCAAAGCAATCGAAATTACATTAGAAAATGGGGTAGTAGGATTGACGCACCTAAATATAATGTTGCATTTGTAGTACGTAATTGCAATTTACAAATTCTTGAAACATTAGAACCATGGTGTGATAGAATTTATATCGAAGATGATATGCACGTTATTATTGATTCATATATTTATTCAGAACAGGCAAAAACTGCATATGATTTAATGAAACGAGTATTACATATAGGACATAACGACCCAAACGGTGAAAATGATATAGTTGTTGAATTTGATGCAACCCGTTTAACACAACAAAATTTTCAGTACATTCAACAACTTACAGCAATAATTGCAGACAGTGGTGCTATAGGCGAATTTGAAATAGATATATTCAAAATTTCAATCTATTCGTTAGAAGAACAACAAGATAAACTCATTGTTTTAAAAACATAACATATTTATAGTTATAAAAAATGAGGAACATATGCGTCAATCAAATTTCTTTTATCGAATGTTGTCTGATTCAAAGTCCGGCGACGTTTCATCAAGGCGCGTTATAGGAGTTGTTGGTTTCTTTTCTTTAGTTATCATGATGTTTGTTAATTCGTTGTATCCGAAAACAATTGCTCCCAATGAACATTTAGTTTCAGCACTAGAATATATTATCATAGCATGTATATTTGGAACTACTGTTGATAAATTTTCTAAGAATCCAAAACAAACAACAGAATCAGAAAATGAGTGATGCAATAATTATTTCAATCATATCCGCAGTAACGTCTATTGTGGTAGCAATTATTACCGTTGTAGTTAAAACGTGGCTCGATGTCCGGGCTGCAGCAAAAAAATTAGAACAAGAAGAAACTATTTTTGCTGATGATTTAGGAGAAATGGTTGCAGTGCATGAATTCATTGAACAGCTTCGAAAAGATTATAAATTTGATAGAGTTTCAATATGTCAATTTCATAATGGTGGCAAATTCTTAAATGGACGTTCAATGAAAAAGTTTTCAATGACATACGAAACAGTAGCTCCTGGTATTGAAAAAATTAAGAGACGTTATCAAAATGTATTAGTTTCAGAATTTCCTAAACTATTTGCAGCAATGCTAGAAAAAGATTTTATGATAATCACTCCGGATATGGAACAATATCCGTCAATGCGACGAGAAATGACTGCAAATGGTATTGTTCAAGCAGTTAAAGTTCCAATACGAGGATTGCGAGGAGATATCTTAGGTTTTTTAACGTGTCACGTTATTGGCGAAGAAAGTGATTTGATCGGAGAATATTTGCACAATGAATTTGTAGAAAAAGCCAACCAAATATCTGGTTATTTAATTAAATAAAAAAAAGGAATAATATGTTATTAAAAAAAGGTAGCAAAGGCGAATCAGTAAAAACTTTGCAAGAATATTTAAAAATCACAGTAGATGGAGATTTCGGACCTAAAACAGAAGCTGCAGTTAAAACATGGCAAACAGCACATGGTTTATTAGCTGATGGTATCGTAGGACCTAAAACATGGGCCGCAATGGGTATTTTAAATACAGATAATGCAGAAAACATTGAAGTGGTAAATGCATTAAGTATTAAGAAATACTATATGCCAGAAGGAACTTATTTTAAAGGCCCAGTACCAAAAGATTGGATTTTCTTACATCATACAGCCGGCGGAGCTAATCCTTATCAAGTTGCTGATATGTGGGCAAGAGATAATAGAGGCAATGTTGCAACAGAATATATTTTAGGTGGGCAGTCCGTTGATGGCAAATCTGCTAAATTTGACGGTGAACTTATTCAATGTTTTCCTGACGGAGGATATGGATGGCATACTGGTACTGGTAATTCTGTTATGCATAGAAATTCTGTTGGAATCGAAGTATGTTGTATGGGACAAATTGTTAATGGTAAAACATATGTTAATACTCCAGCAGATCCTAGTCAAGTTATAAAATTAGCTAAACCATTTAGAGGACATCAATATTGGCATAACTATTCAGATGCACAAATTACTACACTTAAAAATTGGATTCTTTTCTTAGCAAATAAATATTCAATTGATCCGCGCATAGGTCTAATAGAATATGTACGAGCTAAAGGTGCAGATGGTTTTGATGTATTAGATGTAGCTCGAGCAGAAAAAACACCTGGAATGTATTCGCATACAAATGTTATTCGTGGGAAAGTGGATATGTATCCACATCCGGATTTAATTGATATGTTATTATCTATTTAATATGAATTATAAACACATTGCTCTTGTAGTTTGCTAGATACTAGTTCAACTCTTTTGAAGATAAACATATTTATTTATAATAATAAAAATATATTTTAAGGCATCATACATGGATAATTTAGAGCGAATAATAAAAAAGACATTATTATCGGAAACTACTCCACTTACAAATCCTAAAACTCAACAAGTGCAAGTTAATCCAATGGGTGCCGCTTATGCCCCTGTTAAAACAATAGGTGGTGCTCCTTTAAGTGATTTTTCTAAAGAAATACAAAAGTTTCATGCAACTAGTACACCGTCTCCTGGACCATCTCAAGTACATAATATGGCATATCGAAGTACTAGTCCAGCAATGGCACCAGGTGGTGATTATGCAACAATGAATAAACAAACAGGCATTAATGTATTTCAATTTGCTAGCGCTTGGAAAAATCAAGGAGCATACAATAAATTAATGTCATACGGTGCACGCCCATTTTTAGCAACAAAACCCACCGGTGTACTTTTTAAAGATGATCCAACAGCAAGTCAAGTAAAATTTTTACCAATCTCTGAACTAGATATTAAGACATATATATTAACAGATGATCCTAGTCCAATAGCGGCATTTGACAATTATCAAATTGGATTGCAAATTGCAATGTATAATAATCCAGAAGTACCTGTTGGAACATTTGTATACTTTTATGAAGATCCAAATTTAATGTATTTTACATATACTTTAAACACTCAATGGGTACACTTAGATTGGAAATATGAACCACCCAAAAAAACCGGCAATAATACTATGGGTGATACTATAGTGTTATTAAGATCCGGACAAATTGAAGGTTGGTTAGGAAATAGAGGCGCCGGCGAAGTAATTTTTATTGATAAAGGCGATACTGGGTTTCAAGATGTAATGAGATCTGATTGGATTGCATCTTTAAGAGATAAATATGAAATTGAAACATTATTCAAATCTACCGAAAAAAATGCAGTAACTAAAGTAAATATGTTTGGCCGGGAAGTTAATTTAACTGCATTAACCGATCGAGTACAAATGGCATTTGATTGGATAGGAATTTTAGTTCCGCCAATTGATCTTATAAATGCTGCGTGGTATATGGGTAGAGGTCGTACTTTTGAAGCTTTAATTAGTATAATAGCATTGATACCTGGTGTTGGTGATGCGTTAGCAATTTGTTTTCGATGGCTGTTTCGTGTTTTGTCAAAAGGAGGAAAACTTACTACAGAATTAATTTCTAGGATGTTTAAAACTGTACCTGCAGCTACTAGATTATCTGCAGATGTAGTAATCGGTTCTGTTAAACATGCTAAAGAATTTGTTTTTTTATGCCGACGTTTAAAACTTATATCTCCTGCAACTTCTCAAGCTATGGTTAGAGAAATTGATAATGTTTTAAAAGGTTTTGAAAATTTTAAATCTTTAAGTTTTCGTTCTTCAAAAAAGGCATTAAGCGATCCAGTTACTCAAAGACAAATATCAAGAAGAATTGGAGTAACCGTAGCTAAAAGTTCAGAACCGGTTCTAAAACAAACTCGAGAAAAGTTTAATAAATTACTTAGTAGAACTGGTAAATTAGTTTGGGATTGGTTATTTACGAAATCTAGAAATTATTGGAAAAATGCATACGCTGTTTCAGTTAAACAATTTAAACAAGTATTCGTACAAGAAGGTTCTAGATTAGCTACTAAAGGTGGAGCCGGCGGAGCAGATAAATTAGCTATATTGCTAGTATCATTTACAGATAAATCTGTTACTAGATCATTCGTTAAACGAATAGCAGATGATTTAGTTAAAGTATTACCTGCCGATTCAACTGGTAAAGTTTTTACATTTGGAGGATCGCAGAGAACTAAAGCACAAATAATTGATTATATAACAAATCAACCTGCTCGGTGTTTAAAAATTTATTATCAAAAAGTTGGAGTACAAGCTTATAATAAGTTAATTGATGATTTAATTGCAAAATCCGTTTCAATTGGCGATAACATCAATGCAATGTGGTATGCATTTTGGACAGATCCTGTACGTAGATTTATTAATGAAAATATTAAATTTGCCCGCATTAGAGGTTTAAAGGGCGGTACATCTTCCGGAAGTTTTTGGAATGATAATGTATTACGACCATTAAAAAATACTGTATCTGATTTATTTGATGCGTTTAAAGGTTTTTTTAATACACAAGATTTTTTAAAACGTTTAGATATAATTTATAACGAACTTCAAGAATATTATGAACGGCATGATTATCCAGCAGAATATGGAAAAGATCTAAATCAACAATCGTTAATATATTATATATTTGATGAAACATGGAAAGATGTTACAGGTAAATATTTTACAGATAGTCAATTTGATATAGATGCAAGTTTACAAGCAGTAGATGCTTCTTATGCAACATATGTAGCAACAAAACTTGATGCAACAAAACTAGGAGAAATAGATTCACTATCATTTCAAGGATATTATTATACAGATCCAGGAAGTATCAGATATAACATGGCATTTCTAGAACAAAATGTTAACCAAAAAACAATGGAATATGTAGGTAAACCAACGTCATATAATGATAAACGAACTGGTAATAATTTCAAATTACCAGGTTGGCCGATGTGGAAAGTTATTAAAGATACACAAACAGGATTAAAAGAAGGAACAATTTGGTTGTTAGATCCAGATACAAAAAGAATGTATACTAATGCATACGATCCAGAAAAATCTGGTAAATTACCAGCAGCATATCAAGAATTTTATAACAAACAAAAAGCATTATCTAGATTACAATCACAAAAACAAATTAAATAATGAAAATTATTCGTGAATATGAAACACAAAGTACACTTAATCCAAAGCTTTGGACGGATAATCGTCTCAACAAAGGATTGCGTGAAAAATTTATTCGCATTGCTGAACATTTTTATGATTTTTTAGAAATAAATGCATCGGTATTAGATATTTTAATTATTGGCAGCAATGCTAATTACAATTGGACAGAACATAGTGATATTGATTTACATGTTGTAATAGATTATCAAGCAGTAAATGAAAATTTGCATCTAGTTAAAAATTACATGATGGCCAAGAAAAGCATATGGAACACTAATTATCCGTTAACATACAAAGGAATGGCTATTGAATTATATGCACAAGATTGGAATGAACGATTGCATTCCTCTGTTGGTCAATATTCATTAATGAAAGGTTGTTGGATAAAAAAACCATCTTCGGATGTCATTTCAATTGATGATGATGTGATAGATCAAAAAGCTCAACCAATTGAATATCAAATTGATTCACTAAAAGAATCAGATCCAAAGCTACGAGTTAAAATAGAAAATATTTTATTGCGATTACGCACATTGCGACAAACAGGATTAGAAGCAGAAGGCGAATATTCAGTAGAAAATTTAGCTTATAAAAAACTTAGAAATAGTGGTCGTTTAGATCGTTTAAAGGAATTATTACGTAAAAGTACTATGACATCACTTGCAATAGAAACTTCATTAAATGAAGGAAAAATGGGTTCATGTATAGAAATGTTAGCACATCATATGAACGGAAAACGCATAATGACGGAAGAAGATTGGGAACGCGTAATGCATGAAACGGATGCTGTAGAAGATGCAATGGGACAATGGCGGCATCCTGGCAAATGTACTATGATACCTGGAAATGCAATTACAATGCAACGCGTTGCATATCCAGTATTAGGAATAGATGATACCGGTCATAGTATTGTAATGCAACCAGAACAGAGATATACATACCCCGGAAAACGCGTATTTGAAATACCACTAAACGGACAACAAAAAACATTGATTATGCAACTACGAAATGCTTTAACAGATTGGAATAATGTATGAGTACAAGTAGAGGTTTAGGAGATGATATTAAAAAAATCACTCGAGCTACTGGGTTAGATCAACTTGCAAAACAAATTGCAAAGATACTTAATGAAGATTGCGGTTGTGACGATCGACAAGAATGGATGAATGAAAAAACAAAAAATTGGCCTATTTATAAAAAAAGGAACATGAATGGCAATAATAAATAAAACAGGTATAACATCGGGCGGTACGATTCAAGCAGAACATGTTACTCGAGCTATCGACGCACTGAGTGGCGGGTCAACCGATACCGTAGTAGCAACTGGATCATTTAGTGGATCTTTTAAAGGAGATGGCTCTCAATTATCAGGCATATCTGCAGGATTTCCATTTACTGGATCTGCTAGAATTACAGGTAGTTTAATTGTAACGGGTAGTTTTCAACAGAGAGGTGCGTCTGGAGTATTAATTAATTCTAACAATAATGGCACATTATCATTAGCATATGACACACTCAGTATAACAGGATCTGCTGTTACTGTAGATTCTAATTCTAGTTTAGATTTAACTAATATAGAAAAGGGTTCGGGATTTAGAATACCATTAGTCAGTCCTGGCGCCGGCGCGACTAAAGGAACTATGTATTTTGATACAGGATCATTACAATTATGGATACACGATGGCACACAGTGGACATATGTAACACTAAGTACATGATAAACATATTTATATAAAAGGAAAATTATGAAACTAACACAAGAACAAGTATTAGGTATCGTACGTCATACCTTGACTTTCGTAGGTGGTATTTGCATTGCTAAAGGTTTAGTAGATGAAACTACCGTAACTGAAATCATTGGTGGTGTTATTACGCTTACTGGTGCAATTTGGTCTATTGTAGCAAAAAAAGCATAACATGAAACGGCTTAACGAATGCGGTTGTGGTTGCGGCGGAGCTAAAGGCGGCTGCCAAAAACCAGAAGGCAGTATGGCAAAACATGATGCAATGGAATGTGCCTCAGATGCTCAGGCAATTGCTGACATGATTCAAGATGCAGACAACTTACCAGAGTGGTTAGAAGCTAAAATAACACTTGCAGCAGATTACATGAATCGAGTTAAAGATTATCTTTCACATCATATGAATCGAGATCCACATGGTATGCCTGGTATGGGTGGAAACGTATCACAGCCACAGTTCGTTCCTGCCACTGATATGAAATCACATATCATCAAACTTATTCCGGAAACTATTCGCAAAGTTGAAAATGGTTGGGCGGTATATCCAAAGAAAGGCGGCAAACGCCTAGGAACGCATCCTACCAAAAAAGCCGCTTTAAAACAACTTGCAGCAATTGAAATTTCAAAACATCGAAAATAATTCATGGCATATATAGAACACAATTTTTTTCCTCTCAAAGTATTTGTTAGGAACGAATATATGTATCAGCATAAAAAAGGCCATGGAACATTTAGTAATGCAGTTATACTTTCAATAAGATGTATGCCTGGCCAGGTTGTTTTATTTCAAGTTTTATTAGATAATGGAGTAGTTAGAGATAAATTACCTAGTTCTGCATTATTAATCAAACCAAAAATTCCAAATCCAGATCTTCCGTTTCATTATTTACAATTATGGAATTGTTTTTCATATAATTTTACATTAATACAACTAAATTATCTTAAAGATGCACCTGTTGAAGTGTATATGAAAGATAAAAAATGGTATACGGGCAATTATTTTGCAACAATTAATTGGGGAGCAAATGACATGAATACAGATTTAACATTGTCTGAAACCCCAGATGAACATAAGTCACATCATATTATATTTTTATCTAACGGACAAATAGCTTTACAACCCAATAATCGAATTAAATGGTCGGAACCATCATTTGTAACTAAGCCTTTTCCAGAAAGACCAGATTATCTAGTATGTAATGAATATTATAATGCAGAAGATAAAGAAAAATGGCACACTGAAGATTCTGATAGAATGTTTTATGATAATCTTTAAAAGATATATTTATTAATATGAAACTAATGAATTTACTTTTTGAATCAAAAGACAAACCAGAAACTTTTGAAACCTTTGCAGATACACGAGAAGCGGGTGCAGAAAAGATTGCCGATACAGCTCATAAAAAAGGAGGCTTAGCTCTTCTTACATGGCATCATTTCAAAGTTAAATTACCATATTATAAACGAGCAGCTGCCGGACGTTTTGATTTAGAAAAAGCAAAAGCAGAGTTTGATGCTACATATAAACGCATATCTACTTCAATGACACAAATTGAATTTCAAAGAGAAGTAGGTCGTTTAGAAGTATTAGGTGAATTGATAATACGAGAGGAAAAGGGACGATGATACGTTTAAAACAATTATTATTTGAAGATGATAAATCTAAAAAAACAGAAATTCCGGAATCTGAATATGAATTATTATATGATGGTTGGTTGAAGCGAGGAATTGCTGCGGCAAACTATTTAATTAAAAATGGATTTAGCAAAGTACATGCAGCGGCTTTCATAGGAAATTTTGCAGTAGAAAGTGGCGTTCGACCAAATGTTAGTCAAAATTTAACTAAAGGTTTAAAATTAGGATTTGGATTTAAACCAACTACGCCAGATCAAGCAAAAAAACAACCCGGATGGGCTGGATATGGTTTAGCTCAATGGACAGAAGGCCGAAAAAATAAATTAATAGCAGCTGGTGCAGAAACTACAAATGATCAACTAGATTTTATAATTTCTGAATTAGATGGAACTGAAAAAACAGCATGGGATAAAATAAAAGCTCAAAAAACAGTTGAGGGAGCAACAAAAGCTGTTGTTACATATTATGAAAGAGCTGGTGCACCTAAATTAAAAGATCGTACGGCAAAAGCAACTGAAATTTACAATGCGATTGCATCTACTACATCTAAAACATCAACACCAAAAAAACAAACTACAGATGACGATATCATTAAACAAATGAAAGATACTGACATCAACGCCGTTTTAGATTTATATGATCCACCTAAGACAAAAACAACTACTAAAACAACTGCCACATCATATCATACAGTTGTTTCTGGAGACACTTTATCTGGTATTGCATCAAAATATGATACTAAAGTAGATGTTATCAAAAAATTAAATAACTTGAAATCAACTGTAATAAAGCCAGGTCAGAAATTAAAAATCAAATGATTTGGATATTTACATATCATTTTATATTATAAGTTATGTTTACAGAAAATTTTATAATAAAATTATATATAGATTCAGTCAATGCAATGAACGGCACAGATTGGAAATGGCCAGAAAGTTGGGATAATTCTAGAAAAATCATGTTTTTAGATGAAGCATTAAGTTATGGAGAAAAAAATGAATTGTATGAACAGTGCAGTATTATTAGAGATGTCAAAACAAAAGTCCAAGGCAAAAAATAATCGAGGTACTTGGCAAGTAACATTACATGATGATTCAGTAAACACTTTTGAACATGTAATTGATTGTTTGATAGATATTTGCGGACATAACCAATTTCAAGCACATCAGTGTGCTTTAATCACTCATAATCGTAAACGATGTGTTGTATATAAAGATCGTTGGGATGCGTGTGAAAATGTACGTAAACTTTTAAAGAGTGAAGGTCTAAAAGTAACAGTCGAAAAACATGAAAAAAGTATTTAATTGGTTTACTCGTATTAGAATTTCAATGTTGCATGCCGAATTTCATCGCAATATGAAAAGAGCTGAACAAGCAAGAACTAACAGAGACATTGGTAAATTTAAACAGCATATATATCGAGCAGAAGATGCTTGGCGTAAAATAGTTATATTAACAGAAAAATCAAAATAAATGGGAAGAAAATCAGCTCACACCGGAGAATCTCCGAAGGATCGTTCAATCAACATCATGGACAAATTTATTGCACGTAGCAATAAACGAGAAGCTCATAAAGCTTTATTACCATTACGGCGTAAAGATACTAACGTTCCTATAGATTTATGGCCTTTGAAAGATCAATTGGAATATTGGGAATCAAGAACAGATGCAGATCGCTTTGATGAAGAATATACACACTATTCAAAATGGATACTAGAAGTACAACAACATACAGGAGTGCATTCATCTACATTTACTTCATACATAAAACCAATACAAGAAACAGTTAAAGGGTTGTTTGAATCAAAAACATTTCCTAGAGCAGCTGCCCGAGAATTAAGAAAACACGGTGTTTATTAATGGAAGACAAACAGTATAAATACATTTATGGTTTAGGCAAAACTGCATTAGATATTCCTGAAAGCGAAATTCGTTATGCAATGGAAAATACAAAGTCTAATGCAGAAGCTGCACGTTTTCTAAAAGTTTCTTTTACAACATATAAAAAGTATGCTCGTTTATATACTGACAGAGAAACTGGTAAGACACTATATGAATTGCATAAAAATCAATTTGGTGTTGGAATTCCAAAAGACGTACAAAAAGCTGCAAAAGGAATTTATAGCATAACAAATATACTTGAAGGTAAGCATCCGCAATATCCAACATGGAAGCTACGTAACAGATTATTAGCATTAGGAATATTCAAAGAAGAATGTTCAAGTTGCGGTTATGCAGAACGTAGGATAACAGATGATACGGTGCCATTACTCTTAGATCATATTGACGGAGATGAAACAAATCATCAAGTTGATAATTTGCAAATGCTTTGTCTCAATTGTTTTTATCAGCAAACCGGTAATCCATTTAATCAAGAAAAAGAAAAATATTGGAATTACAATTTGCTTGAGTGATATTTATTATAGATGATATCATTAAAGAATCTTATAGTTGAAGGTCGTTACGATAGTTTAGTAACATCGCTATCAAACAAACTACTAAGCATCATAAAAGATAGTTATGAAAATGTAGATGATTATACTGGCATCTTCTCTGGTCAAAAGATTTATTTCAAACAAGGAGAAACAGTTCCTAATATTGATGATGATTCAGAATTTACGCATATCTATTTTGAAGAAGTAGAAAATACAACTATTCCCGTAGAATTTTATTTGGCATTCAAAGTAATGTGGGTTGAAGGACTCAATGATTTTAAATACGGTGGAGATGCATACAATGCAACAACACGTGATTCAGCCGAACCACCGCTTATTGAAATACGATTTGAAATGGATCCTGCAGACTATCCTCGCATATTAAGTGATGTTGCAATGCATCTTCGAGACATACTTCGTCATGAAATTGAACATACAACGCAAAGTGGTTGGAATACGATAGATGGAAAATACATTGCATCAGATCAAGCTCTTCGTAAAAAAATAGAATCTGGTAAAATGCCGGCAGCAAGATACTTTACATTGCCAAAAGAAATCCCAGCAATGATACAAGGTTTATATTTCAAAGCTAAAAAAAGCAAACAACCGTTTAAACAAGTAGTAAATGATTATTTAGATTTATGGGTTAACAACGGCACATTGATAAATCAAGATAAAGAATATATATTAAAAACATGGAGAGAATATCTCCCTAAATTAGCAATACGTCAGGAGTTGTAATGCAGTATATTGATGAATCAGATCCATGTTGGTCTGGATATGAAATGATTGGAATGAAAAAGAAAGGGAAAAAGAAAGTTCCTAATTGTGTTCCTATTAACGAAGCAGAAGGTTTTTGTGAACAATGCTTAGTAGAATATATTAAAGAAGCATACGCTACAGATAAACCTGAATTCATTGAAATGGTTCAACCAGGACTTAATGAAGCAGAATATCAAGGTCGCAAAGTGCAATTGGGTAAACCAATGCGCGGCGATGTTAAGAAATTCAAAGTTTACGTTAAAAATGACAAAGGCAACGTTGTAAAGGTCAACTTTGGCGACCCCAATATGAGAATCCGTAAAAGCAATCCAGCACGTAGGCGTTCATTTAGAGCAAGACATCGTTGTGAAACTCCAGGGCCAAGATGGAAAGCTAGATATTGGTCTTGTAGAAAATGGTGATTTGAATTTTGAAAACGTTTTCATATATTTATTTGTATGGAAAAGATTCAAGTCACATTGCAAGAAATTTGGCAAGCAACACGTCCGATAGTTCAAAAGAACAAGAAAAAATATACTAGAAAAACTAAGCATAAAGGCACCGATAATAAAACGGCATAAGTAAATACTAATTTATATTAAGTTTTTTATGAAATAGGTTATGATTTTTATATTTATTAATAAATCAACCTATCATGAACAAAATTATTTTATTTATTACGGTTTTACTAGCAACACATATTACATTATGTCAATGTAATGCATATCAAGCATTTGAAAGTTTTGGATCAACTACATTGCCAACACAAGGAGGAACATGGGCTGCAAATTCCATGTTATCTACTACAAATGGTGCTCGTATAGGTGCTAGAGCTATTGCATTTAATGGTGCTGGAGATTGGATAAGAACACCTCAACTTGCATCTCCTAGCGTATTTTCATTTTGGTATAGAAGAAGCACAAACACAACGGCTTGGCCTTTAATTGTAGAAACATCTCCGGATAATGCAACATGGACTACACGAAGCACTATAACTAATGCTACTGCAACATATCAACAATATACATTAAATTTAGGGGCATTGGGTTTAACTAATGTATATGTTAGAATGCGAGATAATAGAGCAAGCGGTGCACATGAACGTTATATTGAAGATATGACTTGGACGTCAACTAACTCAACTGATAACAATATGGTACCTTTTCCAGTTACTGGCAATTGTACACAAACAATTGGTTCTCAATTCATAATCATTGACCAGGGCGGGCCAAATGAAACATACAATAACAGTATGGATCACACTCTTGTATTGCAACCTTCGGATCCTACTAAAAAAATAGAATTAACATTTACTGCATTTAGTTTAGAAACAGCATATGATACATTGTTTGTATATGATGGGCCAACTACTTCATCAACTAGGATCGGATCATATACAGGCACAACTATTCCTGGAGCTATAACTTCTACATCTGCAGGTGGTGAATTAACATTGCGAGTAAAAACAGATGTATCAAACATAGGAACATGGACGGGATTTCAAGCAACAGCAAACATGATAACACCACTACCGGTAGAACTTTTATATTTTGAAACGCGACATTATCCGTTATTTAACGTTTTAAATTGGGCAACCGCTTCTGAATCAAATTCTTTAAACTTTGTCGTTGAACACTCAACGGATGGAGAAACTTGGATACCAATTGGAATTAAACCTGCTGCGGGATATTCTGCAGAAAAAATAACGTATACATATTTACATATATACAAAGAGCATGTTATAAATTATTATCGATTAGTGCAATATGATGTAGATGGTGCATATAAAATTTACGGTCCTATTGCATCGGATAATAGGTTATCGCAGAAAAGAATTATACGATACATTAATTTAATAGGCCAAGAAGTAGATGCCAATACACCAGGTGTAGTTATTGAAGTTTATGACGATGGCACTATAAGAAAGGTGTTACGATGAGTGAACTAGTTGCCAGATTGATGTCTATTTTAATTGCAGTTACATTTCCATTTCTAATCATTCAATTTGGTGACGAACAATCATTAAGTGCTTATTGGAATACTCCGGCACAACCCTTATTCATTATCATGAATGCAGTTACATCATATTTTTTATTCTCCATGGAACGTTGGCAATTCTCAGCAATACTTCTTTTATTGTTAACGGCATTTAATTTTCATGAATGGCCTGTATTTCATAATATATTAGCTGTTACTTTTTTTATAGTATCTACATTGTTTGTTGCATTAGGACACAGATTTACGTGGTATACTGCGTTAATGATTATTGGAGGCATCGTTGCTTATCATGATTTTTTAATAGGCGAAATTATATGTGTTGAATTGCTTTGTGCATATCACTTACATTTAATGTTATATAGACTTTGGTTGTTACATCGGCATAAAAAACATGCACAATTGGTTGGACGTTAGCTCTTTATTTCATATAATATAGAAAAATAAAAGAGCTATGAAAAAAACAAAAACAATTGGCGTTGTAATGTTTACGCCAGAAAATTCTAATCCTTACATTTCTGAAGTAGGCACAGGTAATGACATTACATCATTGTTCCGCCCCATTATGGTAAAACATGCGGTAGATAATGGTGAAGCCTTAGAATATGATTATGAAACGGGTCGTGCTAGAAGAATTTCTAGAAGTGAAATTGAACATTTGATAGTAGAAGCAATAATAGAACAATCAGAACAAACTATGCCTAAACAAGAAATGGATGCAACGTTAGCATTGATTCATAATGCACATAAGATTAAACCAGCTAACTTAGAAATGTCTGATATCAAATGGAAGTATTTGGTTAGATCGGCAGTTAGAGGTAAGAACATCATGATGGTTGGTCCTGCAGGTTGTGGTAAGACACAAGCGGCTAAAGAATTACCTAAGGCAACAGATCGTCCATTCTTTTATTTTAACTTGGGTGCAACTCAAGATCCAAGAGCAACCCTTATTGGTAATACCCATTTCAAAGACGGCCAGACAACCTTTGATGAATCTGCATTTGTAAAAGCAATTCAAACCAAAGATGCAATCATATTGCTAGATGAGTTATCAAGAGCACATCCAGAAGCATGGAACATCTTAATGACTGTATTGGATGAAGGCCAACGCTATTTGAGATTGGATGAAGATGTTAATTCTCCTACAATTCAAGTTGCACAAAATGTATCCTTTATTGCTACAGCAAACATTGGTACAGAGTATACTTCAACCCGAGTATTGGATAGAGCTTTGATGGATCGTTTTGAAATTATCGAAGTAGACATCTTATCTAAAGAACAAGAAATTAATTTGCTTTGCAAACGCTTTCCGGCAGTGAAAGGTGGTATGATTGAAGCAGTAGCAGACATTGCAGATGCAACTCGTAAGGAGTGGAGATCAGAAGAAGGTAAATTATCCACAATGGTATCTACTAGGATGACCGTTAGAATATGTGAATTATTGGCAGACGGATTTTCTTTATCAGAAGCCGCTGAGGTTGCAATCTTTCCTTTCTTTGATGCATCAGGCGGTGCTGACTCAGAAAGAACCTTTGTTAAACAAATTGTACAAAAGCATATGGCTACCGAAATGAAAGACATCTTCAATACAGGCGAAGAAGATGGCAACGGTATTCCATTTTAATTTTTCATAGCTCAAAAAGGAAACAGTTACGGCAAAAATCACCATTCGTTAATCAGCGTGATCTGTTTCTTTTTTTTCTATTTTGCTTGGAAACTGGCAAATAATTTCTTATATTATTTATATAAAAATTAAAGATATGTCACAAAAACAAAATCCAACTAAGACAACATATTATGCATCTAGCTTTTGGTTAGATAGAGAGTTTGATACTAACTTTAAAACCGAGCATGGCGGAGTTGATTTAACTAAATTAGCTGCTGCACAAAGAGCAATTGGTAACTTTGTTAATATTGTTACTGGCAAACAAATACCAGTTGTATTTCAAAGTAGTGATAATAGTTATACTGACGGAGAACGTGTTGTTATTGGAACTAAATTAGAAGATAAGAATTTTGATCCTGCAGTTGGGTTAGCACTTCATGAAGGCTCGCATATTGCTTTAACTAATTTTGATTTATTTAAAAGTTCAAACAAAACTTATACGGGGTTCATTGAAAATACAGAGTTTGCAAATATTATTCGTTTGAATGGCGCCGATCCGGATATGACAATGACTCGTTCAGATTTCAATATTATCAAAGATTTGTTAAATTGGATTGAAGATCGTAGAATTGATTATTATATTTATACAACAGCTCCAGGTTATCGTGCATACTATGAAGCAATGTATAACAAATATTTCAATGACAAAGTTATTGATAAAGCATTGCAACAACATGAAAAGACAGAAGAAACTTGGGATGATTACATGTTTCATATTATTAATTTTACTAATCCTAACAGACAATTAGATGAATTAGTTGCATTGAGAAAAATTTGGTCTTTGATTGATTTGAAAAACATTGCTCGTTTGACATCTACAACGGATTGTTTGTTAGTAGCATTAGAAGTATACAAAGAAATCAAAAAAGCCGTTGCAACGGCACAGCCTCAACCAGGAAATTCAAACAATACACAACAACAAACAGGTTCAGGCGTTGGGTTTGGATCGGGAGAATCTGATGATGAAAGTGAGTCTGATGAAAGTGAATCTGATGAAGAGACTGACGGCGGCGAAGATAGTGAATCAACATCATCTTTAACTGATAAGGAATTAAAAAAGCTTAACGAAGTTATTGAAAAGCAAAAAGATTTCTTAAACGGAGAAACAAAGAAAAACGGTCGAGTTACCAAGCAACAATCGCATATTATTAATGCAATGCGAGAATCTGGAACAGAAATCCGTTCTGTTGCAACTAATGAAGCCGGCACAGCTGATATAATTGATACCATTGTTATTAAAAAATTAACACCAGGAATCATTCAATCATTGCCGCAATTGTTCGCCGGCGTTGTTTACGTAGATGGTTCTAGAAATTATCAACGAGATTTAGAATCTAACTCTTACAATGTAAGAGGTGTTAGAGAAACAGATGAAGCGGTTACTAAAGGTATTATTCTAGGTAAACAATTAGGTAGAAAATTGCAAATACGAGATTCAGAACGAAGTCTTAAATCTACTAGATTGCAGTCTGGTAAAATTGATAGACGTTTAATTTCACAATTAGGTTATGACAATGTAAATGTATTTCATAGAATTGTAACGGATAGATTTAAGAATTATTTTATTCATATTTCAATTGATGCCTCAGGTTCAATGAGCGGTACTAAATTTGCAAATGCAATTACATCAGCAGTTGCAGTTGCACAAGCAGCATCAATGACAACAGGTATACGAGTTCAAATATCATTGCGAGGAACTAGTAATATTAATTCTAATAAAGAACGTTGTGTAACCGTATATGCATATGATTCAGCTCGAGATAAAATGAGTAAAATTAGAACAATGTTCAAATATTTGACTACATTTGGATGTACACCGGAAGGATTATCATTTAAAAGTATTGAATCAGATATACGTAAAGATGCAAAAGGCGATGAATGTATTTTTATAAATTATTCAGATGGCGAACCAACAACGGTATCTGGTTGTGCGTATAGATATAATGGTGTTGAATTTACACGAAAAGTTATTAATACATATCGCGAATTGGGCATTAACATCATTTCATATTTTATTTATGATAGTGGTTGGTTACCTGACAGCTCTCGACGCAGTTTTAAAACAATGTATGGAGCAGATGCACAATTTATTAATCCAACCAATATGAATGAAGTATCCAAAACGGTAAATGCAAAGTTCTTGGAATTAGCAGATTAATATCATAATATATTTATATAAAAGTTATAAACAAAAAAGGAAAGGTTATATGAGTAAACAAATCGAGTTCAATTCAGATGCTCGCGCAAAATTGAAAGCAGGAGTAGATGCATTAGCAAATGCAGTTAAAACGACGCTAGGTCCCAAAGGAAGAAATGTAGTTATCGGAAAGAAGTTTGGCTCACCGCACGTTACCAAAGATGGTGTATCTGTTGCTAAAGAAGTTGAACTTAAAGATCCAATTGAAAACTTAGGTGCTCAAATGGTTAAAGAGGTTGCATCTAAGACTGCTGACTCGGCAGGGGATGGAACAACCACAGCAACCGTATTAGCACAAGCGCTTGTTACGGCAGGACTTAAGAGTGTTGCAGCTGGATCAAATCCAATTGATTTAAAAAGGGGGATGGATAAGGCAGTTACTGCAGTTGTTGCAGAACTTAAAGAAATGTCCACTCCGGTTGGTGTTGATGCTGACAAGGTAAAACAAGTTGCAACAATATCTGCAAACAATGATGAAGCAATTGGAGGTCTTATAGCCGAAGCAATCAAGGTTGTTGGTAAAGATGGTGTAATCACTGTTGAAGAAGCAAAAGGAACTGAAACAGAAGTAAAAACAGTTGAGGGAATGCAATTTGACAGAGGTTACCTATCTCCATACTTTGTTACGAATACAGAAAAGATGACGGTAGAAATGGATAGTCCATTAGTATTGCTTGTTGACGGCAAAGTATCTTCAATGAAAGAATTGCTTCCAGTATTAGAGCCAGTAGTTCAATCAGGTCGAGGATTGCTTATTGTAGCAGAAGATGTTGATGGGGATGCTCTAGGAACACTCGTAGTAAATAGAATTAGAGGTGCATTGAAAATTGCAGCAGTTAAAGCTCCGGGATTTGGAGATAAACGCAAAGCAATGCTAGAAGACTTAGCAGTTCTATTAGATGCAACAGTTATTTCAGAAGAAACAGGATACAAATTATCTGATGCAGATATGGACATGTTAGGAAGTTGTGAGAAGGTAGAGATTACCAAAGACAAAACAACTATCATTAATGGATATGGTGAATCAGATGCAGTTCAAAAACGTATTGCTACAATTAGAACAGAGATTGAACAAACAACATCTGACTATGAACGTGAGCGTCTTCAAGAGCGTTTAGCTAAATTAGCTGGAGGTGTTGCTGTATTGTATATTGGAGCTCCAACTGAAACTGAAATGAAAGAAAAGAAAGACCGAGTAGATGATGCATTAGCCGCAACAAGAGCAGCAGTTGAAGAAGGCATTGTACCCGGCGGGGGTGTTGCTTTGATTAGATGTACGACAGCATTAGACGCAGTAAAAACAAGTAATTCTGATGAAAAATTAGGTGTGGATATTGTAAGAAAGGCATTAGAAGCTCCATTAGATCAAATTATTACAAATGCTGGCGGTAACGGTAAAGTAGTATTATATCATGTACAAGAAGGCAAAGATGCATTTGGATACAATGCACGTACTAATGAGTATGGTGATATGATTGAAATGGGTATTATCGATCCAACTAAAGTAACCAGAACAGCCGTTGAAAATGCAGTATCTATTGCATCTATGGTATTGATGACAGAATGTGTTATTGTAGATGAGCCTAAAGAAGATGATGAACCACAAATGCCAATGATGTAATGACACCATTGTATTATCATAACAAAGAAGCATACATAGTAAAAAGGAGCGTTTTGATTCATCATTTTGCTCCTTCATTGGACACAGAACCAAATTTAGAGTATGTACAAATGTATAGGGATTGGGTTGGAGCAGATCATGTATTGAGAACTCCAACTCATTTTCTTTTTTGTGAAACAATTCATGACACGGAATTTGAAGAAATTAATTAATTTTATATAATAAGTTATGACAGAACGAGAATTGCAATTATTGGGATTTACAAAAGAAGTAAGTGATGGAGCTACACATATCAAAGAGGATGGTTCAGAATGGGTAGAAGATCAATTTTATTACTATTCATTAGATATTGCAGCCGGCTTTGGATTCATAACATGTGCTTCGGATGAAGTAGGTGAAGATGGCCAATGGTTTGTTGAATTCTTTGATTCACATCCTTCAATTCGTTTTACAGAATTCGGAGAAATGCAAGCATTGATTAACTTAATAACAAGTAGGATTGTAAAATGAATCAATTAGATAAACAATACCAAGAGCTATTATTTGATATCATTGAACGCGGTGTTGATAAGGATACTAGAAACGGAAAGACACGTTCTGTATTTGGTAAACAGATCAGACACGAAATGAAAGATGGCTTTCCGTTACTCACAACAAAGAAAATGTATTGGAAAGGTATCGTAACAGAATTATTATGGTTCCTACGCGGCGATACAAACATTAAGTTCCTTGTTGATAATGGCGTTCATATATGGGATGGCGATGCTTATAAAAAATATTCTCATCATTTTATAGGTTACGAAGATGTTCCAAATCAAGAATGGTTTATTGATAAAATTAAAACAGATTTTAAATTTGCCGAAAAGTGGGGTGATTTAGGTCCTGTGTATGGTAAGCAGTGGAGAAAGTGGCACTTTAATGCTAAATTTGATATGAATGGTAAATATCACGAAGAAAAAGGTATAGACCAAATCGAAAACCTAATCAACGACCTTAAAACAAACCCAGATTCAAGACGTTTAATGGTTTCAGCTTGGAATGTTGGTGAATTAGATCAAATGACACTTCCACCTTGTCATTATGGATTTCAAACGTATACAAGAGAGTTGACAACTAAAGATAGATTAAAAATATGGATCGATCGATGTACTGATGCCGAATATAAACAAGGATTAGAGGAAGCATTTAATGATTGGAATAATCCTAAATGGGCTCATGGAGTTTTTGAAACGGATATGGATGATGCAAAAATACCAACTAGAGCAATCTCCCTAATGTGGAATCAACGTTCAGTAGATACATTCCTAGGTTTACCATTCAACATTGCATCTTACGGATTACTCTTAGAAATCATTGCTAAAATGACAAACATGGTTCCTGATGAATTGATTGGTAATTTAGGTGACACCCATTTGTATCACGATCATATGTCTCAAGCAAGAGAACAACTAGTAAGAGAACCATACGCTCTACCAAAGCTTTGGATAAATGATGAATTTTGGGCTACTGAGAATGATGTTAAGCATCTTGATACTGATGTATTAATCAATTCAATGCTTATAGAAGACTTTCAAATTGAAGACTATCAATCACACGCAGCAATCAAAGCACCATTATCAACATGATCAATATTTATTAATATGAAATGGTTGTTAACAATATACATGTTATTATTTGGATACGCATTTTCACAATGTGTAGGAACTCAATCATTTACTTTAACACCACCTCCCGCAGCAGGAACATATCAGCCTGGTCAAACCGTAACATTGTGTTATACTATGACGGGTTACACACAAGCAGGTACTAATTGGATCGAAGGATTTGATTTAACTCTAGGAGCAGGTTGGGCTTCTGTGTCTCCACAAACAGCACCAGCTAATTGCGGCGGAAATGCAACAGGAGGTCAGTGGGTATGGAAAACTTCGGTAACATCAACTACGACACCAGTACAAACAGTAGGACCAGGATATTTCTTTGATTTAACAGTAGATGGCAATCCTGGAAATGACTTTGGAGATTCAGGTTCATGTACATGGACATTTTGTGTAACACTTACAGTAGCTAACGTATGTACACCACAAAGTTTACTTGTACAAGTAACTGCCGGTCCGGATGGATTATGGGGAAGTTATACTAGTAACACGTGTGATGCAGTAACCCCATTCACAGTATTCAATGGAACAATCAACGCCGCACCAATTGTGTTAGGTGCAATACAACATAACTAAAAAAAGGAACACTATGAAAAAACTATTACTCTTTGTTGGATTGCTAATTAGCAGCATTGCAACAGCACAATTAACAACAACCAACCCGGATACAGTCTGTTATCAAACCACAGCATTATCAACATATCAAGTACCTTCGGTAGGTGCAGGAACATATACTTGGACAGTCCCAGCTTGTGCTACTCTAGTTTCAGGCCAAGGAACCAATTCAATATCTGTCAATTGGTCAGCTTGTCCTCCCGGATTGATTAACAATGCAATCACAGTTTCATATACTAGTCCAGCTGGATGTCCCGCAACTCCAGTAACACTCAATGTATTAATTTATCAGGTTGTTCCTGTGATAACTCCTATAGGTCCATTTTGTGCCAATGATCCATGTGTGACATTAGCAGCAACACCTGCAGGTGGAGTATGGTCTGGTACGGGAGTAACTGGTAATCAATTTTGTCCAGGCGTCACAAACTCTTTGATAACATATACTTATACACAAAGCGGATGTACATTCTCTGCTAGTACCGGTGCTCAAATTAATCCAACGCCAGTATTATCTCCAATACAGCACAATTAATGAAGTCTTGGTTGTACATATTATTCTTGGTGCCTTTGCTAGCAATCTCGCAGCAGACCGTAGAAATATGTGGTGATACGAAGACTTTTAGCTATTCAACACAATCGGACATTGCAAGTAGCATTGAATGGTATGTAAATGGTGCATATTATTATGGAGAAGAGATTAGCATAACATGGTCACAACCAGGTACGTATACACTTACAGCAACAGCAACAGCCGATGGTTGTAGTAGCACTCCACAAACATACACAGTTACTGTTACGGAATGCGATCCATTAGTATATTTTGTTCCTAATACATTTACTCCCAATGGCGATGAATTTAATACAATGTGGGGTCCGGTATTTAATGGACCTTATGACAAACAAGATTTTCATTTAATGGTATTCAATCGTTGGGGCAATTTAATTTGGGAAAGTTGGAATGATGCAGAACGTTGGGACGGAATGTATGATGGTCGCAAAGTGGCAGATGGAGTTTATACTTGGGTTATTGATTTTGGTTTATTAGATACTGATGAACGTAGAGTGATTCATGGACACGTAACAATTCTCAGATAAAAAAGTTACAAAAATATTTGGATTACAGTAATTATTTCTTATATTATGAATATAATTAAAAAGAGATGGAAATAATTCAAATAAATGCAGAAACATTTAGATTAATCAATCTTAGTAACAATGAAATCTTGTATACGGGTAGTTTAGAAGATTGCCAAACGGTATTGTATGCAGAAGAAGATAAAAGGTTACAAGAAGAATTTATCTTAATGATGAGTTGATACGTTCCCATCGTCTAACGGTTAGGACATTAGGTTTTCATCCTAAAAATCGGAGTTCGATTCTCCGTGGGAATACAATATTGCGGGCGGCAAGGTTGGTATCTTGGGAAGTCTCATAAGCTTTTTAAATCTGGTTCGATTCCAGAGCGGCGCAACAGCAGTTACTTGACTCCGATAGTTAACAGTAACAATCGTTAGGATTTCGGAAAGTCCATGAACGGTGGCGCAAGCTAAGAGATACTTGCAAAGGTAGAGTGCCAAACACGCAGAAACGAGATGTAAGGGTGATCTTGCATTGGTGCACAAATCTCTACCAATTTAGTCAGGTGGCGGAATGATAGTACAAAGAGTAATAGTATGTGCTTGATATGGTAGACGCAAAAAAACTGTAATGAGGTATGTCCAACCCTCACATTAAACAAAAAGGGTTAAACGCAGAAGTGCGGATGCCGTGCAGGTTCGAATCCTGTCCTGACTACAACACGTAAACCTAAGTACCCAAACAGCGGTGAGTAACGGGCTAAGTTATATACAATTCCTCGGAGCTGGGAGTAGAATGCTTAGGAGCGTGTTTTTTATTGTCCTATGGTGTAATTGGCAACACGTCTGGTTTTGGTCCAGAAGAGTCGAGGTTCGAACCCTTGTGGGACAACGCAAAAAACAAGTGACGTAGTTTCCTTACCTCAACGGAGATGGGTTTTACAAGTCACATATTTATTTATGACAGTACCTACCACGCTTTGGATTTGGGTGTCCCAGGTCGGCGTACCGGGGTAGGTCTTTTACCTCCACTGTTAGCAATAACAGAACCCTCTAGTTCTCCGGTTCTAGAGATTTGAATCCCCCCTGCGTTGAGATAGACGTAGGCCAAGTGCCATCGAGCATACCGTTAGATCTGCTCACTCGTATGGCCTTTTTGGTATTGGGAAGTAGGACCTGCTTCATGGGTGCAAGACGTTGCCTTCATGAACAACCTTATAACCACTATCGCCCCTTAGTAAGACTGCTTGATCAACAGCCACTGCTAAGGGTTTTTTTTTTGTGTTCGAATCTTTTGAAACATGATATTTATTTTATATATTCTATTATGAAACATGTTATAACCTTTATATCAGATACGCACGGTAAGCACACGCAAACAACAAAAGATTTACCTGGTGGTGACATTTTGATTCATGCCGGTGATTTCATGAATTCAGGTTGGTATAAAACAGAAGCTATCGAGTTTTTCAATTGGTTTGATGCAATTAACAATTATGATACAAAAGTATTCATTGCCGGCAATCATGACCGCATAATGCAGGATGATCCGGATTGGGCTGCAGGATACTTAACAGGATACAAAACAATAGATTATCTACAAGATGATGAGTTAGGTGTATATCATGATGATTTGAACGGTAAAGGTGCTGAAGATAATATTCATATTTATGGCTCGCCATGGCAACCTGAATTTCATAATTGGGCATTCAATCTTCCTCGTAATGGAGATGCTCTTAAAGATCGTTGGGCTGCAATACCGTCTAACACGGATATTCTAGTAACTCATGGACCTGCATTTGGATTCTTAGATATTCCAGGTTTTGGTACTCCGATGAATGTAGGTTGTGAAATGCTTAGACATCGCATAGATGAATTGCGTCCCAAGATACATGTATTTGGTCATATACATGGCAGTGCAGGATATTATTTTAATGGGCACACTCATTTCATTAATGCTTCAGTGCTCAATGAAAGATATGCATACAGTAATGTACCGTTAACATGCGAATGGGATAACATAACAAATGAGATAGTATGGTTGAACAAGTAATGATGTTAGTATTTTGTTGGGTGGTAATAGGAATTGGATACT
>Ga0315909_10001866_pt1 | contig 27805 bp, 5 predicted proteins | sample LakEriMetagenome_11_FD_203527 | JGI IMG/M metagenome (GOLD analysis project Ga0315909, IMG submission 203527) | Freshwater fungal communities from buoy surface, Lake Erie, Ohio, United States - Buoy 2 MA125 | ecosystem: Environmental > Aquatic > Freshwater > Lake | place: USA: Lake Erie, Ohio... | reverse complement strand
AATCTGGAAATAGCAAAAATCTTGATTTATATAAAGTTGTTAGAGGCAGGGGTGACTTATTAAAACAAATCCATGATTCATATGTATCTAATGATACACCAAACGAAGATGAATTGCCTAAAGCTCAAACTATTGGTGATATAAAAATAGGTCTAGGTAAAATTGCAGATTACGAATATGCAAGAGGAAGACGTGATGGTACAGGTTTAACTGATTATGGAAATCCTTTACTAGGTACTAATCCTAAAAGGGATGATGCTATAAATTGGATGATGACTAATGTTTTACCAATCGCACAACCTTACTATACTACTCCAGCAGAGCAAACTGAAGCTGTTGATTTTATATATAATACTGGTAGAGATCCTAGAATATATCAATTAGATCAATATTTAAAAAGCATAGGTCAATCTGGATTACCTAATAGAGGTAGTTTTAATATTGACTATTATGGAGCTAAGGCTGATAAAAAAGCCGTAGCGGCAAAGTTGGCAGAGCTAGATAAATTGTGGCAACAATATGCACCTGCTATTAATAAGCTTTCAGTAAATGATAGACGTCAGCTATTAAATAAGGGTCGTGATTTCTATTATCAAAACATAGACCTTAAACCCGATGGTACTCCATCAGATGCATATTACAATACATGGTATGGTAGAATTTGGAATACAAATGATGCCGCACCATTTGATCCTAATGATAAAAGATTTAAAAAGGTAAAACAAGCTGGAGGATCTACAGAAGAAGAAATACTTGCAAATAGAAATAGAGCATTTCAAGATATTATTGTAGATGATGAAATGTTTGATGAAGGTGATTTCGAGTTATATTTAGATCAAGCTCAAACTGGTGGTGAATTACCTGATGACTATCAAGACTTTTTAAACTATAGTGAAACAGCGCCTGAAAATAGAAGACCTGACTCCGAGTGGCAATATGGTAACCCTAGACAATATGATCACTATGGTATGTGGGATGCATTAGGCAAGCCTAAAACTTTTGAAGAAGCTTTAGCTAAAAATCCTCATTGGCAACCAGATCCTTATGATGGTATGTATCATGGCTTTAGTACTAACCCTGATACAGGTGTTTGGTTAAAGTCACACATACCAGGAGAATCTCATCCTGGAGATACCGGCTGGATGGAGTATAAGGACTTTATGTTGAGCAATGACCGTAACTGGGGAGGTAAAAATCAAAACTTAGTATTTGATCCTGAGCTGCAAAGAATGCGCTATATAGAAAGAAAACAAGATGGAGGTGGCATTATCAATATGATGCAGCAATATGGTTATAAGCCTGCACCAGAAACACCAGATGTTTTTGATCAAATGCAAAAGATGGGAATTCTTCCACAACCAACACCAACTTTATTAGATCAATATAATCAAGTGATGAATGCCTTTGATAAACCAAAACCTGTGAGATTTAAAATACCTGAAGATTACTATACGCGATTGATGCAACAAGAAAATGGTGTTAATAAAGGTTTAAAAGATGGAAGATATTATCAGTATACATCTGAAGAAGGTGGTAATGATACAATAGGTTATGGTCATAAGCTAACAGATGATGATGTTAAAACTAACAGATATTCTAAAGGGCTTACTAAAGATGAGGCTATTGCGTTAATGCGTAATGATGCAGAAGAACATCTTGATCGCACATTAGAGCAGTATGAAACAAAATTTGGAAAAGGTTCTTTTGATAAGTTACATCCTGATTTAAAAGTACTTGCATTAGACTTTGTTTATAATGGTCTTCCTATAGAAGAATATCCTAACTTTTTTGGGGCAGCGAATCAGTATTCTACAACAAAAGATGCTACTGTAAAAAAACAAGCTTATGAAAAGATGCTTAAGAACTATATACGAAATGTGAAAAAAGATGGGGTGCTAGTCCCATTAGGTGAAAGAAATAAATATACAAGAAGCGTATTGGACAATTTAAAATAACTTAGAATGAGAAAAGTTAAAATAAAATCATTACCTAAGGCACAAACTAATATTCCAGACTGGAGAGATTTCCTTAGACGTGAAATGAAAGTAGCACCCACACAAAATCTTGTAGGGGATATAAGGGAAGTTAAAACGCAACCTGTTGTAGCAGAATCTACTAGACCTGCTAATATACCTAAAGCTCCTGACACATGGAAAGATAAAAGTGGTAAACAGATTATAGAAGAAGCTAAAGCGCAGGAAGCGTATGATGCTTTACCAGAAGCATTAAAACGTCAAGATGTACTTACGGCAGATACTAGAAGCGATACTGAAAAATTTGCAAGACGTGCCTGGACAGCTGTAAGCCATCCTATGGAAACTATAGCTGCTGTTAACAGAGGTTACGATATTCCAAGTGGATCACTGGGAATGCATAATCCTTATGAAGGGTATGGCGTAGGATCACCAATGACTTCAGTGGTAGATATGGCTGCTGGTATACCTGCTTTTGTAATAAATGCTGGTGGTAGACAAGTAGAAAAATTTGTTGATAATCCGTTAGAATATGGTTTAACAAATACATTAGGTTTATTTGATCCAAGATATAGCGGAGAAGCACTAGGAAATTATTTAGATTTAGCCGCAGCAGTTCCTGTTGCAAGGGCTGCTTCACCCTTATTAAAGAGTGCTGGAAAAAGTGTTATTACAAGAACGGGAGAAGTAAAGAATATACTTTTTGAACCAAAGCTTTCTAGTAAACAGAGTTCACTATACGATAAAGAAAAAACCCAAAAGTTTTTAGACTATGTGTATGGTAATGGTATGTTTACAAATCCTAAAAACATTAAAGAGTGGGATGTAAGACGTTGGAGTAAGCAGCTTCAAGATGAAGTTTATCAAGTTAAAAGCTCACCTGAGTACAAAGATGCATTAGATGATTTTAATTTTCATGAGTATCAGTTGCAAAATGCGAGAATGGCTAAGTTTGATGGAGAAACTATTGATCTACAACCGTATATAGAAAAAGTTAAAAATGCACGAAATCATCTAAATACGTTTGATATAGATGTTATAGCTAATTTGCAAAATAAGTATTTACAAAAGGCAGTAAATAAACTTCGCTATCCTATTGACGTTAACTCATTTCAAAATGCGGCTTCTGGTTATTTTGGAAAAGTGCTACCAATTGTAGGTAGTGAAACTGAAGTTTTAAAAGTTGGTAATTTAATGCCTTGGGAAACGCAAGAAACTTTTGATAAACTTGGTCTATTAGGACAATCTTCTGCAGATTCATATTTAGGATTACCTAAGGTTTCTCATGTATTTCCTGATTTTAGAACACAAGTTTCAAAAATAAGTACACCAGGTGTTGCTGTTCAAGTGTTAAATAAAGTTTCAGGTCAACCTTTAATGCGATTCTTAGAAAGTCCTGGAGGTTTATCTACATTTAGAAGTAAACTAACACCACAGTCAATAGCAAATACTTCAAAAAGATTGAAATTTTTACAAGATAATGACATATCTGTAGACTGGGTAAATCCAAACAACTTTATGTTTGACCCTGCAACAGGTGAAGTTGGTGTTGTAGATCTTTCAGGAATACCTGAATCAGCTTTCACAGATATGTATGATCGTACAAGTATTAGAAAAATAGGAAAATTTGGTGTAGACTATCCTAGTATCTATGAGAAAGGTATAGGAACCTTTTTAGAAAATTATGATAAAAGCTTATCTCCATCTTTAAGAAGATACCCTAGACATATTGATGAGTTAAACCGTAATATTCAAGGCTATAGTTTTCCGCAAGAAATAAAAGGTTCTGGTAGAATATGGGGAAATTTTGACTTAACTGAGCCACAATGGGAAATAGATATAAATAATCCAAACCCTGCTGGTTTTAAGAAAGGAGGTTCACGTAAAGATAAAGGTTTCCAGATTCTTACAGATACCAATGGTAAGTATGTATTTGTAAAAACCTAAACTTAAAAAGTTAAATCTTTGATAGCTAGGAATTTATTAAAGAAATCAGTATCTTATATATTATAATGACTATATTAGCGGTATGATAAAAAAGTATTACACAGGCGGTCCGTGGCAAGATGTTCTTGGAGATAGCTATAACTCCACAGATACTATTGAGCTTAATGATCCTTATGCTAAATTGAGTCAACCTGGTGATATTAATTTAGACAATCTTCATAACAATCTCAATATAAAGCTTAAAAAACCTAAGGGTGGCATGAGCGGATTTATTGATAATCACCCTTATCTAAGAGATACTGTACACGGTCTTGTGTCGGGAGCAACAATGGCTCTTAACTATCAAGACCAAAATAGAATGAAGAAGGTGCAAAGGGATTATCTTAATGATCCTTTTAATCTTTATGAAACTTCATCGATGAAAAAATATGGATCTTATCCGTGGCTTACTTCAACAGGACAGTTTACAGATTTTCCTAATGAAAAAGTTCCCGTATATGAACCTGGCTACCAAAATAGCGCATACACAAATCCTATGGCAACAGCAAAAAAAGGCGGCCAGCTTTATATGGCATTTCAAGGTGGCGGTTCAACAGACCAACTTGGACAAATGGGAGATCTTCCTAAATATGAAATGGGGGCAGGATCTCCTATACAAAATGCAATAAAAATGGATAGTAGTCACTACGGAATACCAACTGCTCAAAAGGGTGGTGGTTTTTTTACACCAGAAAAGCTTACTGATAATACTGAGAACTATGAGTATTATGAGAAACCTAATAACTTTTTAAATTATCTAAGAGATATGTCAGCTAATGCTGTAATTCAAAAAGCTTTAGGTAATAAGCGTAAAGGTCAACTTAGCGAATCTGAAGAAATGGGATTTGCTCAAATGGGAATGCAAGCTCCACAACAAACTTCTGAGCAAACCTCTCAAGAACAACTAATGCAAATGGTAGCTCAAGCTTTACAGCAAGGGGCTACTCCTGAAGAGGTTGATCAAAAGTTAATTGAGATGGGTATCCCTGAAGAGCAAGCTATGCAAATTGTAGATGCTGTGGTTCAGCAACTTCAAGGTGCAGGTCAAGAGCAAGCTCAACAAGAAATGCCAGAAGAAATGATGCAAGAAATGCCTATGGCTCAAATGGGTATGGGTATGAGTGGTAGTGATTTTCAAGAGTTTGGGTTTGATGGTCAAAATCCTCTTAACCCTTATTACACAGGAATGTATGATCCTAATGAAGCTAAGCAAGCTAATTCTCAGTTAATGCAAGGATTATACAGTTCTGCACAAGATGCATTTTCAAAACCTATTGCTAAAGCTAAACAAACTAATGCTGAATTTTATCAAAACATGCAAAAGCTACAAGATATGATAAATAAATCACAACAACCAACTACTGCAAAATATGGCGGTATTCCTAGAGCCCAGATTGGTAGACCAGCTAAAACAACAGAAGCTGATTTTGAAACTTGGTATAATACCGAGTTAGGAAAGCTTATTGCTAGCGGGGATCAAACTAAAATAAATGCTTTTGTAAATCAAGCAAGACAAACGGCATATGATTATGGATATAATCCAAATCAATTGGGTTATACAAATTTAAATACAAATACTGTAGCTGGAGGAAGAGATACTAAATATGATACTGAGTTAGAAACTCTTATTGCAGATTCAGAAGCTGAGTATGATAATGCAATGTTAAACAACGCAGATGCAGCAACATTGCAAGCAATTGAAGACAAGCGTGCTAAAGCTATGGATGCTTTAAATAAAAAGTATCCAGTTAGTACAAATAAAATTACTGCTGACTATTACGGATCTCCTGCAAAACCTACTACTCCCGCTGCAGGTGGAAATAGTACTAATACTAGTACTAATACTAATACCAATACAGGTGGAGGCGGTGCAGGTGGTTATCAGTTTAATCCAGCAATGCAAAGTTTATTACAAGCAATGGCAGCTGGTTATACTAAAACACCTTTGTTTGGTTTTAGAACAAAACGTAACATCAATGCATTATTTAATCAGGCTATGGCTCAGCAAATGATTAATATGCAGGGTCAAGGACAAGGAACTGCCGGTGCTGCTGGAACTACGGTACCTGGTGCACCTGTTACGGGTCCTGGTGCAAATGCTCAGTATAATACTTGGTTTAAAGATAATAACATTAACCGTTATGATATTACACAAGGTCCTAATAGATATAAGATGAGAATCCGAGCTAATCAGCCTGGACAAGGTAATGTGCAATATAATAACGATGGTAGTCTAGTTACTCCTAATGATCAAAGCTTTATTGATAAAGCACGTAATAGAGCATCTCGTTGGGATACTATACAAGGACCAACTTTTAATTCATCTAAGATAAATAATGTAGAAGCGCCTATTATGACAAGACAGTTTAATCCTGCTGGTTATAATGCTAAAAATTATAGATCCGATATTAGAAATGATAAGGCTACAAATCGTTTAACAGAAATTGGTAATAAACTTGATAGATTAGCACAAAAAGACATGTCTTTAAAAACTTGGTATAACGATAATCAAGGTATATCTCCTAGAGAAGAAAGACAACAAGAACGTTTAGAAAATAGATATAATAGAGTAGCTAATAGATTTGATAGAGATGAGTATATAGGACCACGAAGTCAATCTGGTGGTTCCTATGAAATGGGTGGTCAATACCAACAAGGTGGTACTTACTACTTAAGCGATGAGGAAATTCAAGCATTGATTAATGCTGGTTATGAACTAGAATAAATATCTATAGGATGAGAAAAGTTACTATTAAGAAACTTCCGCAAATGAAAAGGGGTGGTGCACACTATCCCAATATTCCTATGCAAATTGCACCTTGGTCTGTGCACAATACTGCAGGGGCGCCTTTAACGGAAGCACGTAAATCTGTACAACCAGATTATGAAAATCCTAATATTGAAGCAGAGGGTGGTGAAACCATTCTTGATCCTAATGTAGGAGGTTTACCCGCACACTTTAACATCAATGGTCCTTCCCATGCTGATGGTGGAGTACCTATGCGTGCCACCGAGGATTCTTTCATCTTTAGTAAATTCCTAAAGATGCCAAAGGACTTAGCAGAATACTTTGGATACCCTGCTAAAAAGGGTAAGTCTAAAACTTCTAAAATTTCTTATGCTGACGCAGCTAAGAAATATGGTAGTGTTATTAATGATGCTAGACAAATAATGGCAGATCCTAATGCTACTAAAATGGATGTTAGTACTGCTGAATTAAATATTAAAAACTCTATTGATAAACTAGGTCAAATTGCATTAGCTCAAGAAGCTAGCAAAGGCTTTGAAGATATTCCAGCTTTATCATTACCATACTTAATGCGTGTAGGTGCAGATCCTTCTGCTCTTATGCCTATGCAAGCTGGTTCTGATAATGAGCAAATGGAAGCTATGCAAGATAATGAAATGGCTGAAGGTGAAATGCCACAGGCTCGTTATGGTGGATTACCGAAAGCTCAAAGTGGTAAAATGCGTAGAATGCAACGCCGTATTAATCAATTGCGCACTGCACAAAATCAGCCACGTATTATCACAGATAGAGTTACAGGTATGACTTATGTTGTAGATGGTTATGGTAACATAATTAATACACCATTTGGAAATCAGCAGCCAGCTTCAAAGCGTACAACTACTGTAACTAAATTTAAACCTAGTGAAAATGCTACGGTTATTACACGTAATGAAAATGAGTCTGATACAGATTTTCAAAAGCGTGTACGTGAAGAATTTGGTAAAGCAAAAAACAAGCAAGAGGTATATGTAGTAAAAGCTAATGGTGGCTACCAAAAAGTAACTAAAACTACTGTATCTAAACAATTGCCAAAATCAAATGTTACAGATCCACGTCTTGGTGGATACATTGATGACTATTCTTATGTTGAAGGTGTATTAAAAGATCCAGCAAATAAAGGTATTGTTGATCGCATGTATGAAGAGTACAAGCGTCAAGTTGATGCTTCAGGTCTTAGCTCATCAAGAAAAGCTGCTTTAAAATCTAAAACTCCAGAAGAAGTTTTAGATAACTTTTTAAAAGCTCAAAAACAAGTCTTTGCAATTACTAAAGCGGAAGTAGAAGGTAAAATTGATCCTATTACTAAAAACAAAACTTGGGATAAAGGTGGTGGAAATAAAAACAATGTCTATAGAAAAACAGCTAAAGATATTGGTTTTAAAGATGATGAGATTTTTAATGATGATCAAATTGCAATGTTCCAAGCTGCCTATAAAGGTATTCAAGCTGCGGCTGATGATCCTGAATATGCAAAAACACTTGAAAACTTTACATTAGTACCAAGAGGTATGAGTGACCAACAAGATGCTGCAGGACGTGCAATATCTCCTGTTGATGATATCTTTGGTAATACTACTGCAGGACAAGGTTTATTTGTAAAAGGTCTTAAAGAAGAAGGGGTAGGCTTTGAAGATGTTAAAGATGTTGAAAGCACAGTTGAAACCCCGGAATCTCCTACATATACACAAGCAACACCTGATCTACAGTACTGGGGACCAGACGTAAATAACATGGCAGCTAACTTAGCTATTGGTGCAAACCAACCTAATGTTATGCCTGCATCTTTCCCTATGGCTCCAGTAAGCTTTAACCAAGCATACTTAGATCCAAGTCGTGAGGTTGCTGAAACACAGGGTACAGCACAAGGTGCATTACGTGCCGCTGGTGTTTACGGAAGTCCACAAGGATATGCTGCAGCTGCTGCTTCAACACAAGCTCAAGCATCAAATCAAATTGCTAATACATTAGGTAAATACTTTAATGCTAACAATGAGATTTATAACAATGCTGAGAAAGCCCGTGCAGATTTAGCGTTTAAGACTAACGCATATAACTTAGAAAATTCTAAGCGTTACTATGATGAAATGACGCAAAAGATTCAAAATGATAAACAAACTCAAAATGAGTTTATTGCTCAAACAACCGCATTGAAAAATGCTATGGACGTTAATGCAGCTACATCAGCTAATCTTGAAGCAATGTCTGGTAACAAGTTCCTTATAGATGAGCCATCAGGTTTAGTATTCTTTAATAAAGGTAAAGATCTTACAGGTCAAAAATCTTTTGATGAGTATGAATCACAATTACAAAGGATGAATGATCTTATGAGAAGAGGTGTTTCTGCAGATAAAGCCGCGCAAGTTATTTTTGGTGGTAAAGGTATGAGCATTCAAGATCCTGGAAATCCTGAGGTTGAGATGTTTAATGAAATGTTACAGCAGTATAATATGGGTGATCCAAATGCTGCAGCTGCATTTGCACAATACGCACAAGCAGCAGGTACAGGTGCATTACCTTATATGTTTGGAGGATTAATTTAAGAAAGTTAAACTTTTTAAGTTTAGTAACTTTTAAAAGTTTTTCGTATATTTACAGTATAAACTATGGCAACGTACTTACAAGGAAGTAATAAATACATACCGCAGATACAACCGTATCAGCCTGATTTTAATTTTTATAAAACTGTTCTTGATACCAAGAATGCGCAGTATGAAGCTGGGTATGATCGAGTTAACAGCATTTATGGTACACTATTAAACTCACCTCTTACAAGACAGGATACGTCTACAATGAGAAATGATTTTTTCTCAAAGGCTAATAATGAAATACAAAGATTAGCTGGTGTAGATTTATCTATAGAAGATAACCAACGGGCTGCTTTTCAGGTGTTTAAGCCATTGACAACCAATAAGTTATTTGCCAAAGATGTTAACTTTACAAAGGATGTTTATAATGAGTATGACCGTGCAGAATTCTTTAGAAATTGTTTAAATCCAAAAGAATGCGGCGGTAAGTATTGGGATGGTGGTGTTCAGTATTTGCAATATAAAGCTCAAGATTTTGCTAACTCTACTGAGCAAGAAGCTTTAGCAATGAGCTCACCTAAGTATGTTCCATTTGTAAACGTAGTTGACGATGCTGTAAAATTTGCTACATCTAGTAAACTAGAAATGCAAACAGTATCTTCAGATGGTCGTTATATTTATACTACTACTAATGGTACTCCAATGGAAGTTCCATTGTACAACTACTTCCTTTCTAAATACGGTAATGAACAGCAAGTTGCTGATATGTATAATGTATCTGCTTATTTACAACGTAAGCAATACGGTGAATCAAAAGCATCAGAATTTGGTAGTGCACAAGCTGCAGAAGCAGATTACATACGCCAAGTTATCGAGTCTGAAAATAAAGCCAATCTTGAAAATAAAAAGATAGCTCAGAGTAATAAAGAAACTATTAATGCTAAAAAAGAAGTAGCAGAAAACTATATTAAGGAAAAGGGTGTTGACCCAGAACTTGATAAAGACCTTATTGAATACTATCGCCGATTAAATGATGATGGTCAAGTTGCTGAGCAAACTGATGATTACTATACACAATCTTTAGATATTACATCTCCTACAGCAATTGAAGGATTATCACAAAGCGCATTAGCTGCTAGAGCTGACGCTATCTTAGCTAGAGGTTTATTAAGTAATGACTTAGCTACTGCAGCTTCATCATATGCACAACTTACACAAAAGCAAGATGTAAAAGCTGACCCTATATATTTAGAGAACTTGAACTTCTCACATCAGGTTTCTCTTAAGTCAATGGAGCTAGAGAATCAATGGAAGAAGGCAGCTTATGATTATGCTAACGACCTTGAGAAAAAACTTTGGGATAGTAGATTAGGTAGATCTGGTAAATCAGCAGGTTTCTTAGATGATAGCCTTAAGAAATTATTATTAGAGGATGCAGGTGCAGACCCATATGGTATGCAAAGTATTATTGATGCGGGTGAAACCGCTAAAGATAATACTCGTAAATCAGAAAAAGAAAAAAAGGAAAATGAACTTGAGTTTTATATTCACCAATTAAGGGGACATGGTAGTGAGGTTGTGTGGAATAGCATGGGTGCAGATAAACTTGCTACCCTAGGTGTTACAGACAAAAGTCAGTTATCATTCTTAGATGGAGAAGGTGCTCAAAAAGAAGCTGCTGAAAAAGCTGGTGTAAGTACTGGTGGAGGAGAATCTTCTGGGCAAGCTGCCCAACAACAAAGTACGTCTGCCACTACTACACCCACAGATACAACAACTACAGCTACAACTACAGCTCCACCTGTAGATAGTACAGCTCAAGTTTCTACAACAAATATTCCTCAAGTAGATTCTACAGCAACTGCAGTTGTTGCGCCAGATACTACATCTACTGTAGCAGATACATTATTAGCTAGTAATTATGTTGCACCAAGCGATACTACAGGTACTGCCACAGCACAAACTACAAGTGCGACTCCTAGCGATACCGCACGTACAGCATTTCAAAATACACCTTTTAGTGAAAAATATGCACCTGCTGAAGCTCCTAATCCAGCAGATGTAATAAAAACTGAAGCTGATGTAAAAGACTTTAATGAATATGTATTTAATAAATACCAAAATCCATTTGGTTACATGTTCACTGAAAGCAATCCGAGAAAAGCAGAATTTGATGCGCTCTTGGAAGCTAACGCAGATAGTACATCTGTAGAGGCTATAGTAAATGCTGCTAAAGATTATTCAAAGTTTGCACTAGGTACAGATAGTATTCCAACTTATTTAGCGGATCAAACTCGTACTGAAGCTAGAAAAACTATTGTAGGAACTGAAATGAATAAGTATTCAGTACTTGGAACATTGATGCCTACTCCATTAGTATCTGAAGATGACTCTCGTGAAAATCTTGTTGGTGAAGTTAATCCTGAAATAACTCAAGAATATAAAAATATTCAACTACCTGGAGAGAAGTCATTTTTAGAAAATTTATGGGATACAGGACTTGCTTTAACAGCTCAAAACATTCAAACTAAAAATGCTATAACAGCTGGGTTAGATGTCAAGAATCAAATTCTTGATGATGTAAAAGCAACAACTGTAGATTTATTACTAAGAAAATATCAAGACAAAGTTGCATATGGTACACCTAGTGAAAAGAAAAGTGCATTAGCATCTATAAAGAAAATGTTTCCTGGCCCAGATAGATTAGGGCTTATTGGTGATGATGGTCAAATTAAAAATAGCGACATCTTCCCATACATGAAATTAGGAATTACTACATCAGATAGCTTTGATAGAGCAGTAGCAGAATATAGTAAAGATCCTTTGTTTAAAGATGATGTTGATAAGACAACTATAATGGACAAAGTTTCATTAGCTAATATTCAGTCTCAAACTGAAAAGGCAATGATAATTGTAGACCAATATAACATTGCAAAAGTAGGTGCTAAGATGGAAACTAATCCTGGTATGTTAGCTTATGGTAGTGGTACCGAGCTAAGAGACTTTATGGACAAGTACATCTTTAAACAAATGGGTACTGTTAATGCTGAGAATAGTCCAGCTAATGGTGCTCCATTAAAAGCTGTTAAAACAGAGAAGGAGTTTAAAGATCAAATTTACAGCAATCCTAAGATATGGGCTGCTGCAGATGTTATGGCAGATGCTGCTATTTTAAATGCAATTGCAGTTAAAGATAACACATTTCAATCTCAAATGATGTTCGCTAAGGCGGGTAGTGGTGGAGCTGCAATGGGTGCTGGTGGTAGGCTTGTTGCAGATGCTGCTGAAGAAATAGAATTAAGCAAAAATAAATTAAATCCAGCTGTTGCAGAACGTCTTGCAGATAAAGCTAATAAGCTATTAGGTAGAAATCCTGATGGGTGGTTTGGTGGTACAGGTGTTGGTAGAAATATAGCTGATGTTGCAAATGTTGTTAATGAATTAAACCAAAATGGTCATAATGGTAAAGAGCTTTTAAAAGAAGCCTTTATGGAAACTTGGACTTCAGAAGGTAGAACTACTGAATGGCAAGTATATCAATTTTATGCAAACAATCAACAAGAAAGAGGTCAAGCTCCTGCATATCTAGAGTTTCCAGAAATTCCTGTAATAGGGTATGATACATTTAAAAGAGAATATGGAATTGCAGCTGCAGATAAAAATACAGACTTGCAAACCTATAGTCCTAGAAATATCTTAGCTGATAGTTATAAGGGTCAAGGTGGTATCACTGCACAACCATATTTTATTAACTTTAATGAGAGTGTAGACTTAGCATCTGGTACAGGTAACCAAGATTTAATTGGTCTTATCAATAACCTTAAAGGTAGTATAGCAAGTAGAAAAGAAGATGGTAAGTATTATCAAAAATCATTTTTGGTTGACATGCCTTATGTAAAACTTCTTGATAAACTTGATGTAAGCGACGAAAATATTAATGATTGGGACTGGGATGATTTAGAAGATAATCATTCTAAAAATGCAGATAAATTATTAGGTTTATTATCTAGCTTAGAAAATGATATTAAAGGTCAAGCTAATGTAGGAAACTTTAACAAACTTGATTTAGCTGCAGGTCAAATACGAGTGTATCCAGTTGCTGGTTCATCTAACATGACAGCATATCAGATTACACTTAATGGTGAAAAAGCTAAATCATTAGGGTTTCAAAATAATAATAAAGACTTAGTATTTACAGCATTAATACCTAAATCTCAAGCTGTTAATACATTGTATAAACGCACTGTAAAATCAGACTGGGTAGACTTAGCTCTTTGGGCTATGGGAAAAGCTACGGTTAATATTCCTGGATCTGGTATATTTAATATCACACAAGATAAGTATGATAACTATGTGCTTAATGGTCAAATATTAACAGCAGATGATGTTAAAGGATTAGTAGCTCCACAGCAAATTGAAACACAATATGCAAGTAAAGGTACAATACCAGGATATTATTTTGCTGAGCAATTAAGACAACAGGGATTAGATAATTTTGGTTATATAACTCAGTTGGGTATTGATAGGAAGCGTAGTAACCCAGATTTAATTAGAGACCCACAAGCATTGATACAGTAATTATGGCAAACGAACAAACTCCGCAAGGCACACCTTCTGTTTTTGAATTTTGGGATAATATGACAGCAAAGGCACAACAGCCAGCTGTTAAACCTGCGCCAGAATTTAAACCAAAAACTTCAACGCCAATAAAAGTTACAAATACGGGAGCACCAACAATTAATGATTGGAATAATAAAATTTCCGAAATTGCTAGTGTTAAAGTTGATCCTTTGCGTTTTTCACAACCTAGTCAGTTTGGCGCTGGTAGTGAAGGTTTTAATTTAAAAAGATACTATGCGCATCCTGATGTAGATGTACTTGGTCTTAATCCTGGAAACTTTGATACTGAGCAATATTATAACGAGCATGGTAGAGTGGGCGGTGATTTTATTAGGATGGCTAAGTACCTTCCTGGTACCATGTGGGGTTTTACAAAAGATTACTTAAAACCTTATAGACATCCCAGTGATTTATTTGACGCTACTCCTGACATAGAAGGTGCTAAAGCATACCAAGATGGTATGTCTATTATGATGTCAAGTAAACCAGGATTTGCTGGTAGCTCTGTAAACTTTTTTGCAAACCTAGCTCCTACATTAGGTATAGCAGCGGGTGTCTTAATAGAAGAAAGTGCTATAGCTGGTACTAAATTTCTTGCTTCAAGAGCAGGGCTTACTGCAGCAACAAGACCATTAGACGCTGCAGCCGCTAAAAATATACTTCGTATACCATCTCTTATTGAAAGAGGTAAGGCTATAAAAACTGGATTATCCGCATTTAGTAAAGCTGATAATTTGTCTAAATTAAGAATGATCTGGGAAGGTCAAAAAGGTTTAGGTGGTATAAAAGGTATGGGTGTTGGTTTTGCAAAAGAAATTAATCCTTTAAAAAATACAATAAGAGGTCTTGATGAAGCTCGTGAATTAAATGGGGTTGCTGCAATAATGAGAAGTGTTGGTGGTGGTTATGCAGATCTTCAACGTGCAAGATTTGCTATTGGTGAATCTCAAACTGAAGGTGGTGGTGCTATACTAGAAAGAATTGAATCAGGTAGGCAAGAATATAGTGCAGTTCAACAAAAGAAAATTGCTAGTATTAATAAAGAAATGCAATCTCTTATTAATCAAAATAATGAGATTACAGATAAAACTCGTTATGAGCAATTGCACAATGAGTTAATCGATGCTAAGCAAAAACTTTCTACTGGACCAACTGGTGAAGATGCTTCACAAATTTTAACTATTGCTGAGCAAAATGGTAAAGCTGTTACACTTATAAATCTTCCTATTATATATATGACCAATGCTTTTGGATTTGAAAAAATCATTGGGCATGGTGCTGTAAAAAGAAGTTTAGCAGATCAATTTGTAAAAAATTATAATAAGCATTTAGTAAAATCTACTATAGCTGGTGCAGCTGGTAAAGCTAGTTATGAATTGATTGAAAATAATATTAAAAGGTGGGGTAAGAAAGCATATTTAAAACATGCTATGATGCAGACTCCTGGTAGACTACTTGATTACTTAGGTAAAAACACATCAGAAGGTATTCAGGAATTATTCCAAGAAGGTGCTATTAAAGGTGTTGACCACTACTACACTACCAAGTTTCAAGATCCGCTTAAATTTCACAAAGGAGTATTAGGAGAATCTATACTTGTTGGTGCTAATAGTCAATATAGCAAAGAAGGTTTAGAAGTCTTTATGCAAGGTTTGCTTAGTGGTGGTGCGATATATACCGGAACCTCTATGGTAAAATCAGTTGCTAATCCAATGATCGAGCTTGGTAAAAAGACTTGGATGGGTAAAGAAAACTATGAGAAATACGCAGCTGATTTAAATGATCAAGCTAATAGAGTTTTAACAGCTGCTCAAAAATCTGCAGATGATCCTGCAGAATTTTATAAGTTATTTGATAAAGCTGGTGGAGAACAAATTAACTATGCAAGAGTTGGACATGTAGCTGAAGCTTTAGGTGATGAAAAAGATCAACGTGATATTAGAAATGATGCTACAATAAGTTATGTGCACACACTTGCTCAAGCCGGACGCTTAGATGTTCTTATAGATAACCTAAAAGACTTAAGACAACTTAATGCTGAAGAGCTAGCAAATGCTTTAGGTGAAGATTATGTAGAAGCTGATCAAGCAAAATACTTTTCAAGATTAGAAAAAGCTATTAGAAATGTACAAGATTTAGGTCAGCGTTTTGAAAGCTTCCGTGAAAAAATGCCTAACAAGTATGATCCAAGCAAGATTAATAAGTTTACTAACCCTGAGGCTTATGCTGCAGAAGTAAATAATTATAATGCACATGAGGAGGCTACATTCTTTGCTGTATATTCTAGTAAAACATTTGAAGAAACTTTAGATAGAATTCAAGGCATACAAGAAAAGTTTGCTGCAATTCCTAGTTTTTCTAGAATGCCTGGAATGCGTGCATCTAAGATATTCTCTGTATCACAAATGCAAGATGATGTTAAATCATTAAGAGCTCAGGCTAAAATAAATGAAGAGAATGGTGAAACTAAAATTGCAAAACGTTTAACACGTGAAGCTGATAACCTTGAGAATCTTGCCAATGCATCTTCTATTTATTCAACTCTTTTAAGTCTTGCTGGAAAAAGCACACTTACTGCAGAAGAAAAAAGAGAACTTGAGGATGCAAGAAAAGCTTTTATTGAAAACCTAGATAAGAAAAATCTAGAAGATGAAACAGAGTTTACATTAGATGATTTAACATCTCAAGATGCATTAGACGAATATAAGAATGTATTAAAGAGCGCTTTTGATAAGTACTTTAATGACATGACTACTACAAGTAACGTTAGACCTTTCTTAGCAGAAGAGCTTAATGATATGTTTACCATGTATAATGATTGGCATTCATTAGGTACAGATAATAGAAATATGGCTAAGTGGGTTAATATGTTAACCGATCCTGTTGGTTTTAATGAGTTTAAAAATAATATTGGCTACTCATTAAAGCGTGTATATGAAAAGCGTAAGGATATCCTTAGGGAACAGAAAAAGAAGTTCATGAAGGGTATGATCCAAAACGCATTTTTAAAAGCTTTATTTGAACAACAAGGTGTATTTGTAAGTGTAGAGGATATTGAAGCATTTGAAAAAAATGATAGGTATCCAACACTAATTGATGCAAAGACATTAGAGCCTATAAAAGGAAATGATCTTCGTATACCAGCTATTGAAGAAATGTTTGATAACTATGAAAAGGTATACAATAAGGTTGTTAAAGAAAGACCTATTCGTGAAGCGGCTGCAGAACTTGGTTTACTAGAAGAGTATTTTAGTTTTGCACATAAGAAAAAGAATGGTCAAGATACCCGTAATGTACAAGATTATGCTAACGAGTTAGGTATTGATATGTCTAAAGCATCTCAAGTATCTATGGATGATCTTTGTAATTTTATTATTAATAGCAAGTTTGCAACTTCAGCTGAAAAGAAATTAGCGCAAAAGATTTTAAGTCTAAACAAGGGTGACATGAAAGTTACCATTAGACCTAATCATAGCGTACCTATTTCAAATGATCCTAAAAACGGGCTCATTATTGATTTTAGATATGCGTCTTCTAATTATAAAGACAATGACTATAGAGCAGAATACCTTGTATTAAAAGGTATGATGATGTCTTTAACTACAGACTTTTTACAAGATGAAGAATTTGCAGCTGAGGTAGAAGAAATGATGGATGCTGTAAAAGCAACAGTTCAAACTAATCCATCTTTACTTGATGACTTTGGAGGTAAGATACCAATGGGTATGGCGTCACCTGTTAGTTTTATCAATGAGGTAATGACTAACCCACAGTTTCAGGCGTTACTTATTCAGGTTAAATCTACTAGAACTCCAAAAGAAAGTACATTTACTCAAGTAATAAACTCTATTAAAAAGTTTATTAAGAATACGTTTAAGATAAAAAGTTCTGATGATAATGTATTAAAACAAGCTGTAGCATTAGTAGGATTAACTATTGATCAAACGGATTACTTACAAAAACCGGGTGAGCGTAGAAAGTCTCCTGCTACTGAATCTGTTGAAGAACCAAAGGATGAAGTACTAGAAGAAGTTGCTATTGAAGAAGAAGAAACAACTACGGCTGAAGAAACTCCTGTAATAGAAAAAAGCGATAAACTTACTCCAGAAGAAAATGATAGAAGAATAAAGCTTTTACAGGCAATAATATATGCAACATCTAGAGCTTTAAAACTTGGTGTTCAACCATTAACTGTAACAGTAGATGGTGAGGTAATTGGATTTGAAGAAGCTAATGCTGAGGCAGATGCATTAGGAGCAAAAGCTAAGGGTACTAAACCTGCAACAGAAACACCAGAAGATGCAATTAAGAATAGAAAAAGAAAAGATTTATTCCCAGATGAAACTGAGTTTGCTGATGTAGTTGGAGGTAGTGGTAAAAATTCAAAAATATCAGGCTATAGAGAAGTTAACGGAATTGGTCTTGCTGAATATACTAACCCAGATAATGGATTAGTAGATGTTATCATGACAGGAACATCTGATAATGATTATGTTGGTTATATAAGAATATATGAAAGGTCTATAAAAGATGGTAAAGTTGTTACTACTCCAACTAATAGATGGACTTCTAAAATGGAGAACAAGTCTGGTAATAAAGATAACTTTAAAACCATGCTTGCAGAAGTTCAAAAGTCTTTACCTGCAGAACATGAGTACACTGAAAAAACAAACATTTCTCTTGACGGTTTACGAGTATATGCTAATAACTTAAAAAGAGGATATGAGTTATTAAGAGATGCATCTGGAAATATAATTACTAGCAATGTTAGTTTAAATGCTGCTACTTTAGATGCATTACGTTCTGCAAAAACAGAAGATGAAATAAGTGATTTATATGAGCAAAAAACAGGTTTAACTAGAGAAGAGTTTAATAAAATTAAAGAACAAGTAACTAAGTTACTACCTGAAGCTGAATTAAGATTTAATGCAGCAAATGGTTCGGTAATGATTAGTTTACCTGTATTGGTAAAAACAGCATCTACTAAAACCTCTACTGCTACTACTGAAGAAGTTCCTGAGGTTACACCATTAGAAGGATTTAGTACAACAGCAGAAGATGTAGATAATATTGATATTAACACCCCTGTTGAAAAGCTTCCTAAAGATCTTTCCGATTTACTTTATGATGCTTATAAAAAAGTAGCTGCCGTTGCTAAAATAAAAGAAAGCAAAATAGGCTTTAAAAACTTTATTCAAACTAACCCAAAGGCAGTTACAATTATTGAAAACTGGAAGAAAAGTAAAACTGAAGCTCCTGTTGAAGAAAAACCAGAAGAACCTAAACCCCTTGATTTTCAGCAGATTAGAGATGATTTATTTGCAAGAGGTTGGTTACCAGAAGATATAAATGGATTAACTGAAGATCAAGTTACTGCCTTACATTCTACAGGTACAACAAAAGAGCAAGCACTAGCTCAGTTCCAAGCAGATGCTGAATTTGCTGAGGCTGATAAAAAGGTACAAGCTTTAATCAAGAAACTTAGCGATAGCTTTAAAGCAAGTGGAGTTACTAAAGTAGAGGGTGGATATGAAAAGGATGGTAATAAGGTAGCTCGTGTTAGTGATATCGTTAGGGATATCTTAGCTAAGAAGTTTACTAATACATCTGCAGCTAACCGCGGTAATGTACTCGACCCTATTTTCCGTGATTTCTTCGATGGTAAATTAACTACGCCAGAGCAAGTAAAGCAAAAACTAGAAGAGTTATCTGGTAAGGTTGACTCCGAGAGTGGTGAGAAAATGATGCAGTATAGTGCAACTTTTCCAAGTGCATTGTATAACACAATGACTGAAGTTAAGCAATACTTAAACGGTAAGGGTCTTAAGATAATAGGTAGTATTCCAACTTTATTTGGTGATATTGCAGGACCACGTGCTGGGGAAATTGACTTTCTTGTATACGATAAAGAAGGTAACTTAGGTATTATTGACTTAAAGACATCTACTAGAAACTTAGTTGATAGCTATAATGATCCTGCAGATGAATATCAATATGAGCGTGGACATACAATTCAACAGTTAGCTTATCGTGAGTTAATTCGCCAAGCTACCGGGGAAGATATCACAGATATCTACATCCTACCAATACAACTTTCTACTAATGCTGGAGGTGTTGTAAAAGGTCTTACTAGTTTAAATACAGGAACTGCAGAAAACCCTAGTATACTATTAAAGCTAAACACATCACGTGATATCTTTGAGGTTACAGGATATGGTAGACCAGCAGGTTCTGAAGTTACCAGAACTCAAGAGGAAGAAGATGCATTAGCTGAAGCTGAAAAAACTAAACAGCAAAAAAGAATTGACGGTTTAAAAACTAAGTTATCTAAACTAAGAGGTGAACAAATTGCAGCTATAAGCTCAGGTAACTTAGTTAAAATCAATGATTTAAATGAAAAAATTAAAAAGATAGTTGATGAGCTTAAGCTATACGGTATTGCTATTGAAGAAATTGTTAAAGAACCAGAAGTTCTTGAAACTGAAGAAACAGCTAAAGTAAAACCTGAAGTGGGAATGATCATTAAACTTGAAGATGGTCGTGTAGTTAAGGTTAAAAAAGTTAGTAAAAAACAAGTTACTGTTGTACCTTTGAATGACGAGGATGCCATAGGTGAAATCCTAGATGAATCAGTTGTAGAAGATATTGATAAGATGGTTGTTTCATCTACAAAAAAGAAAAAGGCTCCTGCTCCAAAACCTGAAACTGATGAAGTTATGAATGAATCAAAGTCAAATGCAGAAACTTTAGCTAATGATAAAGATGCTCAAGCTAAACTTGCTAGTGATGCTGAAAAGATGACTAAGGCCCAAGCGCAAAATAACTTTTTAAATAATCTTAAAAATCGTTGTGAATAATGGCAATCTGTAGTATAAGTCAAAAAGAAAGAGACTCGCTTTACCAAATGGTATATCGTGATTTTTATGAAGCGTTTTCAAATAATACTCCGATAAATCCAGAGACCTACATGAAAGATATTGTGGGTCTTATTTCTAAAAATGCAGATGACCAATTAGTTACTGAGGCATATACCCAAATACTACCAAGTATTATTAGTCAGGCTGCCTTTATTAACAACAATGTTACTATGCACTTAATCAAAACAGGGTTTAATGTAAACTTTGTTACGGATAAAATGCTAGAGTTTGAAGACTATTCTAAAGTTCAAGCATATTTAGGCACTGGTGAAACTGCAGAAAAAGTTGAAGAGGTAGAAGTTAAAGCTGCAATTGAAAGATCTACTAGTGGTGAATTACCAGCGGGTAATGCATTAGAACTTGCTACATCATTTAACTATATTGTAGATAGTCTTTTTTCTACAACTGGTATTCAGAACTTAGTTAATGCTGCAACTAAATTAGAAGATCGCGTAGCTGACCCTGCAAAAGCATTTTACTACGATTTCATCCTACACATAACTAACAACGCAAAAGATAAAGATTACGGATATCACTTAACGGCTATACCAAGAGGTGCATTGCAAACTCTAGTAAAGAAAAATGATATTTATGATACTACAGCTTATTCAAGAGCTGATAATCTTTTGCTAGCTGTTACAGATGCAAGTGGTAACATTCTTTTCTTTGACAATGACTATAATGTTACAAACAAGAATAACGGTAAGCCTATTTACTTTGAGGCTAGATCAGGTAGAGCAGCTTCAGAGAATATAGGAAAGCGTGTACTTGCTCCAGAAGATATTGCTAAGCGTAAGGGAATATCTGTAGAAAAGGCTCAGGAAATCCTTAATGAAGAAATTAAGTTTATGACAAACTTATTTGCTTACACGAAGGATAATTTTAATAAACCAGAAAACTGGGTTACAGTTCCAATCTCTGGAACTTCTTTAGGCGCAATGTATGTTGACTATAACTTACTTACTCCAATTAGTAAAGTCAACTTTATCAATCAAGTATTTAAGCCAGTTATCGTACCTGAAAAAAATTATAGAGCATCTGGTCAAACTAAAACTAACCAGGTATTTTATATTAATGGTGTAACTGGTGCTATTCCTATTATTAGTAGAGGAATGTCTAGTGATATAGCTAGAAAGCTTGCTCGATTAATTGCCAGACCTGTATTTGAAATAAACGACTTAGGTGAAAAGCGAGAGCTTACGGTAGATGAAAAAAACAAATACCTATCTGAATATATATACTTACCTGAATCAGGTATTGAGTTCAACTATGTTAAAGGTCTTGGTCGGGTATTAAAATTGTCTGGAAAAAGCATTGACGCACAAAAAGAAGCTGAGGCAGAAGATGCTATATACAAACACCTTTTTGAAAAGTTTTATGTATCAGGAACTGAGGTTACTGAAAAAGAATTAAAATCAGGATTTCTAGATGGTAAAACTGTTATAAATAAACAAATTGATAAAGCTTATGAAGATAAGCTAGATGAAAATACTATAGTTGAAGATCCTATAGCAAGAAAAAGAGATAAGGGTACTGGCTATTTTAAAGTATATAAAAGACGTCTTCACATTAAGTCAGATGTACTTGGTGATATTAATGGTCTATTTGATAACTTTAACATTAACGAAAAGGACGGCGGGTGGATTAAGACAAAGAATGAAGTTAACTATGTAGATTACATTAAAGATAACTTCTTTATTAATATACCACTTAATAAAGACAATCAAATAGTAGGGCTTAACGGTCATATTAAATTTGATCCTAGTGATGAAAACTTTGAAAAGATCTTAAACTACGAAAGAAAAAAAGCGGCTGCACCTACTAAAACAAATAAGGGTAAGAAGTCTGCTACTACTAAACCAGCTGCTAAAGAAAAAGGTAAAAAAGCTCCAGCAGAAAAAGTTGAGGAAGCACCTAAGCCATCAGCTTGGGAAGTTATAAATGAGATTGTTAAGAATGATAGCCTTGAGGATGACGAATTCCAAGGGCTTTCTAGAAATAAAAAACAAGCTAGAGATTTTGTTAGACAATTTGGTTTACGTTTTGACATTGCACAACTTAGCCCAAATGAATTAAAAGCTAAGCTTGAAGAAGCTAAGAAGTGGTTTGATAATAGCATATTTAAAGATAAGTTTCCACTTGAAAACTTAATGAATGAGGTTAATACTTATGACCCAACATCAGTTGCAAAGTGGTATCAAAATGCTATTATACTTTTTGAAGGTGCTAATTACTCAGACTTATACCACGAAGCATGGCACGGGTTTACCCGCATGTTTATGACTGATGCTCAAAGACAAGAGCTTTATGAAAAAACTAGAAAGCGTAGCGGTAACTTCAGAACTTACAAAGGTGTATATAGAGACTTTGCTAAAGCAAGTGATCTTGAACTTGAAGAATTTTTAGCTGAAGAGTTTAGAGCTTACATGCTTTCTGGTGGTAAAATGGAAATTAAAGATGTTACACAGCGTAGTATCTTTAGGAAAATTCTTGATTTCTTCCTTGAGTTATTTGGAGTACAGAGTTACAACGACATGGTTTTAAACCAGGAAGCGTTGACTTATGCTAATGATATTTATAATAAGCTGCAGTTTGGAAGATTAACTGAGTATAGTTACTCTGAGCAAAACTTACCTGCAGAGATTAGACAGCAAGTAATGAATAAGGGTGCTGAGGCTATAAATGAAGACTATAGCACACCATTGCTTACTATGCGTAACTCTATGGAAATAGTAGATACCTTAGACTCATTAGTATCTGACTTTGTTAATCTAAGAATTGGTGTAACCGAAGATGGTTCCGGCGATAAAGCATATTACACAACGGCTCTCCTAGCTATACCAAAAGGTAGAGAAGCAGCATTACAATATGCTAAGACTAAAATAGAAGAAGCTATTGAAGCACTAGATATTCAAATAGCAAATGCTACAACAGATAGTGAAAAGCAAAGACTTTTAAATCAACAAGATGCTTTAGTATGGGCAACAGATAACTGGGATACTGAAAGTGATAAAGGTATTATTGCGTATTACAATAAAAAATCTCGCTTCTCAGATTTTGTTACAGCATCGGAAAAAGCAGTACTATTATTTGAAGACACTGGTGAATTCAAAAGTAGAGATGGTCATGACAGAAGAGGTAATGAAACTTCACTATTAGATCTTGCTAATGAAAGTGTTATCTATTTAATTAAAAGTTTACATGCTTTAGAATCTAATGGTGATAAAGCTCTAAACAACTTAGGGTTTAATACACTAATGGATTTTGGTATTGCCTGGAATCGTATAACTAGAATACTTCAGGGTGCTAATAGCCCACAAGAAATGTATGCTCGTTTGCAAGATTCAAAAGAAGACTATCCATTTATACAAGAATTGCTAATTAAACTTGGCAATCCTGATACGCAAATGACGGCTAATGCCCAAAACTTATGGACACAATTTAATGATGCATTTAATAAAACTCGTGTTCCACTTGTTGCTTTAGTTATTGATAGAACAACTAATGTTCTTGAAAGAGATGCAGAGGGTAATATTATTAAAACCGAGTTTGAGTATAGTGCTAAAGTAGGAGGTGCTTCAACGGCAGATGCTAAGGTAGGGCGTGACTGGAATGATAGGTTTAAAACAACTACAACTAAGTATATTAAACCTGATATTAACGGCAATAACTTCCTAGACATTGATGCTATATATAATGACTATGCATCACAGTATAATAGTCTTAACAGACTTAAATTTTTACAAGATGTAGGAATATACTTTGACAATAAGTCTAAGATTATTGCGGCATTAAATAAAATGATTCCAAATCCAGCTAAAGTAATGTTTGATCGTATTGAAGCTATTAAGCTTCATAATGATAAAATGATTGCTGAGAATAAGCCAAAGAGTATAATTGTAGTAAGAAAAATTGATGATTTAATTAATCCTACTAAAAAGGTTAGACAAGATGGTGATGTTCTAAAAGGTTTACGCGGATTCTACAACTCCTTGCAAAAGATTCAAGCTACATATACCGATGATTATTCAGACTTCATGGTATTAAATGCAGCAGGTGATGCGCAGTATGAGTTTATGGAAAACAATACCATTACTCAAATGATTAGAGAATTACAGGAGGCACCTGATTTTAATACTCTTATTGCAAAACCTGAGATGAGTCACTTATCTGCACTACGCAATCCTTTTGTAAGTAATAACCCAGATCCTAGAAGAAAACGTCTTGTAACAATTCATGAGTTGTTTGACATGTCTAAGAGCAATGGGCCTAAGCGTGGTATTAAAGAAGAGGTTGGATCTAATGAAAAGATTACCATTGACATCAATAACTTAGCTGGTGTTTCATTTACAATTAATGGTGAACCAAGTAATGGTATTGCAGCATCAGACTCAGATGAATTTACAAAGCGTCTTACAGATTTTCACGTAAGCGTTATCCACGGCTTACCTATGGGAACTACTCCTGCAGATAAATCTACAATACTTGTATATCACTTATCTAATAGAAAATATTATGTAAATCCTAGAGAATTTGCTCTTGGTACTAATGGTGAAGCTGCAGCATTTAATATCTTACTAGGATATTTAGAAGCTGAGCTTGACCGTATCAATAGGGTAAAAGCTTTACCTGCAAATGCTCCAGAGCGTATGATACCAGTAGGTAAATCTACTTATGGTGTAGAGGGTGAAAAGTTTGTGATATTCTCAGACATGATAAGACCTGAGTTACAGGAAGAGTTAAAGAGTATCCCAGCTGAATATGGTGGTAGATTACGTGATTATTTAGATTTACCAGAGTCAAGCGATCTTAAAAAGAGAATAGCAGATGATGTTATAAAAGTATACTTTGCAAATAAGATAAATGAGTTTACTGAAAAACTGGTAGAAGCTGAATATGTAGATAATACCATGCATGATAAAATTCAAGAAATTTATGCAGGTGATGATACTAAAGCTAAAAAGTTAACTAGAAATCAAACTAGAAACATTGCAATTAAAACGCATGTTTATAATAGTTTTATCCATAATGTAGAAACTGTATTGCTTTATCATGGTGATCCAGCTTTATATAACATGGCTAAGGAGGAGTTCCAAAAACGTAACGCCGGTATTAATAGCGGTGGTATTATTCCAAGAACCGACCCTGCAATGTTACGCTATTTAAATAATGTTGTATTTGCTCCTGATAAAGCTAGCTATCGTTCAAGTAGCTGGTATACAGGTCAAAGTGTAGAGAAGTCTTATGGTGAGCAATTTAGAAGTGCGGTATTAGAAGATGTTGAAACAAAATCATTATACTACGCTGCCATTGAAGATGACATTAGAACTTCTATCAAAAATTCACCTGGTTATAAAAGCGGTAAATTAACAGACGAGGACGTTGATAAAATTGTTAAAGAACGTGCTAAGCCATACCGTGAAATGAAAGAAGGGGATGCTCAAGGCTGGATAACTTTTGATGGTTATAAAGCACTTAGCATTATGATGGGTGCATGGTCAGATACACAAGAGTTATTATATAGAGATGTATTGGCTAAGAAGAACATTGATCAGACTAAGATTAAAGAATTCTTCCCTGTGCTTAAGATGCAATACTGGGGACCACTTGCAACAAATGGTTTACCACTTACAGCGTTCCATAAATTCTCATTGGTACCATTAATTCCATCTACTATTGAAGGCTCCGATCTTGAAAAGCTTCATAATAAGATGGTTGAGCAAAAGGTAGACTATGCTTTATTTGGATCAGGATCTAAGATTGCTACTATTACACCTAATGGTAAACCAGATAAGTTTTATAAAAATTCTGAAGATGCTACTAACCGTGAGTTGGCATTTACAGAAGACGGGTACATGTTTACCCCTAACGATATATTCTTAAAGTACTTCAAGAAGCAGTTAGAAATTGCACCTAAGTATAAGAATAAAACTACTTTCCCTACTCAGCTACGTAAGCTTATTGAGTCTGGACTAATGGAGAATGGTGTACCTACAGACTTTCAACCGGATATGCCTAAAGAAGTTAGGATTGCTAACTGGAATAAAATTGGAGATGATAGAACTAAGCGTAGAGAATCTAATAACTATAGTTTAATTAAACGTTTTCAAGGCAACCTTGAAAATCTTATGGCTCAAAAGAAACAAGAGTTATTAGATGAAATAGGTTGGACATATGAAAATGGTAAACCAACAGGACCTTTAGATAAGTTATTTGCCTATATAGAAAGTCAATTAACCAAGCGTGAACTTGCTGAACACCATTTAGATTTTGTTAAGCTTAATAAAGAAGGTAAATTAAAATCTTCTCTAGACGTATCTCTAGCAGCGGCTGAAATTGAAAAGGTTCTTGTATCTATTATTAATAAGAAACTTATTAAGCAAAAGGTTACAGGAGAGGCTCTTGTTCAAGTATCAGGTGCTGGCTATACTAACCGTGATTTCTTTAATGCTAACAAAGACTCTAAAGATCGTCTAGAAGTATTAGGCACTAACGACTTACCATTCTATAGAAAAAAAGATGGCAAGACAATGGCCATGAAAATTAAAATTGGTATTCAAGGAGAATATAAAAAGCTTTTAGACTTACCAAAGGTTACTGAGATGATTGAGGATGCTGCAAGAAAAGGGCAGTCACTTACTCGTCTTCAAGCTCTTAACCAACTTCTTAAAGATGAAAACTGGTTAAATGAAAATGATAATCGCAAGCTTGTTTCTTTAGCTGGTGTGCGTATTCCTGTACAAGGTCTTAACTCTATGGAGTTCATGGAAGTATATGAATTCTTACCAGAAGGTAGTAATCAAATTGTACTTCCAGCAGAGATTGTAGCTAAATCAGGAGGTGACTTTGACATTGATAAGCTTACTACTTTAATGTATAAGCTTACCAAAAATGAAGATGGCTCAGTATCTATAGCAGAGGATTTCCAAAATGATGTTATCACAGACATCATGGATATACTTTCTTTAGAGAGTAACTATGTAGATCTTATTA
>Ga0315909_10001865_pt1 | contig 27827 bp, 21 predicted proteins | sample LakEriMetagenome_11_FD_203527 | JGI IMG/M metagenome (GOLD analysis project Ga0315909, IMG submission 203527) | Freshwater fungal communities from buoy surface, Lake Erie, Ohio, United States - Buoy 2 MA125 | ecosystem: Environmental > Aquatic > Freshwater > Lake | place: USA: Lake Erie, Ohio... | reverse complement strand
TATTAGCTTATGTTACTAATGCTGAAACTAGTACTATAACTAAAGGTCAAGCAGTATATGCTTTTGGTGGTACTGGTGACCGTTTAAAAGTTAAATTAGCTTATAACACAAGTGATGCAACATCAGCTAGCACATTAGGTATTGTATTATCAACATCTATTGCAGCTAACCAAAAAGGTTTAATTATAATGCAAGGTCAGCTAGATGGATTAAGTTTATTTCCTACAGCTACATGGGCAGATGGTGATCCTGTTTTTCTTAGTGCGACACCTGGTGGTGTAACTAAAACAAAACAATATGCACCTAATCATTTGGTGTATTTAGGTGTTGTAACTACAGCAAGTAATGGTAGTGCTGGTAGAATGTATGTTAAAGTACAAAATGGTTATGAATTAGATGAACTACATAATGTTCAAGCACAGAGTCCTAATAATAATGATACACTTTATTATGACAACTCTGTAAGTCAGTGGAAAACTAATTCAATAGCTGGTATATTAGGTTATACACCTGCTAATGCTAGTACAGCTGTAACTTCTGTAACAGGTACAAGTCCTATTTCAAGTTCAGGTGGTACTACACCAGCTATAAGTATATCACAAGCTACTGCAAGTACTAGTGGTTATTTAAGCAGTACAGACTGGAATACATTTAACAACAAACAACCTGCAGGTGCTTATTTGACTTCTGTAACTGCAGATTCACCATTATCAGGTTTAGGTACATCAGGTAGTCATTTAACAATACCTGCTGCAACTTCAAGTGTAAATGGGTATTTGAGTAGTACAGATTGGAGTACTTTTAATAGTAAACAACCTGCTTTAAGTGGTACTGGTTTTGTAAAAATTAATGGTACTACAATAAGCTACGATAATTCAACTTATTATTTAGCTTCTAATCCTAATGGTTATACTAGTAACTTAGGGACTGTTACAAGTGTTGGGTTATCTTCTTCTACAACAGGAGTAACTATTGGTTCAACACCTGTAACTACAAGTGGAACAATTTCTTTAGCTATTGCTACTGCAAGTGGTTCACAACAAGGTTTATTATCAAGTACTGACTGGAATACTTTTAATAATAAACAAAATGCTTTTGGTAGTCAAACAGGTAATACTTTTTTTGCAGCTCCTGATGGTGCACCAGGTGTACCTAGCTTCAGACAAATTGTTGCTGCTGATATACCAACGTTAAACCAAAATACTACTGGCAGTGCTGGTAGTGTTGTAAACAATTTAACATTTGATAATACTGGTTCAGGTAGTTCAAGTGGTGTAACATTTAATGGTTCATCTGCTAAAACTATCTCATACAATACAATAGGTGCACAAGCATCTTCAACAAATTTAACAAGTCTTGCTGCTTTAAGTTATGCAAGTACTTCATTTGTTAAAATGACTGCTTCTGGCACATTTAGTTTAGATACTAATACATATGTTACATCAGGTGCTTTAAGCTCTTATGTACCATATACAGGTGCTGTAAGTAATGTTGCTTTAGGTACTTTTAGTCTTACATCGGATAATGGTGCTTATGATACTGAAATATCACCTACCTTTGTTAAGGCAAAAAACTTAACAGCTACTGAATTTTCTAGTATGTATTATGATCATTTTGAAGTAAGTAATACTATTTCAATGTCTACAATGCAGATGAATTCTTCAGGATTAGTTTTCCCTAATGGTAGTACACAAACTTCAGCAGGTTTAACTGGTTCAGGTTCATCAGGTCAAGTATCTTACTGGAATGGTTCAACTTCACAAGCAGGCACAAGTAATTTGTTTTGGGATAGTGGTAATAATAGATTAGGTATAAATAATGCATCACCATTGTATGATTTAGATGTATCTGGTACTGCAAAATCTAATACAGTACGTGTAGATAATATAGGTGCTGATACATTTCAAATATTTGATGGTGGTGGTACTAAACAATTATATATTGATAGTACAAACCAGTTTGCATTTAATGCTGCATCAGGTCCTATATATTTTGGGGCATTTGGTGCACCTACATTTGGTAGGGCAGGTTTTAGTATACCAGGTAATGTAGTATTTGTTGTTGACGCTGTAACAGCTAGGACAGGTTTTGGTGGTGGTATTAACTTAATATTTAATTCACCAGATGCTTTAGTTGAAATTCAAGGTAAAGCTGATGAAAAACAATTATCTGTAAAAGGTAATGCTGGTCAAACTAGTGATATTGCAGAATTTAAATCTAATGGTACTAAAACAGTTTATGTTGACAGTACAGGTAGATTAGTATCAACAACTATGGCAATACCTACTGCTGCTCCTGCAAGCGCAATAGCAGGTAGTATGTATATTGATACTACAACTAATTTTTTATGGGTACATAACGGTACAAGTTGGGTATCAACATTATTAACTTAAAATTATGGAAATACAAGATATAACAATATGGTCTAAAGGTGAAACAAAAACAGCTACACAAATTAAAGTAGCACTAACAGGTGATGACTTGAGTAGTAAAGCTGTATTTTATTATGAACTTTTAACTGCAGATAATATTCAATTAATAGGTGGTACTGTTGAAATGAAAGGTTCTGATTATACAAATTGGAATGGATCAAATCAAGCTGCTTATCAATTTGTAGCACAAAAATTAAATATTAATTTAAAATAACAATGGAAAAAAAGATAGAACAAAACGCACAGGATTTACTTAATTTAATCCACAACACACCTTTAACAACATCACAACGTGAAAGTTTATTAAAAGGTTTAGAAACAATTTATAAATTAGCATCTGATTATTTAAAATTAGAAGCTGCAAAAGAAGAAGAAAAAACAAAAGTTTAAACTATAAAAACATATTAAAATGATTAGAGCAGACCAAAGTAAACAGTATCTAAGTGAATTATTACAAATTACTAAAGCTAATTTAGTAGCTTGTGGTTTTCAAAAATTAACTGTAGATGGTACAGTTGGTGGTGTATCCCTAACTGTTCCTTCAAATGCACGCTATGCACTTTGTGTAGTAGAATCTACTATAACATCTGGTCCAGCAATACGTTATTTAGAATTAGGTGGGGTAACACCTCCTACAGCTAGTAACGGTATTCCTAGAGCTAACTATGAAATATTTGACCTTCAAGGTTATCAAAACATGGTTAATTTTAGAGCAATACAGTTTGGAGCAGGTACACATAGCATTCAAGTTCAATATTATAAATAATGGCTAACATAAGACATAATCTTAAAAATCTACTGTTAAAAGGCAAGTCTTTTGTGTCAGTCATTAACAGTAGTAAAGAAAATATTTTAAACGGTAATCTTGATAAAAGAGGGTGGCAAAGTGTGTCTGCTGGTGGCGGTGATGATTTTGCAGGAATATTTTTATCAGCTGCTGGTATTACTGATCCTACCATAACAAGTGCTGTTTATACATTAGTTAATGATTTAAATGGTTACGGGTTATGGTCTAAGATGTTAGGCATATATCCATTAGTGGGTGGTACTGCAAGTTCACATGCATGGAATTTAAGAGATACTACTAAACTAAAAATGCGTTGGGTTGGTGGTATGACTCATGACTCTAATGGTGTTACAGGTAATGGAACTAACTCTTACGGTCAACCTGATATAACAGGAACAACGGGTATTAATGCAACAAACTATCCACCTTTAACAGCAACAAACTACGGTATATCATTATATCAAAGGAATACATCTGCTGAGTATATTCCACAATTTGGTTTTGGTTATGCAAATGGATATGTAATGTGTTCTTATGCTGGTGGTACTCAAAACTATTTTATAGGTATTACTGCATCACCCAATAATGCAACAAACCCAAATAAAACAGGTTTATTCCACATGTATGGAGGTTCAGGAGTTGGTTCTGGTATAGTTAACGGAACTAAGATAGTAACTGGTACAGGCGGTCAATTACCAAGTACTGGATTAGGTACTTTTTTATGGTTTGCTGGTAATAATGGAGGTGGGTATTCAAATCGTAACTTTGCATTCTTTACAGTATCGGAATATTTAAATGATACCGAAGCTGCTAATCTTTATACCTCTATACAAAAATTTCAAACTACATTGAATAGATTTGTAGGTACTCCTATTTATTCTTCGTTTGATTCCGATGCTCAGTCCTTTATGACATCTGCAAGCATAACAGATAGCACACAACAAGCTGCTGTTAATTATTTAGTAACCGACTTAAAATCTAATAACCTTTGGACTAAGATGAAAGCGGTTTATCCGATGGTTGGAGGTAATGCTACAAGTCACTCATATAATCTTAAAAACCCTTCACAGTTTCAAATAACTTGGAATGGTGGTTTAACGCATAGTAGTACTGGAACTATTGGAAATGGAACTAATGGTTATGGTAATACTAATTTAATACCTTTAAATGATTTATTAGATAACTCTTGTCATCTAAGTTTTTATTCAAGAACTAATGAGGCGGCTGGTAATATTTGGGACTGTGGGGTGGCTGATGATGCAAGAAGTTATTTAACAATGTTAATTAAAAATCCTTCTACGGCATTTAGACCATTAGCTCAGGACTTTTCTCAATCAGTTATTTCTAATTCTGATTCAAAAGGATTTTATATTACAAATAGAACATCATCTAATGTATCAAATGGTTGGAAAAATGGAACAAAAGTAATATCTCCAAATGCTAATTCATTAACAAGAGCAAATTTAAAAATATTTCTTTTATCTTTAAATTATTCAGGGACTGGTGGTGCTGTTTTTTATTCAACAAAAGAATGTGCATTTGCCACAATAGGCGAAGGGTTATCGGATACCGAAGCATCTAACTTATACACAATAATTCAAAACTACCAAACAATTTTAAGCCGAAATATATGATAGTATATAAACTAAAATCACAAGACGTAGACAAGGTAAAGGGCGGACAATTCGCACCTGATTGCTACTTTAATCCCGTTCAAGATGTTGACGGAAACTGGATAATCTCAATAGAAGAGTTAGAAGGTATACAAAATCCTGACTTCATGTTTTTAACTTTAAAAGATGAACACGGTGAGTATGTTAATGTAACTCCTATAGAATACAAACCTGTACCTCCACCTCCGATGCCAGGTGAAGATGGTGCAATTAATTAAATAAAAAATGAAATTACCTATAGATTTTAAAGATTTTGCTAAAGATCCTGTTAAAGGATTGTTATTTATTGTAATATTAGCTGTGGGATATTTATATTTTGATAATAAATCAAGTTATAAAGATCAATTAACTGAATATAAAGAACAATATATTTCATGTGAAACTAAAGTAAAATCTTTAGAAGAAAAATTAGAAATAAAAACTGAAAAATTAAGACGTGCTGATAGTGTTATGGCAATATCAGTTGCTAGATTAGAAGTATTAAATCAAATAAATAAAGTAAAATGAAAAATATTTTTATAATAATTATTGGTTTATTTGTTTTTTCATGTGCTGAAAAAAAAGTTAAAATTTATAACACATCTATTTTAAAAGATACTATAAATATAAATACAATTAATATTGTAGACAGTACAGACTTACTTATAATTAAAACTAAAAGTCTTATAGATTCAACAAAAAATACTGATAAAAAAGTAAAACAAATAAAAAAAATTGTTGCAGAAAATAAACAATTAAAAGAAGAAATATTATGTGTTAAAAAAGAACGTGATGATCTTATTCAAGAAGTAAACACGCAAAAACATAAAAATATATTTCAACGTGTTATTGAAGCAATTAAAGACACAACTACAAAATAATAAACCAATGGATCATTACTCTATAATAGGTATTGTTATAGCTTTGATTGGGGTATTGAAAGGTAAAGATATCTGGGATTATTTGAAATCCTTGAATGAAACAAAGCAAACTAACAATCAAAAGATACTAGATATCTATAGCAAACAAATTGAAGATTGTGAAGAAAAAAACAAAAACCTTGAACGTAAAACAGATTTGTTGACTACAAGGTTACAAAAACACATATTAAAATCTAAAGGTAAAAAAGATGGCAAAAGCTAGTAAAACATCAAAAAGTGCTAATGTTAAATTAAACTTTGGCAAACGTAAAACAGGTAAGTATAAAAAATCAACTGGTCCTAAAGAAAAAGCTGTTAAAGCTAAATACAGGGGTCAAGGCAGATAATTAAACATATGATAGACTTTAGCAAATTAAAAGGTGTAGTTCCTGAAGCAGTATTAAATGCTTTACCAAATACATGTAGTAAATTTAATATTACTACAGGTTTAAGGTTAGCGCATTTTCTTTCACAATGTGCACATGAGTCAGGTAACTTTAAAGCAGTAACTGAAAATTTAAATTATTCACCTGATGGTTTACGTAGGGTATTTCCTAAATACTTTCCTACTTTAGAATCAACTACTGGTTATGCACGTAACCCTGAAAAAATAGCTAATAAAGTTTATGCTAACAGAATGGGTAACGGGCCTGAAACAAGTGGTGAGGGTTGGAAATTTAGAGGAAAAGGTTACATTCAACTTACTGGTAAAAACAACCATGCTGAATTTAGCAAGTATATTGGTGAAGATTGTGTAGCTTACCCTGATTTAGTTTCTACTAAATACCCTTTAGAATCTGCAGCATTTTTCTTTGAGAAAAATAATCTGTGGGCTATTTGTGATAAAGGTAACAGTCCTGATGTAGTTACAGCATTAACTAAACGTGTTAATGGTGGTATATTAGGTTTAGCTGATCGCCTTAAACATTTTAATCATTTTTATAATTCACTAAAATAAAAATCATAAAACAAAAAAAAACAAAAAACAATGAAAAAATTAATTATTTCAATTTTAGCAGTATTTACTGTATCATGTAACAGTACTTCTCAATCAGAAAGCTTAATCTTAGCTGATAGCGTTTCTGTAGACACTGTAAAATGTGTAGCTATACCTACTGTATGTGTAGATAGCATGTGTGTTAAAACTGTTACTGACAGTATTGTAAAATAAATCAATTTAATAAAATGAAAAAGTTTATTGTATCCATGTTTCTTGATGAACGTGGTGTAGTTTCAACAAAACGTATTGTTGGTTTCATGTGTGCATTAATGCTTTGTGTTACCATGTTTGCAAACCAATTTACTCCTGAGCATATTAAACCTAGTGATACTTTGGTTAATACTGTTGGTCTATTAGCATTTGGTTGTTTAGGCTTAACAAGCGTGGATAAATTTTCATTTAAAAAATCTATTGATTCAAAAGAACCTGAAAATGGCTAAGTTTTTTGACCTTACGTTTAATACTAAAGAAGTAATTTATATAGTAGTAGCTGTATCATCCTATATATTTGCTTTAACCAAAATTGATACCAGACAGTCACTAGTTGAAAACAGGGTGTCAAATATTGAAAAGCAATTAGGATATGTTCAGGCAGAATTTAAAACATATCAAATTAAACAAGATGGTGTTAATGCACAGGTCAGGGACAACCTATTTAAAATAGTAGCTGTTTTACCAAAAGAAACACAACTTGAACTTGAATGAGTTCTCTCCACTTAGCGGTGGTCAACATATATCAATGTTCTATAGAGTCATTAAGGGTATTTAACGTACCCTTTTTGACTTTATATAAACCTTAAAGTATGGAAAAACAAAAAACAATAAGATTAGCATTATGGGTAATGATAGGTATAATAATATTACTATTGTTACGGTGGTGTGAGGGTAATGGTATATTAGGTCGTTTTAAGCCTAATACAGACACTTTAATTGTTCATAAGAGAGATACTATCAGAGATACAATAAGTATCGTTAAAATGAAGAAAAAACGTGTTTTAGACTATATTGAAATACCTGTACATGATACTGTATTTAAATTTGATAGCACAGCTTGTTATGAATTAGCTAAATACAGAGTTTACAATGATACTACTAGGGATAAAAATGTAGTTATTTATAGTACAGATACTGTACAAGGGTATTTAAAAGCTAAGTCATTGAGTTACAAGCTTTTAGTACCACTAAAAATATATGATAGTGTTAAGATTGAGATTACAAAAAAAGTACCTGAATTACCTAAATGGCAATTACAAGGTGGTCTTATACTGTCACCTAATGCTGTAAAACCAGTAATTGACTTTACTTACAAAAGAAATAGTTATTTATTAGGGTATGATGTAATGAATAAACAGGTCAATATTGGTTTTAAATACATTATATTATACAATAGATAACATTGCGTATTATGTCATATATTTTTTAATGTTATATTTTTCGTTATATTAAACTAAGGGGAATACCCCAATACTTAAAATTATGGCTTTAACCGTTAGAAAAATAATATCAGATATCAGGAACATTGCAACCAGTGGTTCTAACCCTATTGATTTTAGAATAGAAGATAGTCAAATACTATTCTGGGTTAATGAAACACGTTCAATGCTTATATCTCAAGCTGTTAAAAAGCGTGAGGATATAAATGATTCCTGGTTACAACAAATAACTTGTTTACCTTTAATAAGTGTAGATAAGTCACAATGTTGTGAAATCACAACTGACTGTAATATATTAAGGACTGAAGTAGCACTACCTGATACTGTAGATACTTCATCTGATAACTTTATAGTTAGGGTTGAAACTGACAACGGTACTATTATATCTAAAACAACTCCTTTTGAGTCTAAATATAATAGTTATGGTAAATATGGTAGCAATAAACCTAAATGGTATTTAAAGAATAATTATCTTTATATCATTAATGAAGAAGTCATTAACAGTATTAATGTTACTGCAGTATTTGAAGCACCTGAAGAATTGGCTAGCTATGTATCTTGTAGTGGATCAGCATGCTTTAGTTATGACAGTGAATACCCAGCTACATTAAGAATGGCTAATGATATTACTAATATTGTACTTAAAACTAAGGTGTTTCCATTTTATCAAATGCCTAGGGATACAAGTAATAATGCTAGTGATAACTTTGATGCTCAACCAAATCTTAAATAATGCCATATACAAAAAACATTAGTCTTAGGGATTTTTACCAATTTTACAAAGACAACTGTATTAAAAAAGGTTTAGCTTTTAAATCTTACCCTGAATACAGTAAACTTTTAAAAGATTTTAATAAAAGGGTTAGACATAAAATTATTTATGAAGGTGGTAAAGTACAATTACCTTACAGATTAGGTGAGCTTTATGTTAAAAAATTTGATGTATATTATGATATTGAAAACCAAAAAGGTTGGAAAGTTAATTTTAAAGCATCAAAAGAAGCTAACATGATTATATACTATGGTTCACCATATGGATATAAATGGCAGTGGAATAAAAAGAAATGTATAGTAAAGGGTAAAAAGTATTATAATTTTAAACCGTGCAGGGCTGCTTCAAGAATGATAGCAGACGCTGTGAATAATAAAAAATTAGATTTTTATAACCAATGATCTACAAAAACGTAAGCTTTAAAACTATTTTAAATAAGCTGTATAGGGACTTAAATTTAACTACTGAGATTAATGAAGCTCATGTTGTTGAATGGTGTGCTGAAGTATTAGCTAAAATAGGTGCATATGCTCAATATGAGCAAAACATGACTGTATTACAACTTAGTGATGGTAAGGCTGAATTACCTTGTAATTTTGATAAGTTAGTATATTTAACATGTGGTAATAAACCTTTACACTGGTCTAATAATAGTCAGATACATGATTATATGGCTGACTGTCCTGAATGTAAACAACCCACATGTTGTACAGATTATGCTTTTTATATCCAAGGTACAAAGCTTATTACAGATATAAAAGATACAGAACCTATTACTAAAGTATGTTTAACATATTTAGGTACACCTGTAGATGATGAAGGTTATCCTATGATACCTGATGATGTTTATTTTGCAGAAGCTTGTGCTAAATATGTTACCTATATGTTAGATTACCGTGAGTGGAGAAAAGGTAATGTACCTGATAAAGTATTACAAAAATCTGAACAAGATTATTTATTTTATATTAATAGTGCCAGAGGTTCTGCTAATATGCCTAATGAAAGACAACTTAGAAACCTTAAAAACATTTGGGTTAGACTTATGCCTAACATGAATGATGAAAATCGTTTCTTTAGAAAAATTGATCAACAAGAACGTAGATATAACAAATAATGGAATCAGTTAACATGCTTACAGGTATGAACTCTGACTTATCAAAGTTTATACAAAATAATGATAAATACCTAAAAGGTTTAAATGTTAGACCTGTAACTGAATTTAACGGTTCTAATGGGGCTTTAACAAATGTACGTGGTAATCAATGTGATGTACAATTCCCTGATCTATTACCTGTTTATAAACTTTATTTATATAAAAGTTATTTTAATGGTGTTTTTTTACAAGGTCAAAGTATAACTATTACTATTAATGGTTATACAACAACACCATTTAATATTACTGAAGGTACAAATACACAACAAATTGTTGCACTTTTACAAGCATTACCTAACTGTTATACAGGTACATATAATGCATCTAAAGTATTTGCTGTGGGTTATGATGATGAATATATTACCATATATCAAAACCCTGAATACAATCTTTGTGCACCTATATCCCCAACAAGTATTAATATTAGTTTAGAACAAGTACATACTAATTTAGCATTGTATTTAGATTCTACATTAAAGTGTTTAAACGCTGATGGTGACATTGTCACTATGACTAATACTGTTTATAATCAAACTTGGGTACCTGTACCTCATGTATTAACAAGTAATATTAGTGATGGTATTACTGTTATAGGTTCAACATTTATAAATGATGTTGATTATTTATACACATGTAATTACAACAACCCTTATAAAACAGGTCAGATTTGGTCATTACATTATTCTGAACAAACTGAAATAACAACACTTAAACTATTATATTTTAACTATTTAAACTTTAGTGTTAATTTTCCTATAGCACCTACTGCTACTTTAGGTAGGTATGAAACACCATCAATTCAACGTATTTACTGGACTGACTTTAATAATTATGTTAGGACTTGCAATGTAGCTGATCCTAACTTAATGATTAGTCCTATTGAATTATTTAATATGTTGCCTAGTATACAAATGACTAGACCAACATTAAAAGAGGTTAAAACTGGTGCTGCAGTATCACCATTAAGGGGTGCTACAACATATCAATGTGTATATAAGTTATTTAAAAATAATGGTTCACAAACTAATTTTTCAATAGCTTCACAACAAGTTATACCTTTAGATTTAGATACTGCTACCTTTAAAGGTGCTAATGGTGGTAAATTTTCATCAATAGCTGCTTCAAGTACAGGTACTTCAATTAATAAAAGTATTACTTGGGAAATTAATGAAGTAGATACAAATTATGATACTGTAAAATTTTATGTATTAGTTAGAAGTAATGATACTCCTGAAACATATGATTTTTTTGAATATGAAGAAGCTGCAGTAACATCACCTACTATTACAACAGAATTTAAAAATGATACCAATAAATTAATACGTTTAGATATATCTGAATTTTTAATTGAAGATGGTGCATTAACCCATTGTAAAACTATTGAACAAAAAGATAATTATTTGTTTTTTGGTAATACACGTACAGCATTAAGTCAATATATACATGATTTTGATACACGTGCTTTTAGACATGGTTCTAGTAGTGCTAGTAACAATAATAAAGTAAGGATTGTGTCTATTGATGGTAATACAAATTATGATGAATATGTAATAAGTTCACCATTAGATTATAGTCAAATACCTTTAGATCAAGATAACATATCTTTATTTAATTTAGGTTTTACAAGTTCAGATCACCCACTTTATGATAATACATTTAAATATCAAAGTGATGGTAATACTATTGGCGGCACTGGTGAAAATGTTAGTTATAAATTTGGTGCTATATTGTTAGCTTCAGATACTAGGGAAACTGGTTTGAGTGGTTATGGTAATCAATTTGATCCTCCAAGTGATTCTGTTATAGTTGGTCAAAATCAATGGGGTACTGATAGGGATCTTTCTACAAGTACTCAAATATTTAAACATGGTTATAGACAAGCATCAGGTACTGGTGGTTGGGGTGGTGTAATTACCCCATATTTTCAAAATGGTTCAACAGATCAAAAATATTATACACAAGAAGCTAAAATGACTTTAGGTCTTGAATATTATCAAGATCTATTTAGGTCATACCAACGTAATGAAATATACCGTTTTGCTATTGTATTTAAAAGCAAATTTGGTAATAGTAGTTTTGCTAAATGGATTGGTGATATAAAGTTCCCTGATTATGGTGATTCTTTAGATCCAGCTATGTGCTATACTATGAGTACAACTATGCAATTTACTAGTGTTTATGGTCCACCTGATTTTAGGTCAATGTGGGTTGATGGTAAATATGCATGGTCTGTTGTACCTTTTATTAGGTTTACTGTTACTATACCTACAGCTTTAGCTGATCTTATATCAGGCTATGAAATAGTTAGGGTTAAACGTGAAATAAGTGATCGTACTGTAATGACACAAGGTTTAATTAACCAAGTTGTTTATGGTGTTGGTACTACAGATTTAAATGGTATATCAAGTAATGATACATATTTTTTACCAAGACCTGATTATTCAGATAATGATAATGATGGGTTTTCATCTGGTGATAGTTATTTAAATCCTATAATTACTGATGGTACAGTATATAATAATAGGGCTACAACTAATTTAATGTCTTTTGAGTCTTTTGACTTTAAAGCTAATTTTGCAGATACAAACGCTGTTAATAATTTATTAACTGAAGATGATAAAATAATTATTGTAGAACGTTATAATTCATCTACAGTAGCTGGTCTTGAACCTTCAGGTGATCTTTATACAACATCAGCACCTGGTACTATTATTCCTACTGCACGTGGTACTATAGTTAATGGCTCAGCTTTACAAAATGATTTTACATATAGAATTAATAAATATTATAATATTGCAGCACCACCTACATTATTAGCTGATGCTAATGCTTACCGTATTTGGGAAGCTAAGCCTGTTAGTACACAAGGATTAACTACCTTTAGTAAAGGTGCTGTAAATGGTAAAGCTTATAGAAATCATAGTTATGCTAAATATAGTAATGCTATTCCTACTACATTCAGTCCTAAAATAGATTCTATTGGTACAACTACTACAATATTAAACATGAAGGACAGTTTTAACTGGCCTAATTATTTTGTGCCTTCTCCAGGTGAAACTAATAAAATATATGGGCATTTGCCTACTTATAACTTTGATCAAAATTATGGTACTAATAAATTATTAGCTATTTATTGTAAACCTAATAGTTTAAAAACACAATATGGTGGTAGGACATTTTTTGCTAGAACTAAAAATGAATATGTATCTACTGGTGCTTTTTATAAAGTAAATGAAGCTGGTACAACTAATATTGATACATTTGGTGGTGATATATTTGCAGGTGTACTTGATGTACAAAAAGCAATTAAAGCTTGGAACCTTGGTACTTTTGCTCCTGATAATTTATATGGTGGTAATGGACCATTTGAAATTAATCAAACTAAAAGGTCTGTAACATTTTATTTTCCACATCAATCATCTTTAAACGTTGATTTAAGGACTGGACTTCATGTTAATGCTGATTTAAATGTTGATGATGGTACTAAAGCTAGTTTTTATGATGAGTATGGTTATTATAAAGCTTATTCATTTAATAATGAATCTAAAGTATATTTACCACAACCTTATTTATATACACCTAATAACATTCATATTAATAGGGTACATTGGTCAGTACCTAAAATAAATGGGGCAACTACTGATGAATGGTCTACAATACCTATTAATAGTTATTATGATGTAGATGGTAATTATGGGGCTATTACAGCACTTATAGATGTTAATAGGAACATGTATGCTATACAGGAAAATGCAACAGCATTATTACAAATTAACCCTGTAGCATTAGCTTCAAATCAAGATGGTTTACCTTTAAAATTAGGTACCAGTACTGGTGTTTTAGAAAAACATTTTTATTTAAGTATTGGTCCTGGTACACAACATCAATGGTCTGTATATAGGTCACCTAGTGCATTTACATTCTTAGATATTAAAAGTAATAAAATCTATTTATGTAATGGTCAAGAGTTATCACCTATTTCAGATGTTGCTGGTTTAAGGGGTATACTTAATAAAATATTAAGAAAAGAAATCAGGTATAATGATAACCCAATTTTAAATAAGGGTGTATTAACTACTTATGATTATAAAAATAATGAGTTTTTATATACGTTTGCAGGTATAGATGATAATAACCTTTTAGCACAGTATACAATAGCTTATTCTGACCTTATAAACGCTTTCTCAAGCTTTTATAGCTTTACCCCTTATATTTATATAAACAACCTTAAAACGCTTTATACGCCTTTTAGGACAGGTAATTGGAATAACTTTGTATTTGACCCTGCAAACCCAAATTATGATTACTATATACCTGACCCACCTGCTACTAAAATATTTAGACATAATGTAGGTAGTTATGGTAGTTTTTATGGTACAACATATCCTAGTGAGATTAAAGTATTAATTAATCCTTCACCAGCTAATACTAAAGTATTTGATAATTTACAATGGTCTACACAATCTAATAAGCTTAATAAGATATCTGTTGATGACTTTTTAACGCTTACAGCTATTGATGATGATATTCCATTCCCATTAGATACTTTCACAGCTGTTAGGATATATAATCAATATCAGAATACAGATTGGTTAAATACAGATTTAACACCTGTTACAGGTAACTTACGTAAATTAGAACAGTCATTTAATTTACAAATGCCTAGGAATAAGTTTAATTATGATACTACACCTATTGACACTATGTCATTATTTAATCCTTCAGGCTTAACTAAGACTAGTTTTGGTGAACGTATTAGGGATAAGTATATTATTGTTGACTTGTCTTACAATAATCAAACTAACAACAATTTCATAATTAATTACATTAAATCTTTATTTAGAATATCTGACAGATAACATTGTATATTATATATAATATATAATATTATTTGTTACATATACTAAAAAATACTATATTAATATTATGGCTAAATCTTCAAATAAATGGTTAGAACGTTATACTGATGGTGGTTTATATATACCATTAGAAGGGACTAGCTATGTTGTTAGGCAACAAATATCTAAGCCTAGGACTTATGGGGATGGTGGTAAGTATTTAACTGTTAATGGTGAATACCATAGGGTATATGAAAATGCTGAAGGTGATATAATGGTTAATCATCCTAAAGAAGATAAAGGTAAATGGGATACAATAAATCTTACTCAAAAAGCTAAAGCTAAAACAATAGCACAAGGTATAGCCGCTACTAAAAAATGGCACAGAGAAAATCCTGAATATACTAATGGTGGTTGGTTAAATCAATATGAACAAGGTGGTATTAATCCTTTAGAAGCTGATATAATTTCAAAAGTTATAATGCAAAGGAATAAAGATAAAGACTTTGTAAAAAGAGCTTATGCTGTTGGTGAATACCCAGAATCTAATATGTTTCAACGCAATAGCCCTAATGATTTTGGTGAAAAAGAATCACATTTAATGTCTTGGGGAACAGATGATGAAGGACAAGCTTGGATGTATCCTAGTATTTTTAATCCTAATAATGAAGCTATTAAAGTTCCTAATGAATATGCAGATTATATTTCTTCTATAGGTTATAAAAAAGCTACAGGTATAAAATATGAAGAAGGTGGTTATGCTGATGATTCTGCAGTGTTAAATACTGAAGGTCAAGAAGTTAACACTATGCAATTTGCATTACCAACAGTACCTACTTTTAATTTTGGCAATGGTGATGGTGATGGTGAAGATCCTAAAGATAAAAAAAAGTCTAAAGATAAAAAAACTGATACTAGAACAATAGGTCAAAAAAGACATGATGCATTAGAAGCTGCTAAAACTAAAATCTTAAAAACTGAAAGTCCAGAAAACAAGAAAAAAATGGACATGTTATACAGCACTACTATAGCTGCTGAAAATACATATGGGTATGACCCTAATGCTTATGGTAGAAAAAAACAAACACGTTCACCAATGTCAATTGATAATATTGCATTAGATGAATTGTTTAACCCTAAAGGTGAAAAAAATCGTTATACACTACAACAAAAATTAAATTTTGATTTGTTGAGAAGTTTAGGTTTACCTACTGATAAAGCTAAGTTAAAAGAACTATTAGAAACAGATGATGCTTATGCTGGATTAGGTGCTGCTAAAACACTTTACTATAATGAAGGCGCTTTAAAAAATTTACCTAATCCTACAGATACTGCAGCTTATATAAATTTATATTTAAATGAATATAATAAAAGCGGTGCTTTAAAATATCAAAAAAGAAATGAATTAATTGATAATATTACTAATAAGATGAGGGCTGAAGGTAAACGTAAAACTAAAACTATTAAGCCAGTTGTTAAAAATAAAACTACTAAATAATGAAATCTAAATTATTAAAATTAGCAAACGTTAAATCTGAACAGGAATTTTATAAAAAATATCCTACTGAAGATGCTTTTTTAAAAGCTTTTCCTAAAATGAAAAGTGAACTTAAACAGTTTGCTAATGGTGGACCTGGTGATGGTGACGGTGATTCTAAACGTAAAACTAAATATCCAGTATTAGATGTTAGTAAAATTAAACCTAAAAGTACTGCTGATAGTGTTATAACATGGGCACAATTACCTATTGCTCAAGCAGCTATTGCAAGTAGAATGGCTAAGGGTGAATTTAATAATTTATCAACAGATCAATTAAAAGATTCTGTTAACAATATGTATAAAAGTTTTGGTGTTAATCCTGACTTATTATATAATTCAGGTAAAACAATGGATTCAGCATTATCATATTATAAAAATGAAAATGGTGATTACGTAGGTTTTATACCTAAAGATGCTTATGCTCCTAAAGCTTGGAACCCAGAATATATAACTACTCAAACTAGGTCACAAGCTATGCAATCTTCAAAAGGTAAAAAAGTAAATTCTGATTTTGCAATAATCAATATTAATGATATAACTGGTGATAAAAAACAAGTAACATTACCTGGTAGAGATAGTGAAAGAATAATTGTATCATTAAAAGATAAGGATAAAACTAAACCTTTAATGTTAAAAACAAGAAATGATGCTGCTGAAACTAATCTTTTAAATGCTAATCCAAATTTAACAGGTTGGAATACTGTAAAAAATTATTATAATGATCCATCATTTAATCAAGAAATAAATGCACTTTCCCCTACATCAGAAAACCCAAATAATAAAGTAACACGTACTTTTACTCCTAACTTTATAATGAAGCAAAGAGCATATGGTGGTTTACAAGAATATGCTGATGGTGGTAAAATAATGAAAGATATTGGTGCTGGTGCTTATGGTATTGGTGAAGGTATATTAGATACGGCTACTTTTGGTTTAACAGATCAATTAACTGATAAAGGTTATACAGCTTTGCAAAAAGCTGGTGGTACTACTAATGAAGAAGAACTTAAACAACAAAATGCTATCCGTGGTGGTGGTAATATTGCAGGTGCTGTAGGCACAGCTATATTTACTGGTGGTGCTACTACGGGTGCTGCTATAGGTCAAGGTGCTAAAGGTGCTAATGAAATTGTACAAAACACTAATATAGTTCCTGATGAATATAAACAAACTGCAGGTTCAATAATTAACCTTGCAGGTATGGCTGGTAGTATGGCTGCTGGTTCACCAAGCTCTTTATCAAATCCTGCAGCAACTCAATTTATGAATAGTAATTTTACACAAGGTGTACAACAAATGAATAAATATAAACCTTTTATGAATGCCGTAGGTTTTAGAAACGGTGGTATTCAACAATATGTAGATGGTGGTATGGGACCTAATGCTGAAGTAGAAAAACAAGAAAACACAGTAGCTCCTGATGGCACTTTTACACAATATAATGGTCCATCACATGAAGATGGTGGTATAGAAACAACTTTAGATCAAGGTGAAATGATATTCTCTGATAAATTAAAACCAATAGGTTCTAAAAAAACATATGCTCAATTAAATAAATCGTTTAATACTCAAAAAGAAGATGAGTTATTAAATGACCCTAAAACAAATGCTGTACAAAAATTAACAGCTGCAATGATGCGTAGAGCTAAATTAACACAATCTATTGCTTTATTCCAAAACCAAGAACAACAGAAAGAAGCTAAAGTACAAGCTTATGCTGATAAAATGGGTGTTCCTGTTTTAACTCCTAACAGTCAAGCTGAAGAACAAATGGCTAATGAATCACAAGAAATGGGTGAAGAAATGCCAATGGCTAGAATGGGTGGTATGATTAAACGTGCTGATGGTAGTTATTCTAAACGTGGTTTATGGGATAATATTAGGGCTAATAAAGGTAGTGGTAAGAAGCCTACTCCTGAAATGTTAAAACAAGAAGCTAAGATTAAAGCTCAATATGCTATGGGTGGTCCTACTGATCCTCCTTTAACTCCAGAAGAACTTAAATGGTTAGCTACAAGCTTAAGAGGAATAGAAAGTGCTAAATATTTATCTGGTCGATATCCTGATAATACCATGCCTGGTGGGACAGCGGACAGAATTAAAGAATTAACCGGACCACAAAAACTTCAGTTACAAAAGTATATGCAAAATACTGATGTAATAACAGATATTATAGAAGGTATTACTCCAAATATTGAATTTTTTAACCCTAAGCCAAAAAATAGTAAATTAGCTATGGGTGGTATGATATATGCTAATGGTGGTAGTTTTGATAACCCTGGTTTTAAAGCATTACCTGAAGCTGTACAACAAAAGATTATGGCTAACTATGAAATGGGTGGTATGTTGAAAGATACTGAAATGGATTACACACCTATGGAAGGTGAAGAATACATGGAGTATAAAAAAGGTGGTATATATATTAAACCTGAAAACCGTGGTAAGTTTAGTGCTGCAGCTAAAAGGGCTGGTATGGGCACACAAGCTTACGCTAAACACATTTTAGCTAATAAAGAGAATTATAGTTCAACATTAGTTAAACGTGCTAATTTTGCACGTAATGCAGCTAAATGGCATCATGAAATGGGTGGTTTACAACAATTTGCTGAAGCTGGTATGTATGGTGATCCACTTAAACCAGCTTGGCAAACATCATCAACACCTACAGCTGCATCAGCTGGTATTGCTAATCAAGGTAATACTTTTGTTGCTTCTTCACCAGTTTCAGAACCTAGAAGAAATCTGCTTGCTATTCGTAAATTAGATGAAAGAACTTTTAATAATAATAAACCATCTAATAAATTACTTTCAGGAGAAACAAAGCTTAATTTTGGTCCTAAAATTAAACTTGATGACGATAATTGGTCAAAAAATAATTTAACTTTTAATCCTCTTAAATACAAAGGACAATCTAAATCTGAAGGAGAATCTTTTGATTGGCAAAATGCTGCAGGTATTGCAGGTGTAGGCTTATTAAGTAATGCTGGTAATATATATAATATTGCACGTGGTTTACAAAAACCTGAAGATTGGCAATATGAACGTGCTACAGCACAGTATTTAGATCCTAGTGCTGATTTAGCTGAAAATGCTAGAATGTACCAAGAAGCTAAACGTGCTTCTCAATATGCTTCAGCAGGTAATGCTACTAATTATTTAGCTAATACTGCTGCAGGTAGAGCTGCTAAAATGAATGCTGATAGACTTGTTAGAACTAATTATAGTAATGCTAATGCTCAGATAGCCAATCAGTTAGGTTTATTTAATACACAAATAGCTAATGCTGAAATGAATGCTAAACAACAAGATGAAGCACAACGCAGAAATTTAATTGGTCAAGGTATGTCAGGTATTGGTGAAAATGTATTAGGTTTCACAGGTGATTTAATGCGTATGAATGCTTATAATAATTACTTTGATAATCCTGACTTTAAAAAAACAACTAAAGGTTTACCTACATTAGGTGGTACTAGATCTAGTACTAGAGGTAGTAGTATAGGTAAAACAGGTGTATAATATTAAAAATAATAATTAACTTTATAACATGGCAAATAGATTTGACGTAGGTACTCCTCAAAAGTATGTTAGTATATATCCTTTTCAAGAATTAGCTGCTATAGGTGAAAAACTTAATGCAAGAGCTGGGCAGGCACAACAAAAAATGTCTGCTATTGAAGATGCTATATCTAAAATGGAAGTAGAAGATCAAGTTATTACTGAAGGTTCTACACTAGGTGATCAATATACTCCTGGAGTTCAATGGGCTAGTACTGGTTATGGTCAATTTAAAAATAATTTATTAAATACTGTAAAAACTGCACATGAAGATTTAACAGCTCTTTGGCAAGCAGGTGAAATAAGTATAAGTGATTTAGAACGTCAAAGTAATATATTAAATAAAAATATATTAAAAGATTATAATAAATTAAGTTTAGCTGCTGAAAATAGTAAAGTAATTAAAGAAATTAATAAAAAATACCGTGAAAATCAAGATGTACCTAATTCACCATTTGTATTAAATACTTTAGCTAAAGCTGGTAGTGAATTTCTTAAAGATCCATTTGCATTAAATTATGTTGGTGCTCCTATAGCTAAATTATTAACTGAAATGGATTATGTTAATAAATATGCATCAGGATTTAAAGATAGTGATATTGCACAATTTCAAACTGCTGCTGATAAAAATGGATATATTGATTATGGTAAAATAACTGGTGTTACAGCAGATAGAGTAAAAGCAGTTGCTCAAGATGTAGATACTGATCCTGAAATAGGTTCTCAACTTAAACAACAAGCTTATAGAGATGTTGCTAACATGATGGATCCTAATAATTCAAACTTTAATGTTGCTGTTCAAAAACAGTATGAAGGTTATAAAAATCAATTTATACAATCTGTACTTGCTAAAGCTGTTGGTCAAACTACAACACATAATCTTAAATTTGATAGATTAGGTGAAACTAAAAAGCTTCAAGATGAAATGAATGCTTTACAAGTAAGTGGTTTAATACCTGGAGATCCGCAAACAATTAATATGGATTCTGCTTTTAAAGATATAACATCTTATAATGATAAAACAAAATCTCATGTTTTAAATAGAGATCCTTATATAGTTATGCCTGAAGGTTCACGTCAAAGTGGAAATATATTTTTAAATGAACGTGCTGATGTTTCTTTTTTCAAAAATAAAGAAATAAATCAACAAAATGAAAAAATTAAAAAACAATTAGCTGATATAGCAATACAATTAAATCAAAAAGCACCTACAAATAAACAAGAAGCTGAAAAATTACTTAACGCATATTTAGAAGAAACTAAATATATTCAAGGACAACCAGTAATGGATCCTAAAGAACAAAAAGTAATATCTGAACAATTTAAAAATAATCCTGAAAAATTTAGTATTTATGAAGATGGTTATGGTAAAGAAGCTGTTGCTGCTTTAACTCCTGAAGAACGTAAAACATTTAATGCTTTAACACCAGTATCATTTAAATTAAATAATGGCACATTTATGACTGTTTATAAAGGTTCATACACAGATAAAAATGGTGCTTTAAAACAAATTTATTTAAGAGATATTGATGATACTAAAAATTCTTATGTTGATATTTACGCTAACATAAGAAATAATGCAATGAATATTTATCAATCTAATTTTAAAACTAAACTTGAAAATACAAATTCAGAAGAATATAAAAAATTAAATGCTTTAAATTATAGTTCTCAAGGAGAAAAAATTAAAAAAATTATATCTGGTGCATATGCTGATCAAACAAAATCACTTTTAAAACCTGATGCTTTTATAATAAATGATATGCAACAAGATCGTCAAGGTAATATTTATTATACTATTGTTAAAACTAAAGATGATTCTAAATTAGATCAAAAAAATATTAAAATACCTGATACAGAACAAATAGTATTTAAAATAGTTAATACAGAGCAAGGTCCTACTATGTATCTTGTTGGTAATATATCTCAAGATCTTTATAATTCTGTTACAAATAGTTATATAAAAACAAAAGCTGGACAATCTAATTTTCCACAAAAAAAATTAACTGAATATGTTAATTTTAACGATAATGATTAAATAATCAATTTATTAAAATTATTTAAATGGGCAAAAAACAAAATATTAAGCAACCTATTATTATTGATGGTGTCAAACTTGGTGGCGTTGAACCAAGTGTAAAAGATGTTACAGTATCAGATTATAGTCCAGTATTAACTACATTATCTCCAGATAATACATTTGGTGAATCTAAATATGATCTTGAAAAACCATGGTCTGTTGAAGAAATACAAAGTGGTGATTATGAACTGTATAGAGGTAAAGCTCAAAATGGTTTTGCACAATTAGGTCTTGGCTTACTTAGAGCTACTGGCAAAGCATTACTTGAAGGTGTTAAAACACCTGGTTATTTGTATGCATTAGGTGATGCTATGCGTCCTGGTGTAACATTAGATCAAGCACTTGATAATTCTTTTATTAAAGCTTTTGAAGGTGTTGAAGAAAATATGAAAGAAGCTATGCCTGTTTATCAATCTTATAAATCAGGTAGAGGTGGATTAGTTGATAATTTATTTTCAACATCATTTTGGGGATCTGAAGGTGCTGATGGTGTAGGTTATATGGCTGGTTTATTTATACCTGGTGCTGGTATAAAAGCATTAGGTATGGCTGGTAAAATTGCTAAATTAAGCAGGGGTACTAAGATATTAGGTGGTGCTGAAAAGATAGGTGAAATGGCTGAATTAGGTACTATTACATTAGTTAATACTATAGCTGAAGCTGGTGCTGAAGCTAAAGGATTAGCAGATAATCTTAAAATACAATTTAGAGATAGATTAAATCCTGACTCACCTAATTACAATCCTATTAATCCTAGTACAGGTCAAGTATGGACAGAAAAAGAAATATCTGAAGCTATAGCTGACAATACAAGAAATTTATTTACTGAAAACTTTGCTTTATTAGTAGGACCTAATTTATTAATGAATAAATTTTTATTAGGTCGTTTTGCTAAAGATAAAAAGATACTAGATAGTTTTAGAGATGCTAATGGTAATTTAATATCTAACCCTGTAGTTAAACGTAAATTACTTTCTGAATATGGTAAAAAAATAGGTTTAGGTTTAGGTAGTGAAGGTTTTTTTGAAGAAGGTAGTCAATTTGCACTTGAAAATTATCATAATAAAAAAGCATTTAATGAAACTAATAAAAACCTTTTAGATGGTTTTATTAATGAATACTATAATGGTTTAAGTAACATTGATGGTCAAAAATCAATAGCATTAGGTGCTATACTTGGTGGTTTTGGTGGTGCTATAGGTCAGTACAGACAGAATAAAGCTGAAAGTAAAATGCGTCCTAAAATCAGTAAACTTATTGATATGAATTTTGATGGGTTTGCTGCTGATACAGATATTTATGACAGGGATGAAAATGGTAATATTATTAAAGTAAATGTTGAAAAACAATTAGCTTATTTTGCTAATATGGCTAGTGAAATGAAAGCATCACAATTAGCTGATGCTGCAACATTAGCAGATGATCCTGTATTACATGATCTTATTCAAAGTGATCAATTTGCAAGGTTTGCTGTACCTTTTATTCAATTAGGTGATGTAGGTTTAGAAATATTAGATGAAAAAATTGATAAAGCATCAGAAACTAGAGAGTTACGTGATAATGAATTATTAGGTCAAGATAAAACTAAATTTAAATTAGATTTTAATGAACAGCAATGGAAACAGAATCTTAAAAACAGTGCTAAACAATTAGCAGCTGCTTATAATGGTTCTATTGAATTAGCTAATAAATTACCTTTTCTTGAAGAAGCTGCTGCTAAAAATCCTAAATATGCAGCTGATTACATTAATGTTTTAGCTAACATGATGTATTTTGAAACATCTAAACAGATGTTTTATGTAGAACAAATAAGTAAACTAAATGCTCAAATTTTAGATATAGATAACAGTGATAAAAGATTTTTACCACAGAATGAAGCTTTTCGTGAAAAATTTGTTAAACAAATTGAATCATTAGAAAAACTATTATCAGAATCTAAAGAAAATTATAAAATTTTGTTTGATGAAAATGAACAAAGTAAAGCATATGATGAATATATAAAAGATAGAAAAGAAGAAGAAAATTTAGCACAACAAGCACAAGCTGAAGTTGATGCTGTTAATAATGAATTTGATCCTGTTAATAATCCTCAAGGTGCAGCTAAAGAACAAGCAGCTGCTGCAAGTAATGTTGCTGAAGATCTTAAAAATGAATTTGGTAATACACAAACTAATCCACCAACACTTAATGAAATATTAAATCAAAGTCAAGGTGACCGTGCACCTGCACCTACATTAAGTGATGTATTAAATCAAACTGCTCAACAAACTCCTGTTTCTACAGATGCTAAGAAAGCTGATATAGAAAAAAATTATTTTATAGTTACAATGTCTGGCTCTAGAACTATTGAGCAATTAAAATCAGAAAAAAATCCTGATTTTATAGGAGACTATGAATTTTTAGATTTAGGAGATGGTTTAGTAGCATGGAAAACACCTAAAGATCCAAAATCAACAATTCAACAATATTTAATTGCAGATACTAAATCAAATAGTAAATTAATACATAAAACATCTAAAGATGTAAAAGGTAATTTTGCAAGAATAAATGAACCTAATGTAAAAGCAGATGCTAAGTCTAGTAATGATAATTATGAATTAAGATTAAATAGATTAAATGAAGCTATTTCAAAAATTAATAATGCAGAACTAGCTGCTTTAGAAGGTAGTAAACCTGCTGAACCAATTGCTACTCAAACACCTGTTACATCAACTGTATCTGATGAAGATCAAGATGAAGTATCTAAACAAATAAATAATGTATCAGTTTATTCTCATACTGATGATTATGATAATGTTGATAAAATACCTTTAAACTCAATAGAAGGTAAAATAAAACAACTCTGGAATGATTTCAGAATGCTTTTATTTAAAGGTAAAAAAATAGGTAAACAATATTTATTTGATCGTAATGAAAATGGTTTGCCTAATTATGAAAATAAATCAGGTATTGATGTTACTGCTTTAAATAATTTAAGAAAAGGTGATACTGTTAGATTTGAATCACGTCCTTTATCTGTAGATCCAGATGCTATTGCTATATTAGATTTAAATAATAAACTAATAGGTTGGGTTAGGGCTTCAGCTAAAAAACAATTAGAACAATTAAAAACAAATAATCAGTTAAATACTGAACAAGCTCAAACACTTCAACAATTTGAAGAATGGCGTACAACATTACTTAATAAACTTAAATCAGGTGAAGAAGTATATAGTACAGTTCAAGAAAAAGGTACAGGTAACTTATACACTAAAACTATATTATTACCTACAGGTCAACAGATTGTAGATGCTAATATAGATATATTTAATTCATTTAGAGAAAAAGATACCATACAAAGTAAACCTATATTTGTATATGCAAGTAAAAAAGATGTTACAGGTAGATCAAAATTAGTATTACCTGAAACAACATTTACACCTGAAGAAAATGCAGCTATTCAAAATAGATTAGAAACATTAAATAAATATGATTTAAAACCAGGTCGTGTATTTAAATTAATTAAAGATTTAAATGATGAGTGGAGTTTAATGCCATTATATGCTAATAATATTACTGATGATATTTTTAAAGATATAGTTGAAATATTAAAAAATACAGATAATGAATCTGATATTCAAATACTTAGTCGTGATTTAAATAAATATATTTATAGTACTACTAATGATAATAAATCAGCACCATTATTAATTAAGAAAAATCAAATTAATCAAATTGTTTTTTATTTAGGTACTAAAAGTTTTACATTAGATGATATAAAATCAAAACCTGAAATTTGGAAACAAGTTAAAGATATACTTAAAAAACAAAAACAAAATATAGAGGTAGCAAACCTTAATCAATCATTTCAACAACAAGAGTATGCTAAAAACAAAACCTTGTTAACAAATGTTAATTTATATGAAGGTGAATATTTTATACAACCTTATGTATCTTACGTAACAGATTTTAAAATTAACATAAATCCTAAACCTGTAACTACAACACCAGCTGCAGCTAGTGCTCAACCTAGTACTAATCAACAACAAGTTGATAGGGCTGAACGTTTAAAACGTGCAGCAGCTAGGTATAAAAATCCAGATACTGAAGGTGCAGCATCAGTTAGACCTGATTATAGTAAATATAATGAAAAGCAATTTAAAGCCTTTTTAAAGAAGAAATTACCTCAGCTTAGTATAGCTAACCAAGACCAATTAAATGCTCTTAGAGGGCTTCTAATTGATCCTGTGGGGTATTTTAAAGGTAACCTTATATATTTATTTAAAGGTGCTGGTAATTTAACAGCTTACCATGAAGCATTTCACGGTGTATTTAGGAATTTATTAACAGTAGCTGAGCGTGAAAATATAATTAATGAAGCTAAAAGTAAGTATAAAGAACCTACAAAAGAAGATTTAGATAACTTACAAAAACGTTTAAACAATAATTATACTACTGAACAATTAACTTATTTATATTACGAAGAACAATTAGCTGATGATTTTGCAATTTATACTAATGATAAAAACAACCGTAGCTTACTTAAAAGAATTACAGATGCTATTAGAGCTATATTTGATAAAATACTGTCCTATTTTGATTTATTTGAGAGTGCTAATACCTCAAGTATAAATGATGTATTTGATGCTGTAAATGAAGGTAGATTTAAACAAAGACAATCTATAAGTAATAATGTAGTTAATTTACCTTTGTTTCAAGAAGGTGCTTATTCACCTAAAGCTAAATTAAATATTGGTTTAGCTGATAGAATTAAAGTTGTATCATCATTAGCTGATAACTTTTTAGCTTTATTGAATCAACGTATAGTTAATGATAAATATGCTGATGTAAGTAAAAAAGATTTATTTAATGGTATATATGATGAATTATACAATCAATTAAATGAAGCTTTTGATTTAAGCGATTCAGATTTACTTGGTAATGTTATATTAAATTATGCTGATTTAATTAATCAGGATGTTAAAACTAATTTAAAAGAACGTGGTGTACTTGATAATTTTGATTATGAATTTATTAATAGTGAAGAACGTAATCCTGAATCAAAATCAACATTAACTAATGATGATAAATTAACATTAGCTGTATCTGAAACTGAAGAAACTCAAATTAAAGAAGGTAAAGATTCTAAAGGATATAGAGAACAAACTTCTATTTCAGGTTTAACTACTGCATCTGCACGTATTAAATTATTTTTATCAGCTATACCTGTTTATGAAGAAAATGAAAATGGTGAATTAGTTTATGAAAAAAATGAATTAGGTTTACAAAAATATCATGATTTTAAATCATTATATTATTATATAGAAAAGAACTTAATTGATAAATATACTTTTGAAGAACAATTAGCAGTGTTAAAAAATTTAACATCTTCTAATCCTGCTTTAATAAGTGTATTAAATAAACTTCAAGTTAATCCGCCTTACATGAGTGCTGAAAGATTTGAAATGTTACAAAATGATTTTAAAACTAATTTTAGTAAACAACAACTAGTATACACATTAGTTAAACATTCATATAATCCTGCTAATAATACTATTAGTTTTAAAATAATAGATGCTAATAGAAATAATTTACCTACTAAATTAAAAGAAAGTTGGAAAAATAGTTATACAGTTAATGTATCTGAAAAAGGTTTATCACAACCAGTTAAATTAGAAAACACTCTT
>Ga0315909_10001864_pt1 | contig 27829 bp, 40 predicted proteins | sample LakEriMetagenome_11_FD_203527 | JGI IMG/M metagenome (GOLD analysis project Ga0315909, IMG submission 203527) | Freshwater fungal communities from buoy surface, Lake Erie, Ohio, United States - Buoy 2 MA125 | ecosystem: Environmental > Aquatic > Freshwater > Lake | place: USA: Lake Erie, Ohio... | reverse complement strand
ATACCGCTGCAGTTGGCGGCTTCATTAGTGTCGATTGGGAAATCCACGGCGACAAGCTGCTGACGAATTTGGAGTCGGTCTATATCGACTACCAGTACCAGACACCAGAATATGCAATGCCGCAATACTTTGTGCAGCTGCTGAAGTACATGATTGCCTGGCACATCGCCGAGCCAATTACAGAACAGGGCGACAAGACACTACGCTGGCGGCAGATTGCTGTTGGCGATCCTGCTGAAAATGGGCGCGGTGGATTCTTCCGGCAGGCTGCTGTGATTGATGGCAAGAATCAGCCGGTGCGCGTTATTGAAGATTACACCTTGGTTTCGGTGAGGAACTAATGGCACGCTTCGTTGACTTCACAACGAACTTCTCGACGGGTGAGCTCGACCCGTTACTGCGTGCGCGGGTTGACCTGCAGCAGTATGGCAATGCGCTGGCCAAGGCGACGAATGTCCTGATCCAGCCACAAGGTGGCCTGCGTCGCCGCCCAGGCTTAAAGCATATTTTGCAGTTGCCTAATACCAGTACAGAATCTGCAGGCAATGGCGTGCGCTTGGTGCCGTTTTCATTTTCTGTTGATGATTCTTACATGCTGTGCTTTACGCATAACCGCATGTATATCATCAAGAATGGCGTAGTACAGGCCAACATCAACGGCAGCGGAAACAACTACCTGACCACCACCATTGGCAGCAGTATCGTTGACGATATGTGCTGGACGCAGTCGGCTGACACGCTGATTGTGGTGCATCCTGATTTGCAGCCAGTGCGCATAACACGCACCAGCGACACAGCCTGGACGGCCACCACGATTACCTTTGACAGCATTCCAAAGTACGCATTCAACATTGAGTTTGATACAAACATCGGCTCAACGCTGACCCCATCGGCTGTGTCAGGAAACATCACGCTGACAGCCTCTGCGACCAATCACGACAGCGGCGCAGCACAGGCTGGCACCAGCACTACCATCACGCTGAAATCAACGGCTAGCGCGACCAATGACATCTATAACGGGATGTATGTCACGATTACTAGCGGCACCGGCTCGGGGCAAATTAGGATTATCAAAGACTATGTCGGCAGCACCAAGGTTGCAACAGTAGACGTACCTTGGACGGTAACGCCAAACGGCACCAGCAATTACCTAGTAACTACTTGGACAACAGAATCGGTCAACCAGTACGTCAATGCCAGCCCACAGGGTCGGGCAAGGATTACCAGGTACATATCAGCAACAGTGGTCGAAGCTGTTACCGAATACCCATTCTTTAACACCACGGCCATTGATGCTGGCCGCTGGGAGCTTGAGCACAATTACGAGGATGTCTGGTCGAGCACCAAAGGCTGGCCACGGTCGGTAACTTTCCATGAGGGTCGGCTGTACTTTGGCGGCAGTAAGTCGCGGCCATCGACCGTGTGGGGCAGCAAGATCGGGCTATTCTTTGACTTTGTGCCGTTTGAATCTTTGGACGATGATGCGGTCGAGGCGACGCTAGATACCAATGATCTGAACGTCATCACCGACATCATCAGCTCGCGTGACTTCCAAGTATTTACCACCGGCGGTGAATTCTTTGTACCGCAGCAGGGTACTGATCCGATCACGCCGCTGACCTTCACGTTTAAGAACGTCAGCCGAAATGGGATTAAGCCTGGCACTCGGGTGCAATCGGTCGAGTCTGGCTCGGTCTACATCCAGCGCCAGGGCAAGTCGCTCAATGAGTTTCTGTTTAGCGATACCCAGCTAACCTACATCACCCAGCGGATCTCGCTGCTGTCTGGCCACTTGCTAAAAGGGCCGCAGCGCATTGCCTTGCGTCGGGCATCTAGTACAGAAGAGGCAGATCTGTTGCTAATGACCAACACTAACGATGGCAGCATGGCGGTCTTCTCCATCATGCGCAGCCAGCAGATTACGTCGCCGTCTGAGTACACCACCGACGGTGAGTTTATTGACGTTGGCGTGGACATCACGCAGATCTATGTGGTGACCAAGCGCGTATTCAACGGCACCACAAGGTACTTCATTGAGCGTTTCCAGGATGATCTGTATACCGACTGCGCATTTATTGGCGGGTCGGCTGGCGGCGTTGGCAGTGGCCTGCCGCACATTGGCAAGTCGCTGAACGTGATCACCGATGGCGTGCCGCAGAGTAACGAGACTGTCAGCTCTGGCGGCGCTGTGACGTTTGACCGCGAGAGCACGACGAGCTACGAGGTTGGACTGCCTATTACTGTGTATGCCAAGACAATGCCCGTTGAGATTAAACTGCAGACCGGCAGCCGGGTATCGTTTAAGAAGCGCATCGTTGAGATTAGCGCGGTGCTAGAGGAGACGCAGAATCTGGTGATTAACAACCAGCCGGTGGCATTTAGGTTGCTGGACAATCCGCTGCTGGATGATCCAGAGCCGATCTATACCGGCATCAAGCGGGTCAATGGTGTGCTGGGTTACAGCCGCGAGCAGTCGATTGAGGTGTCGCAGAATCTGCCGCTGAAGATGAACTTGCTCGGCCTTGACTATCGCGTGGCCGTTTACTCGGGAACATAGACATGGCAGCACCTACTGACACAAGCGCATATTGGAATCAGCCCGTAATGCGAAGTGCTCCAGCGGCAGCAAGCGCTGGCAACATTTCGGGCGGGATGATAGTCGCAGGCGCTGGCCTTATTGCATCCTATGGTGCGGCTCAAGCGCAGCTAGCGGCTGGTATCCAACAGCAGACAGGCTACCTGCTGCAGGCACGCGACAACTTGGCGGTGGCCGAGGTTCGCGCAGAAATGTCGGATCAGTATGCGCAGATCCAGGCTGGCCGCATGTTGAAGAAGGCGCAGGTTGAAGCGCAGAATTACCAGATCGCTGGCAACCAGCTGCTGAAGAATTTGAGGGCGACTAATGCCACAGCTAGAGCTCGAGCTGCTGCGTCGGGTGTCGCATTTGGCGAAGGCAGCGCAGCTGCAATCCAGCGCGAGAATGTGCAGGCCACCATGTTTGATGTTGGCATTGCTGATCTGAACGCGCTGACAGCTCGCGTGCTTGGGTTTGAGGATGCGTCTGCGATGATCCAATCGACTGACTATCAGAACTTCCTGAACGTGTTTGCGGCACAGCGCCAGGCTGGTCAGTACACCCAAGCTGGCAAAGCTGCGCGTCAGCAGGCTGGTTTGTTGGCTGGTGCTACATTGACCCGTGGCGCAATAGAGTTTGCCCAAACTGGCTACAGATCATAAGGCAACAACATGGCAACCAGAATTGAATCAGGCCGAATCCAAATAGATGCACCAGGCGGCGTGCCGATGGAGCGCGTTGGGCCGCCACAAGTTGATTTTATGGCTGCAGCCAGAGAAGAGGCTAGAGGCGCAGCCACGATGGCTGACATCATTGACCGTATGTCAACGAGCGTCTTTGGCATGGCCAAGGAAATGGCGCAAGAAGAGGCGCTGCGGTTTGCTGCAGAAAATCCAATTACTGATCAACAGCTCGCGCTTGCCAGAGAGGGGTTGCCATCAGCAATTCCTGGTGTAGGCAAAATGTCCAATGATGTAACGGTCTATGGCAAGGCATTGCAAAAGGCTCGCACGCTGCAGCTGTCTGGTTATTTTGAGATGGAAGGCCGGAACGAATTAGCAAAGCTGCTGGTTGATGTGCAGAACGGCAAAGCATCTTCGACCGATGTTGCAAATAAGATTGCTGTTGTGACTGATGGGTATGCCAAATCGTTAGCCAAGATTGATGGCGAGGCATCCATCAAGCTGCGTGCAACTATGGCAACGCATGGCAACACGGTGCTGAATGCTGCCTATGAGTCTGAGTTAAAGCGCAAGAAAGCGCAGGACATCACCAAGTTTGACTTGGACTTTGACAACACAATGAAGCTGCTAGAGGTTACCGTTTCCAGAGGTTACTGGATTGACCCAGATAACAACCAAAGATCAATCAATGATCTTGTCAAAAATATAGAAGTAAACATTGCCAATCAATCGCTGCTGATCGGTGATGCTGGCGTTCAAAAAGAGTATAGCGAAAAGTTTCGCGTTGCGTTGCGCACGGCAAAAATCAATGCTATGACTCAGCATATTACGGGCAACGAGTTTATGACAGACCCAACTGCCACGCTAAACAAAATAAGAACTGGCGATGTCGGCAAGATGTCTCAGTTATTTAAGGAAATGGTCGCAACTGATTTTGATGCTGTTGCAAAAGTAACTGCCAACTATATGTTGGCCGTCAATCAGAAAGAAGAGATTGCACGACGCAAGCGAGATGATGAGAAGCGTGCTGCAGAAGCAACAGCGATTGATTTGCTTGAAAAGATATATCCAATCAAAGACACCAAAAACCCAACGCGAATAAAACTTGTTGAGCAACTAATGGCGCTGCCGCCAGGATCAATTCCTATTGGCACGATCAAAGATATTCTTGAGCCAGAGAAAGAAGGCGAAGGTAATTTATTGGCTGAATACAATGCGGAAGGTTTAATATTTGCCAACAAACTTACTACAAAAGAGCAGCTAGATAGAATTCCTGGCTTAAACCTAAAGCAAAGAATGTCATTGCAACGGTTGATGAATAAGGAAAATAAATCTGGCGATAGAGAACTAGATTCTGGATTAAACAAACTTGCCGGTATAAATGCCGATCCTGGAACAATTGTTGTGCTTGATAAGAACAGCGAAGAATTTAAGCGTAAGCAAGAATTAAAAACCAGGGTGCTTCAAATACAAGCAGAGGCTTCTGCAAAAGGTGAAACCATAACCGAGCGCCAGATTCTGAATCAGATTGAATCTGAAATCCTTGCAAAGAAAAATACTTCTGAAGCAAAGCAGGCAAAAGATTCGCTGGATTACTTTGTGATTGATAAGAGCGGTCGCGCAAAGCCAGATCGGGATTGGATTACTGGCCCGGTCAATCGACAGACTTTGCCAGCGCTAAAACAAAAAGCTGGAACTGATCCAAAGAAATTGCGCCAGATCCAAGAGATTGAGCGCCTGCTAAAAATATCCGAGGGAGGCTGAAGTGGCATACAGCCAAATTGAACAGCGTTACATGGACATGATTGTGGAGGGGTACTTCCCCACCACGCCACCAGAGCCTGCGCCACAGGAGCCCAGCCTAGAGGGCGTTCAGCTGGCCGCTGGCCCGAGCAAGACGCGCACAGATGCGCCTGCTGGTGCTGGCTTGCCTAAAGCGCCGACCACGCCTGAACAGGCTGCGGAGATGATGCGCAATCTGCCGCTGGCAACGCAATCGGAAATGATCATGCGCAGGATTGCAGAGGATCAGAAGGCTGGCGTTGTGGGCTCTGTCATTCCAAAAGATATGACGCTGCGTGAGAAGCTGGCTTCTGGTATGCAGCAGATGCTGATTGACAACACCGGCATGGACAATGTTCGCGCACGCAGGCTGGCTCAAACCATGTTTGGCGGCGAGAGCTCTGGCGCACCGCTTGGCATTGGCTTGGTTGATGTCACGCCGTTTGTCATTCCACTTGCCGCGCAAGAAGCAGGTATCTCTGCTGGTGAGGCAAGAGAGGCCGCGCAGGCGGGTGAGTATGGCAAGGCCGCATTGAGCTACGGAACTGGCGTGCTGCAGGGGTTGGATGTTGTGCCTGGCGTTGCGCTTGCCGCAAAAGGTGGCAAGGCTTTGGGTGAGGCGCTGGCATCAAAAACCAAAGCAAAAAACAAAATGAAAGCTGGAGGTGCTGAATAATGGCAACCGCACCACTTGAGCAGCGCCTCGGTTCTATCCTGCCTGACGTACCTACAGCGCCGACCGGTGAGGTGCCGCTAGAGCCGTTTCCAATGGAAGCAGCCGCCGATCCGATAGACATGCCGAGCGGCGACCCTGGCTCGCCTAACATGGACGGGATGCAGGTTGCTGGTGTCGGATCGCTTCTCCGCAAGATGGTCACCGAAGCAAAGCCAAGCGCTGGCCGCAGAATCGTTAGCGATGCTGTGCCGGCTGATGCTCTGCCGGAGGCTGCAAAGGTTGGCCGAGTTACCGTAATTCCAGAAGCTGGCGATGTACTGACTACCCAGGTGCAGCAGGCCACAGAGGCTAGAAAAGCAGCTGGTGCCACCAAGGGTAAGCCGAGCCCAACGACAGCCGAGCGTGCTGCTGGTGTGCCTGTTGAGCCGTTCAACCTGTCTCGCTATCAGAGTGAAGATGCAGCTGCCGTGATTGGTGGCGTGGCCGATGCGCTGGGCATTAAGACCAAGCGCGTCACCTTTGATGAGATCAAGAAGAAAGCGGAAGACAGCGGAATCAGCGAGTCTTTTCTCGCTCGCTTGACATCACCAGACGGCACGATGCTGCCGAGCGCTGTGGATACTTACAAGGCTTTGCAGGTGCTGGAGTCTAGCGCTGTTGAGCTTGATCGTTTATTCAAACTGGTTAATACCGGCGCTGCAACTGACATTGATAAGCTGGCACTGCGTCAGCAAATCGCTTTCCACGGCCTGATCCAAAAGGGCGTTAAGGGCATCCAGACTGAGACAGCCCGAGCTCTGGCCGTTATGCGTATGCCACGCGATGGCAAGTCGCAGGCACTGCGCCAGGTACTAGATGAGTTTGGTGGCGACAATGCGCTGACCGATATGGCTCGGTCTTATCTGTCGCTTGAGACACGCGCAGCTAAAAATGCAATGGTCGAAAAGTCTATGATGTCCGGCGTTAAGGATGTCTGGATGACTACATGGATCAATGGCCTGCTATCGTCGCCGGTCACCCACGCAAAGAACATTGTCTCGAACTCGCTGTTCGGTCTGTACCAGATCCCAGAGCGGTTGGTGGCTGGGCTGTATTCCAATTACTTGCCGCAGAAGATCCGGGCTGGCGAGCTGCCGCCAGGGCTGCGCTGGTTTGGTGACAGGGTGCCTGGTAGCGCAGAAGAGCGCATCGAGCTGGATGAGGCGTTGACGATGACGCTGTCGCTGCGCAACGCCCTCAAAGAAAGTTTCGAGCTGGCATCCAAGGCATGGAGTTCAAACGCACCACAGCTGGATATTGCCAGCAAGGTTGAGCTCAGTCGCGCTCCGATGGAAAGCATGGGCGAGACACTGCAGCGCATGACCGGCGCAAAGCAGGACAGCTGGATCGGCAAAGGGCTGGACTACTACGGCACAGCGGTGACGCTGCCTGGTCGTGCGTTGATGACCGAGGACGAATTCTTCAAGGGCTTTGGATACCGTTTGCAAATGAATGTAGTGGCCACTAGGCGCTCAAAGAAAATCTACCGCGATGCAATTGACGCTGGCATGTCAGAGCAAGACGCGACTGCAAAAGCCACGCAAGAATTGCAGGATATGTTGCAAAACCCGCCGAGGGATTTGGATGAGGCGGCGATGGCATATGCCAAGGAAGGCACTTTCCAAGCGGATCTGCCGCCAGGTCTGGCCAAGCTGCAGAATGTCTTTAACCATCCGGCGCTCAAGATTGTGGTGCCATTCTTTAAGACCCCAGCCAACATTGGATTAAATGTTGTGGAGCGCACACCATTTGCGCCACTATCGTCACGCTGGCGGCAAGAGATCGCAGCTGGTGGGCCAGAGCGCGACATGGCGCTGGCCAAGGTATCTTTTGGTTCAACGGTGCTGGCAGGCTTTGCCTTGTGGGCTGCAGAGGGCGGCTTGACCGGTCGCGGCCCGGAGCGCAAAGAAGAGCGCGACGCATTGATGCGCACCGGCTGGCAACCATACAGCATGAAGATAGGCGACGAGTGGTATTCGTTCCAAGGCATGGAGCCGATTGGCGCACTGATGGCCATTGCTGCCGACTACGCCGAGTACGCCAAGCATGAGCCCGATGCCAGCAAGGTCGAGGAAGTTTTCCTGGGCGCGACCTACGGCCTGTATGAGTACCTAAAAGAGCAGCCTTATCTGCAGGGTATCGCTGATGTTGGCAAGCTGATTGGCTTTAATGAGTCTGGCCGGGTAGATGGCGAGAAGATTGTCAACGGCTTGGTCAAACAGTTTGGTGGCTTTGTAATTGGCGGCTCGCCTGGTGGTGTTTACAGCTCGGCTGTGGCCAACATTGATCGCCTGCTAGACCCGACCAAGAAGGACACCAAAGCCAGCCCGGATCTGCCTATGGGCGTGCGTGGGTTTGTCGAGGCATTCAACCAGTACCGCAGCCGTTTGCCTTACTTTAGCGAGTCACTAACAGAGGATTTGAATTTGTGGGGCGACACGATGAAGCGCAGCCAAGGCAACCCGTGGGAGCTAATACTGCCGACTAGGGTATCGCCGGATCAATTTTCGGAGGTAGATGATCTGCTGGTCGAGATCGGCTCGCCAATCGGCGTGCCTGACCGCAAGACATCATTCACCATAGGCGAAGGCGAGGGTTCAGTCTCTGCGCCAGTAGAGCTAACACCAGAGCAACGCAACCGACTGCTGACCATCTACGGCAAAGAGACTGATGCCAAGCAGACAATTCTTAACACCATGACGATGCCAGGCTTTGACCTGTTGCCATTAGATCAAAAGCAGAAGATGGTGCAGAAGGTACACAGCAAATACATGGGGTTTGCAAAACAGAAACTAATGTCGGAATATCCTGAAATTCAAGACAAAATCATGGACATTGGCGAGGCGCGTCAGTCTTTTGGCATCTATTACAAACCAGATTAAGCTAGTAAAATTTTGACAAGGAAGGAATAAATCATGGGCGTGCCAATTAACAATGTGACAAGGCGGGTGGTCTATGCCGCAAGCGGCACTGGCCCGTATAACTTTACCTTTGAGATCCTGGCTGCAGGCGACATCGCGGTCTACAAGGATGACGCGCTGCTGACCCTGACCACCGATTACTCGGTCACGATCAACAGCAACGGCACCGGCTTTGTGACGCTGACGGCGACACCCACGGGTGCGACTCAGATCGCCATCGTCGGCAACCGCACGATCTCGCGCACCACAGACTTTGTGACCGGCGGTGACTTCTTTGCCAACACGCTGAACGACGAGCTGGATCAGCAGACCATCTTCAACCAGCAGAACTCGGAAGGCTTGAGCCGCGCTCTGCAGGCACCGCAGACTGACCCGACCAGCATTAACATGACCCTGCCCAGGGCATCGCTGCGTGCCAACAAGGCGCTAGGCTTTGATGCTAACGGCAACCCAGCCATTGCTGACACGCTCGGCACCAACCGTGGCAACTGGGCGGCGGCTACGCTGTACTACGTCCGAGACATCGTCAAGGACACCACCAACAACAACATCTGGCAATGTATCGTTCAGCATACCTCAAGCGGTTCGCAGCCGATCAACACCAACACCGACAGCGCCAAGTGGACGCTGCTTGTGGATGCTGCTTCTGCTACAACCTCGGCCACCAACGCTGCCAACAGCGCCACGGCTGCTGCTTCTAGCGCCTCGGCTGCTGCGACTTCAGCATCTAACGCAGCAAGCTCTGCTAGTTCGGCATCAACCTCGGCATCTAATGCTTCGACGAGCGCAACTAATGCTGCTAGTTCTGCTAGCACTGCTAGTACGGCAGCGACTAATGCGGCTGCAAGTGAAAGCACGGCCAGCACAGCAGCCACTAATGCCAGTAATTCGGCAACATCAGCCTCAACATCGGCTAGCAATGCGTCAACATCAGCGAGTAATGCAGCAAGCAGCGCGTCATCTGCTAGTACATCGGCAAGCAATGCTTCTACTAGCGCGACCAGTGCATCGAATAGCGCAAGCACTGCAACCACGCAGGCAACGAATGCAGCATCAAGCGCATCTGCCGCAGCGACTAGCGCGTCGAATGCTGCTACCTCGGCAAGCAATGCAGCGAGTTCGGCCAGCACAGCAAGCACAGCGGCTACAAATGCTGCTGCTAGCTACGATGCCTTTGATGACCGTTACCTAGGTGCCAAGTCTTCAGCGCCGAGTGTAGACAACGACGGCAATGCACTGCTGACCGGTGCCTTGTACTGGAACACCACCGGCAACCAGCTCTATGTTTGGACGGGCTCCGCTTGGAATGCGGCTGCATTTACTGCAAGCGGTGGTGTCGTGCAGACCAGCTCGACCGGCTCTGCAATCATCCCATCAGGTACGGATGCCCAGCGTGACGGCTCACCTGCTGCTGGCTACTTCAGATTCAATACAGATTCAGATTCGTTTGAAGGATACGATGGCACCGCATGGGGCGCGATTGGCGGCGGTGGTGCAACAACGCTCACTGTTACAAACCGATCGGGCAGCGGTGTAAGTGTTCCGCTGACTAATGGATTCTTGGCGGTGACTAATCGTGCAGGTTCAACCGTCAACGTACCAGTAACCTAAAGGAAATCATCATGGCAACAAGATACCCGCTGGTGCTTAACGGCACCACCATCCAAGAGCTTCAGTCTGGTGACACGATTATCGGACAGAACTTTGCGCTTACTGACGCAGCTCAAACATTTACCGCAGACCAGACTTTCAACTCGACAAGGCTAAAGCTGGCTGGCTCATCGTCAGGTACTGCAACGCTCAACGCGCCTGCTGCTGCTGGCACCAACACATACACCTTGCCACCTGACGCTTCAACGCTTGGGTATAGGAATGTGCCTCAGTCTGGCTCTGACAAAACTACGTCATACACATTAGCACTTACCGACATCGGTGAGTTTGTGGGTGTCGGCACTAGCGGATCAATCACGATCCCGAACTCGACATTCGCTGCCGGTGACATTGTTTCGATCTTCAACAACACGACAGGCAACATCACGATCACTTGTTCGATTACGACAGCTTACATTGCTGGAACGAATACAGATAAGGATACGATGACGCTGGCCACCAGAGGTGTGGCGACGATCTTGTTTATCAGCGGCACGGTCTGCGTTGTCACCGGCAACGTAACGTAAGGGGCTGACATGAGTGGAATCATGGCAATGCTGCTGGGTCGGATGGGTGGAGCAACCGGTTTTACCATCGTCCAGACGTTCACCGCATCTGGCAGTTGGACTTGTCCGACCGGCGTGACCGAGGTTGAATACCTTGTGGTTGCCGGTGGCGGTGGCGGTGGTGACAACCGAGGCGCTGGTGGTGGTGCTGGCGGGTTTAGAACTGGTACTGGTTTTTCAGTAACCGCTGGAACTGAATATACCGTAACGGTTGGGTCAGGGGGTGCTAATGCTAGTAGAGGCGCTAGTGGAGCAGATTCTATTTTTTCAACAATCACTTCAACTGGCGGCGGCGGTGGTGGAGGGACTAGCTCTGGAAGTAATCAAAATGGTTTGAACGGAGGTTCTGGTGGAGGAGGTGGCTCTAATTTTGCTGGACAGCCGCAAGGTTCTGCTGGTTTAGGCAACACACCGAGCGTTTCTCCTTCACAAGGAAACAATGGTGGAATTACTAGTAGTGACACAAACGGTGCTGGCGGGGGCGGTGGCGCTTCTGCTGCTGGTTCTAACGGTACGCCAAGCCCATCGGCAACGGGAGGTAATGGTGGAAATGGAACAGCATCGACCATTTCAGGTTCATCCGTAACTTACGCAGGCGGCGGTGGCGGTGGAGCATACGCACCTGCTACTGGCGGTACTGGAGGAACTGGCGGGGGAGGAAATGGAAGCCCTAACCAAGGCGATAATGCGACTGCCGGAACTGCTAACAGAGGTGGCGGTGGCGGCGGCGGTGGTGGTGCAGGGCCGACTGGAGGGCCGGGCAAAAGTGGTGGTTCGGGAATTGTTGTTCTTAAGTACATCGCCCCTTCACAGACAGTTTTTACTTTTAGAGGCTCAGGAAATTGGGTTTGCCCAACAGGAGTAACCACAGTTGATTATCTGGTCGTGGCTGGTGGTGGTGGTGGAAATGGCGCTGATTATTTATGGACTGCTGGCGGGGGTGGTGGCGCTGGAGGTTTCCGTACTGGCACAGCCGCATCCGTTACGGCAGGCGTTGAATACGTAATTACCGTTGGTGCTGGTGGTGCCGGTAGAGTATCTTTTGGACAAGCTGGAATCAATGGGAACAATTCTTCTATAGTTGGTGGTTCTTCTCCGTCTGTTTTTGCATCCCCCGGTATTGTTTCCGCTGGTGGTGGTGGTGGCGGTACATACAATGGTGCAGTTGGGAATGGCGGTTCTGGTGGTGGCGGTGGTGCTTTTAACAACACAACCGGAGGAACAGGAAATACACCATCAACTAGCCCATCCCAAGGAAGTAATGGTGGCACTGGTCGCACTGGACAGGATTCAACTGTTGCAGCAGGAGGTGGTGGTGGTGCTTCTGCTGTTGGTGGCAATGCTTCTCCTGCTACGGGTGGAAATGGCGGTGCTGGCACAGCTTCATCAATTTCTGGGTCGTCTGTGACCTATGCAGGCGGTGGCGGTGGCGGTGCGACAACAGGTGGAACTGGTGGTGCTGGAGGAGGAGCTAATGGAGTCGGAGTTGCAACTGCAACAGCAGCTACAGCGAATACTGGAGGAGGTGGTGGTGGCGCATCCGGTGGTGCGAATCCCGGTAACGCAGGAACTGGTTCTGCCGGCGGTTCTGGTATCGTAATTATCAAAATCAACCAATAAAACTATGGAAACTAAAGTCTATCGATTCATGGGCATCGACACGGCAATGCAGTTGCTACGTCCGGGTGCTAAATGGGAAATCTCAAACAACGTATTTACTCGTTGGGATGATCCTAGACCTTGCCCGTCCATTGAAGAAGTGTATTGGGTGATGGACAGAATCAAAGAGTTTGAGGAAAGCATTCCGACCATGTGGCTACCAGAGCAGCTTGAGCAGATGGGCGTACAGATGAAAGAGATTGAGGAAGCCATCGGATGAATATGCACAATCTTTTCCCAACACCTGTGGGGATGTTTGATTTAGACCGTCCGTTGACCAACGAGGAAATGCTGTTCGTTCGCGGTCAGGAAACTAGGCCGAATGAGGGCAACACGACCAGCAAAAATAACTTTGTGCTGCGCGACCCTACGATGACTTCCCTGCGCGGCTGGCTTGAGGACTGTGTGGCTGAATACTTCAAGGCAACCAGCAACCCTAAGCATGACGTTGACCTGCGGATTACGCAGAGCTGGTTTAATTATTCAGAGCAGGGGCAATGGCATCACAAGCACGCGCATCCGAATAGCTTTGTGTCTGGCGTGTTCTATCTGAACACCAATCCAGATGACAAGATTTTCTTCTATCGCTCTGGCTGGCAACAGATTAAGTTTCCACCGGAAGAATGGAACTTGTACAACTCCGAGTCGTGGTGGTTTGAGGCCATCACAGGGCGGCTAATTCTGTTCCCCTCCTCGCTTGAGCATAACGTGCCGACGGTGACGGGTGATGATGTGAGGATAAGCATGTCGTTTAACACATTCCCTGTTGGCGTGGTGGGTGATGAGATGCAACTAACTGGATTAAAACTGGAGGCTTAAATGGCGCACTTCGCTGAACTCGACGCAAACAACGTGGTATTGCGCGTCATTGTAATCGACAACAAGGACACAGCAGACGTTAACGGTATAGAGAAAGAACACATCGGTGCTGCATTCTGTGAGCGCCTGTTTGGTGGCAACTGGAAGCAGACCAGCTACAACGGAAACATGAGAAAGCGCTTCGCAGGTATAGGTTTTATCTATCGCGCTGACACTGATGCGTTTGTTACACCACAGCCTTATCCGTCATGGACATTAGACGATGACGCTAACTGGCAACCACCGGTAGCAATGCCTACTGATGGTCAGAAATATAGCTGGAATGAAACAACTCAGACTTGGGATGCAGTTGAGTAATCATGGAAGACTTGATCACAAAGATTGCCGTTGGCATTGCTGGCCTTGGTGCCGGTGCTTGGGGTATGTACCAGAAGGTGAAGGCCGACAACCGCAACAACCATGCGGCTGATCTTACTGGTGCGGCTTGGGCGCAGGTAGTCACTACCTTGCGCGAAGAAGTGTCACGCCTGTCGGAACGGCTGGCTGCTGTCGAGGAGCAGAACCGTCGGTGCGAGGAAGCGAACGATGCCTTGCGCGAAGAGATCATTAGCATGAAGAAGCAGCTCCACTTGTTCTGATGTGTGGATCCGCTAACGCTACTTGCTGCTGCAAACGCTGCGGTCGCGGCGGTAAAGAAAGGCTGCCAACTTTACAAGGACATAAAAAACGCCAGCGGCGAGGTGTCCGACGTACTGAAGGATTTGCGGGCGCAGTTTGATAAGGTAACAGGTGGCAATCCGACAGTTGAGCAGAAGCAAAAATTTAACGCCGAGGTGCAGCGCGTCCAGGAGATTGCAAAGGCTGACCCAAATGATGTGTATACCGAGATCGGTAACCAGTTGGGTGCGTTGATGGACAGCTACGATGCACTAAGCAAGGCGCTGCTGGCTGAACAGATGGAGAGCAAGAAGGTTTACAAGGGCGAGGAAAGCATTGGCCGCCGAGCGCTGCGTCGAATCATCATCACGACACGCCTGGATGCCATGCTGGCAGAGATACGAGAAACCATGGTGTTCCGCAGCCCGCCAGAATTGGGATCACTTTGGGGTAAGTTCTCTGAGATGTGGGAAACCATTGTGGCCGAGCAAGAGGCGGCGCACGCAGAGGAACTTAAACTGATTCAGATGGCTAGATGGCGACGCAGAAAAAAAATAGCGGAACTAAAGGCCAAAGCAACTTGGATTTCAGCAACCGTTTTCGTAATTCTGTGGGGGGTGCTTTTGATGTGGCTAACGACAAGAAGCGCAACGATGAGGACATCCCTTGGTCATTACTAATCACGGTGATGGCGGTGCTGCTTTGCTTCTTCATTGTCATGCCCATCATTGGCTATATGCTGTACGACCTACACTTTGCCACGCAGGCTGCGGTGTATGAAGTAAAGAAGATGAAACAATTGAGGCGTGAAATACTAGAGGAACGAAATCTATACAGGGGTAATTGATGCTGACTGAAAGCCAACTGAAGCAGATGATTCCTGGCAACAAGCACGTTAGCTACTGGCACAACGCGCTCGAGCAACTGCTGCCTGACTACGACATCAACACCCCGCAGCGGATTGCTGCCTTCATTGCGCAGTGTGCGCATGAGTCTGGCAACTTCACCACGCTCAAAGAGAATCTTAATTACAAATGGGAAACCCTGCGCAGGTTATTCCCAAAATATTTTTCCACCGATGATGTCGCCAAAGAATATGCCAGCAAACCCAACCGGCAAGAGGCTATTGCGAACCGCATATACGCTGGCCGCATGGGCAATGGCGATGAGTCTAGTGGCGATGGCTTTCGCTATTGTGGCCGTGGCCTCATCCAACTTACCGGTCGATCTAATTACCAGGCTTTTGCCGACAGCATAGAGGTGGATGACAGACCGCTCGAAATTACCGAGGTGCCTGAGTACCTGGCTACCTTCGAAGGCGCTGCACAGTCTGCCTGCTGGTTCTGGGAAACCAATAACCTGAACAAGTTTGCCGACGCTGATGACATCCTGGGCATGACCAAACGGATCAACGGCGGCACCATCGGACTGAACGACCGGATCAAGCATTACAAACACGCGCTTCATGTCTTGGGGGTCAAATGAGATACCTGCTGATTCTGCTGCTGCTGGCTGGGTGCGAAGACAGATTCAGATACCCGTGCCAGGACAACAAGAACTGGAACAAGCCTGAGTGCCAGCGACCGACCTGCGCGGTGACCGGCACTTGCCCCGACCAGCTGGTGCCAGCTGCTGACTTTAAGCCGGAGGAACAAAAACCATGAAGTGGACTCCAGATCAAATCGACTCGGTCATCAAGCTAGTCATCGGCACGACGTTCTGTGCTGTGCTGCTGATGATGTCGAGCCTGGCCATGTACTCGGTAGTGTTCGTGACCCAGCCGATGAACTCCATTGCGCCTGCGGATCGCCAGTTCTTTATGTTGCTATCGGACATGTCGAAGTACATCCTCGGTGCGCTGGCAACCCTGTTGGCCATCAAGGGCAAGGACGGCGTGGCCAAACTGATCGACCCACCGCCTGGTGTTAGCAAGGCCAGCGATTGGACTGACCCGCAGCCACCGGCACCCAAGGCTCCGGCCCCAGTGCATCAGCGCGTCGAGCCTATGCTAGAGACTAGCCCACCACCACCCGTGGCGGCAGGCTTCAACGGTAAAGCAGCACCACCAGCAGCACCACAACCTGAACTATAGGGGGAACCATGAACGCTTTTGTACTGATCCGCATGGCCGCAACCGTGGCAGCCAGCCTGCTGTTAGCATTCAACGTCCACGCTGGTGGCGAGATGAAGAAGGTCTGCCGGGAAGATCCGAAGACCAAGAAGGAAGTGTGCCGCGATGTGAAGGTTCATAAAAAATTGGAAGGCACAAAAGTGCCGCCATCAAAATGAATCCTTATTTCATTGCCGGTGCTGTCATAGCTGTCGCACTGGCTGGCGCTGGTGGCTACGTCAAAGGCTCGGCAGCAGGTAAGGCCGAGGTGCAGGCGCAATGGGATCAGGAAAAGGCCAAGCTGGCAGAAGAGTATGCGAAGGCGCAGGCAGCTGCACGCGAGAAGGAACAGCAGCTACAGGCCCAGGCTGACAAGCTGAGAGAGGAATCGTATGAACAGATTAAGGATATTAACGCTCGCTCTGACCGGCTCATTGACAGCCTGCGCAAGCGCCCCGAGCGCCCCGCCGCCCCGGCAGGTGCCGTGTCCAGTACCGCCAGCTCTTGCAGTGGAGCGTCTGGAGCGGAACTGGATCGGGCAAATGGAGAGTTTCTTGCAAGGTACGCCGCCGACGCAGCAAGGCTCCAATCAGCCCTCGACACCTGCATCCGTCAGTACGAAGCAGTGAGGAACACCCCCCGCTGACACTGCGCCCCTCCTGCGCTAACCAAAGTATCAGCGGGTTTTCCCGGCTATCAGTCGGGATTTTTTTCCTTGTTCATTTCAGCGCCCAGCATTCGCAGCCGCTTCTGGTAAGCCTGTGAATGCTGCAGCATGGCACCAGGCTCCATCTGTTTGAACATCGCCTGGTTCGCTTCCTTGAAATTTTTTAGCGCTGTCATCCGGTCACGCTCACTAGCCTTGCCTGCTGACATGGTCTTGTCGGCAAGCGTTTCGTAGGCTGCAGACCACTCAAGCTGGCTGGTGTGGGTTGATTTGACCACTGGCCCGGCATCACCTTTGCTTGGCACCATCAGCTGATAGATGCTTATCACGCCAGGTTCTGCAGCAGGTTCTGCAGATTCTGCAGAATCATTCTGCAAATCAGAATTGGCTTCCTCCAGATCCGGCACATACTCATCCACCGTGGTGGCGATGATTGTTTCCATCACTGCGGTTGGCTCTGGCGGCGCGATCCGATCCAATGGATTGGCTGGCAGCGGCGTGATATTCTTGGCTGGCTGTGGCCGTGCCTCTGGCGGGAAATCCTGCGCCTCTTCGACTGTGATCAGCCCCTTCAGCGCGTCAGGAAACGCGTCACGCAGCGCAAAGCCTCGAGCTCGCATCTGCATCATGCGCTTCGGGTACGCCTGCCACGGCCCCTGCTTGCCCCACAGGCCAGCTCGCTTGGCATCCTCGACCGAGAACTTAGCAATCACCGGCTTGCGACCCTTGCGCTTGGCCACGCACACAGCGGTCGGGTTCGGCGTGCCTTCACCCTCGAAATACTCTTCGATGTCTTCGCAGTGTGGGCTGGCCTGCACCAGCGCCATCGCTGCATCACCGTAGACCGAAGGCTTCCCATTTATCACCGCGATATTTTGTAACGCCTGCATGGGTGCCAGGCCGATCTCTGCACCCCATTGCATGGCCACCAGAATATCTTGCGGCTTGCCGGTGTAGGCTTTGGGTACTAGGCTGGACGATGCCAGCTCTTCGGCAAACTGCCTGGCTTCGGTAAAGGTTGCAGGCGCGAACCCCTGTCTAGTTGTAACGAGATTGGTCATTGTTATCCCCTGGTAAAAATTCATGGATGGTGTAAAGAACTAGCGCGGTGAAGGATTCGACGATCTCTTCGGCCTCTTCCTCGCTGCACTTGGGTATCGTGTTCAACAGCGCAACCACAGCTCTGGCGTGCGCCTCTTCGAGTTTGGTCATAGTGCCTCTTTGATGGACAGGGTTGATTGTCTGATGCTGTATGCGTCCTTCGCAGGCACCACCTTCTCTGGTGTCGCTTTGTAGCTACGCATTGGCCAGCGGATCTCGAAGCGACCGACGGTGCCTTTGGATGCCTGGCCGAGCATGGCTTTGAGCTCGGTCTCTGCTTCGGAGCGTTTGCCTTCTGCCTCTTTGATGGCTGCGTTGGCGGCTAGGATCTGGTCGGCCAGCTGTTCAGCGCGACCAGGTAGGTTGACTACCGCAGCCTCATCAGCTGCCGGGTACATACGGTCGGCATCCTTGCTGTTGGCTGGTGGGTAGTAGTCAATCTCGCCGGTGGCTTTGTACTTCTCAATCTTGTTTTGGAACTCCAGCACCGCAGTCTTGATTGTTTCCAGCGTCTGCTTGTGCGGCTCGAACAAGAAGATCCGCAGCACGGTTCCCTGGTACAGCACGGCCACGGCACCCCATCGGGCCTGCATAATGTCCATCTGTGCCTGCAACTGCACAGGGCCACGGTACAGCGCAGGCATTTCCTCGGGCGACACCGCGGTTAGCTTGGCCTCAAGTACACCATAACCGTCCAGCATGATCTCATCTTGGCCCACCACAATAATGCCGGCATCCATGTCGGTGCGGATCTTCTGCCCACGGCCATGCGCCCAACCGTCCAGGCTGCAAGCCAGCGGTAGCGTCTTATGAAAGAAGGCCGAGTCGAACTCGGTCGAGAGCTCGAGCAGCTCGAGGCGCTTGGCTGTTTCCAGCAGGATCAGGCGCTCGATGCGGTCGCCCCAAGCCATCGCTTCGTTCTGTTTGTCTTCGCGTGGCAGGCCTTTGCTGGCGTTGATGCTGTACTGTAGTTCGTCATTGGGTGTCTGGTAGCGAGACAGCCCGAGCAGCGCTGGCAGGCGGCTGGCGCTCATCATGTAGTCCGGTGTTAGTTTGCCTGACATGTTTCCTCCGTTAGTTTATAGACCCGCACAACGCGAGCGTGGGCGGCTTTGTGAGCGGCTTCTGTGTAGCCGATTGCTGTGAATTTTTTACCCCGGAAAACGGCACCCAAAACCGATGGGTGCAGCTCCGCAGGCAGGTTGATGGCAGCTCGAACATCGTTGATGGACACCGAGCCCTGCTGCCTGCAGATCTGAGCTGCAATTTCCCGGCACTGAGCCAGGAAGTCGCTGTCGCGTTGCTCGAACAATGCCAGCTGGGCATCGCGCAGGATCTGGCCGGTGATCATATGACACCCGCCACAAAGAACATGGCCATGACAACAAAGATCCCGAGCAGAAAACCGTTGAAGAAATCGTCGTTCATGCTGCACCCCGCTGAATAAGGTTGGAAACTTGGGCAGCGCCCCAGGTACGGCCACCGCGAGCAGTCTGCACGCCGCGAGCTGTGAGTGCTGCTGCGATTGAGCGCAGGCTGGTGATGCCTGCACGCTGCAGGTCGGCGATGATGGGCATCATGCGAGCTGCGAATGCGTCAGCGTTAGCACGGCCAGCGGCTGCACCGGCTTCTGCTGCTGCCTGGGGGTTTGGGTTACCGAGTTTGACACCGCGAGCCTTGGCGGCTTGCAGTGCTGCCTTGGTACGGCGGCTGATCTCTTCGCGCTCATGCTGGGCAACCACAGCGCGAATGCCGAACTCAAGCGTGCCAGCGTGCGGCATGTCGGCTGCAACGATCTGAACGCCAGAGTCACGCAGGGTCAGCAGGAACGCTGCCTGGCGCGACAGACGGTCGATCTTGGCAATCAGCAGAGCAGCGCCAGTGGCTTTGCACATGGCGATGGCAGCGGCCAACTGTGGCCGGTCATCGTGCTTGCCTGATTCGATCTCTGTGAAGCTGTGGATGATGCCGTCAGCGTATGCTTTGACTGCGGTGTGCTGGGCTTCGAGGCCGAGGCCAGATTGGCCCTGGCGCTCAGTAGAAACTCGGAAGTAAGCTACATACTTGCTCATGTTTTGCGCTCCTGTATCTCGGTGGCGTTGCGGTCTTGAGTGACCGTAGACAGAGACTCTCATATATCGCCGGTATATGTCAACACCCCAAACCAAAATAATTTTAGGTGCTGTCAAATTGGCAAGCGTTGACGGCGTTACGGTCTTGGAATTATATTCGGGCGATATACAGGGGGGGAGTTATGAAACAGGGCAAGATGTTTTTAATGCGTATGCGGCCAGAGGTAAGGCAGCTGCTAGACCAAGCGGCTGCAGAGCAGCGTCGCACCAGGGTGTCGATTCTGGAAGAGCTGATACTGGAAGCCTATGGCAAGCGCTACCAGAGCACGCAGGATCGGCTGAACAAGCTGCTAGGTGGCGCATGAACGGTCGCGGTAAGCGGAATAAGGGTGCTGCAGGCGAGCGTGAGCTGGCCAAGCTACTGACTGATGAGCTCGGGTTTGTGGTCAAGCGCAACCTGGGCCAAGCCAGAGATGGTGCGGACGACATCACGATCCAGCACTTTAGGCTTGAGGTAAAGCGGCAGGAGCGGTTGCAGATTGATGCCTGGTCGCAACAGGTCGAGGCGTGTGCGCAGCCGCATGAGGTGCCGGTGGTAGTCTACCGGCGCAACGGCCAGCCCTGGCGCGTCTGCCTTTTATTGGATGACTTTATACCTATGCTACGAGATCAATTAGAGGGAAACAATGCAAACCAAACTGAAGCTGGCTGATGACACGATGCCGCCAAAGAAAGAAAAGAAGCCGGATGACACGCCGAGTGTGTGGAACCCAAATTTCAAATATAAGCCAGCAGGCACGGCGATGGACTTAGCCGCCAAGTTCAAGCGCATCCAGCGCGAGCAGGCCAAGGCTGCGAAGGCTAACAAGGTGAGGCGCGTCAAATGATCAGACTGTGGCGAGCGTTCAGGATGTGGCGTTACTCCGGCCTTGGGATCATGGCCTCGGTGAAGCAGGCCAGGCGGTATCTGAGGCGGCATGGTGGCCGCAGGTTATGAGCATTGCCAGCACTGCGACAGGCCGCATTGGAAGCCTCGCACGGTGCTGGTGGACGGCGTTGAAGTCTGCACGCACAGCGAAGCCTGGCGCTTCGAATGCGAGGTGAGGTGGGCTCTGAAGCTGCCGGACAAGGCGAGAAAGCCGAAGGTTACCAAGATGCAATATTTACTCAGTGTCGAAGAGCGGCGCGGCATTGAGGGCAAGACCAAGCTGCGAAATGAGATGTTAAGGAGATATAAGAATGCAAAAACCAAGGAATGACCACCGGCTGCTGGACACACTGATTACTGAGCTCAGAGCTCGCAACGACGCTCACCTGGCTGTCAAGCTGGGCTGGCCGCAGGCGTATGTCAGCAAGATAAGAAACGGCAAGATGGGTGTCACAGCCGAGCGGATCTTGAAGATTCACGACGCGACAGGCTGGGAGATCAGCCGGATCAAGGGGCTGCTATGAATACCAAGTTCTGCACGAGTTGCCAATGCACCAGGGAAGAGGCAGGAGGCATCTACAAGCGCGGCAAGACCACGGCGAGGTGGATCTGTAAGCCTTGCATCGAAAAGCGCTCAGAGAGCCCGTATCGCAACCACAGCGGCCAGATAACGCCAGAGGCGCATGTCAGGAAGCTGGCTGCGCAGCTGCGGTGGCGGTGATGGTGATCGCATTCTTTGGCGTGCTGCTGATGACGATCGGCGGCCTGATTGGATTGGCAGCGATGGCGTTCTACATCGGCCTGCTTGCAGGCGATAAGGAAGACGATTGGAAATAGGAGAAGAACAATGAGCACAGCATTAGAGCGAGTAATCGCGGAGCAGCAGGCAACCATTGACCGCATGGAAGTGACGATTCAATCGCAGTCAAAAACCCTGACCACCATGTGGAAGCAGCACGAGGATTTGTTCGAGGCTGCGGCAAAGCTGGCAGATACCGCAATGCCAAAAGCAGAGGACGAGGCCCAGGCAAAGGCTTATCACGCCCTGCGGCACAGCCTGCGTATGCAGCTGCTGAATACCGGGTATTGCATGGGTTGCTACAGCTTTGTGTGCGAGTGCGACCATGATTACAACTGACGACGTTGGCGACCGCTTTGCCCACCGGTTAGCGATCATGCTCGAGTGTTCGCTTTTGAGCCCTGAGAAGACATGGGATGAAGCGCACGCGCTGCTCGATGAGTACCGGCAGGCTTTGTACGAGCGCGACCAGGCACTAGGCATCCCGTATGTCAGCAGCTTTGGGAAGGATTGATGAGCGCAGCACCCGACAATGTGGTGCAGTTCCAGCTGCCCAAGAAGCCCAAGGTCAGGGAAAAAGAACCGGCACCGGATCAGCGCAAGGTCTGTGTCGTGCCGATCAAGGCGATCAGGGATGCCAGTCTGACAGATGCCAGCATCAGGGTATTGGCGATCCTCTGCAGCTACACCAACCGCGCAGGCATCACCTGGGTTAGCCAGAACCGGCTGGCAGCTGACATGGGCGTGACCAAGCAGGCGATCAGCAAACAGTTTGTCAAGCTGAAGGCTGCAGGCTACATCGAGGTGGTCAAGCGCGGGTTCAAAGGCCAGCGCTCGGACACAGTGCGCGTCGTGTTTGATGAGTCAGTCGATACAGCCACAGCACTGGCAGTCACCAGCCGACATGAAGACAACCGATCACCACAGTTGAAGGAACAAGACATGAAGAAAGAGCAAGAGCTGACACCAGATCCTGAGGGCCTAAAGCGTATCCAGGACATGATCAAAGGCGTTGTCAAACCCATCACACAACCACCACAGGAGTACCAGATGCCGAAGTCAGGAGACACCATCACAGTTGCCAAGATGAAAGCAGAGATTGCTGCAAAAAAGGCATCAAAAGAGAAGCGCATAGTCAACCCAGAGGTTGTCAATGTAAGGCCGCCACATAGTCAACCTAAAGCTGTGGATAAGTCTCACACTGACAACCATACTGACAACCAAGGGGTTGACCATAACCTAAAGAACGAAGGTATAGATAAAGTATTAAGGTTATTTTTAAGTAAAGGTTTTAATGTTTTAAGCAACCAAGAATCAATTCAACACATTGCAGATTCAACAACAGTTGCAGAACTTGAAACACTGATGGATAAGTTGTCAGATCGCTATGCAGCTGAAGGCTTGCCCTTGCCGACCGATGGCGCGATGTTGGCTAACGACTTGATCATGCTGCAATCGGATGAGCTGACGGCACGGCATGGCATTTAAACGCGATCTAAGGTACCTACAAGGCGCGATCAGGGTGCGGGTAATAGGCAGACATGGGTACGCATGGCAAACGGCTCTACGGGGCTGTAATCCAAAGTGTCCAAAGACCAAACGAACGTATGGTGTTTTGACGTGTCCAGAAGGCAGGGGGGGTAACGACGTGTCTGCATTGAAGCGATGCCAGCACGACCTGGCTGCAGGATCGATTGCGTTATCGATCTGGCATCATTCGTTGTAAAAAAGGCACCCTTTGCCCCCTCCCCCGTCATGAGCGCTAGCGGGGGCTACTCACAATTTTTCCCCACTTTTTTGTCTGGTGGGTTTTTTGCAACAACTTAGGAGATTAACAACATGGGATGGGAACATAAGCCGAACTTTGGCAGTGCGTTTATCAACAAGGAAAAGAAGGAGGATTGGCACGCCGCCTACCGTGGTGACGTCATGTTGCCGGATGGTACGGTGCATTACCTTGACTTGAATCCTGCGACCACTAAGGCGGGTGAGCAGTATTTCAAGATCAAGATCGGCAAGGTGAAGTCGATTGGCGCTCCGCCGCTGTCTACGCACAACCAGGCCAAGGGCAATGGCTTCCAGCCGCAGGCTGACGAAGAGATACCCTTCTGATGGCTGCAAAGAAACAATCCAACGTAGTACCGCCCCTGACCAACTGGGGTGGTACTCGCTCGATCCAGCGTCGGTTGGAGCGCTCAAACACCCTGATCCAGAACCGTGAGGCGGTCAGTTACGCTTTGCTGTGCATGGCCAACACCAAGATCACGGACATCATGACCTGGGATGAGGACGGCCAGGTCAAGGTCAAGGCTGCGCACCAGATTCCTGAACACGCCTTGCAGGCGATTAAGAAGGTATCGGTCAGAACTGACAAGGAAGGCAACAGTTTCTTGGACATCGAGCTGTACGATAAGGTGGGTGTCTTGCGGTTGCTGGCCAAGGCTTCTGGCCTGCTGGACAATCCTGACGAGAATGACAAGCCTAGCGTGATTGATGTCAACGTGGTCGCGCCAACGTCTGGCCAATAATGAGTCTTTGGAGGAAACGTGTCAAAAACGAAAGAGCAGTCCAGCAAGACGGTATCGAGCGAGGGGTTGAGGTTCGACTTCAGCGAGAGCCCGGTGATCTACGACTTCTTCCAGAGCAACGCCTTCGTCCAGGGCGTGATGGGGCCGGTGGGTTCCGGCAAAAGCTACGGTTGCGCTGCAAAGATCTTCAAGAAGGCGATTCAACAGAAGCCAAGCCCGATTGATAACATCCGATATTCGCGCTGGGCGGTGGTGCGAAACAGCTACCCAATGCTGAAAACCACCACCATCAAGACCTGGCTCGACCTGTTCCCCGAATCCACCTTCGGGCCGATGATGCACACCCCACCAATCACCCACCATATCCGGCTACCAGCCCGCGGTGAGGCTGCAGGCATCGATATGGAAGTCATTTTCTTGGCGCTAGACCAGCCAAAAGACGTTAGAAAGCTGCTGTCGCTTGAGCTCACTGGCGCGTGGGTCAACGAAGCGCGAGAGCTGCCCAAGGCGGTGATCGATGGCCTGACCCACCGGGTCGGACGCTACCCAACCAAGCGCGATGGCGGTGCCACATGGCACGGTATCTGGATGGATACCAACCCAACAGACGATGATCACTGGTGGCATAAGATGGCCGTCAAGGAAAAGATGACCGGCCAGTACGCTTGGAAGTTTTGGCAGCAGCCTGGCGGCGTGATCGAGGTCGATCCTGAACACCTGCCCGAAAATCCCGAGGCTAACGACCATATATTCGCTGCTGGCAAGTGGTGGAAGGTCAACCCAAAGGCCGAGAACGTCAACAACCTGCCCGGCGGCTACTACCAACAAATGCTGCTGGGTAAGAACTTGGATTGGATCAAGTGCTACGCAGGCGGTCTGTACACCTACGTCCAAGAAGGCCGACCCGTCTGGCCTGAATATGACGATTCCACCATGTCGGGTGAAACCGAGCTGTCGCTTGATGTGCCGATTCAGGTCGGTCTCGACTTCGGATTGACCCCAGCTGCCACCATTGGACAGCGTTTACCTAATGGCCGCTGGGTTATCCACCATGAAATCGTGACGTTTGACATGGGGCTGGAGCGATTCGGTATGCAACTGCTGGCCGAACTCAATGCGCGGTATCCACAGCACCAGGTCATGATTTGGGGCGACCCTGCCGGCATGGCGCGTGATGCCATTTACGAGGTGACTGCCTTTGATTTCCTGCGCACACTGGGGCTAAAGGCTCAACCCACTGCCAGCAACGACTTCAAGGTACGCCGAGAAGCCTCCGCAGCGCCCATGCAGCGCTTGATCGACGGCAAGCCAGGGCTGATCGTCAACCGCAACTGCAAGCTGCTGCGCAAAGCTCTGGCCGGTGGCTACCACTTCAAGCGCGTGGCGGTCGGCGCAGGCCAGGAGCGGTTCCGAGATGCGCCCAACAAGAACGAACACTCGCACATTGGCGACTCATTTGGGTATTTGATGCTCGGTGGCGGCGAATATAACCGCATGACAAGAGTTCACAACCTGGGCGGCAAAGCACCCGGCCTGACGGTGGCGAAGATGGACTTCGATATTTTTGCATGAGGTATATCTGCAATATAGCTTTATGGTTGCAACCTTTTGAAAACCCAATAGAATTGCTTGCTATATGAGCGACATTGAGATTGATTTAGACATATCACATCATTTCAGCGATGGCGTATATGCACGCAAAATGCTGTTGCCAGCTGGTCATTATGCTGTGACGCACGCGCATGAGTATGACCATCTAAGCATTTTGGCTGCAGGCCGAGTAACGCTTGAGGTTGATGGTGATAGTCGTGAATTGATTGCGCCGACTTGTGTGACGATTCTGGCAAATAAGCACCACCAGATTGTGGCACTTGAGGATGCCGTTTGGTTTTGCATCCATGCAACCGACGAAACCGATGTCGATAAACTGGATGAAGTATTAATTAGGGGGTAATCATGCCTTGGATTGCAGCAGCAATATTTGCCGGATCTGTTTATCAAGCAAGTGAAGCTAACAAAGCGCGTCGAGATGCTGAACGTCAACAGCAGGCCGCATTAAAGCAACAAGCCGCTGACGCAGCTGCAATGCGCATGGAAATGTCGCGGCAAACTGCTGAGTACGCAAAGCAGGGCGCGTCGCTTGAGCAACAGGCACTAACTGCTAGAGAACAATTCCAAAAGCAGCAGCTCCAGTACCAAGAGAACAAGCTGGAGATGGAAAAGAAAGCCAAGGAAGTGCAGGAAGCTGCTGATGAAGAGCGTCGCAAGGCTGCAGCATCTGAAGCCTCTGCGCTGAAAGCTCGCACCCGTGGTGGCCGCAGAGCGCTGCTATCGCAAGAGCGTCTAACGCCAGAGCTCGGCATCACGTCGGCTGAGTTTTCACCAGGGATGAGGCTGCAATAATGGCAGAGACACTCTATCAAAAGCGCACGAAGGTGCGCAGGATGTCAGACATTGAACGTCTTGCGCAGCAGTATTCAAAAAATATTGAGTCGATGACCGGCCAATATCAGCAGAGCTTTGCTGATTACCAGAAGATGGTCGCCGAGAAGATGGCACCATATGAATCCGAAGTGAAACGGTATCAGACCGAACTGATGCCAGCGTTTGAGTCTCAAAAATCTCAATACCAAAGCAAACTAGATGCTTATAACGTGACTCTGGCTGAGATTGCAAAAGATCCTTTAATTGCAAAAACAGGTACGCGAACTGTTGCGAAGCCTTATTACGACCCGTTTACCAACGTCTTTAGTTATTACCCAGCACAAGAGTCATACACTTATTACGAAAAAAAACCAATTCCAAAATTTACAGAAACAGCACCTAAAGCGCCAACTGCACCAGTTAAGCCAGCCATTGCAGAGTTTGACACTTCACAATTTGCTGCCAAAAAAGCAGAAACAGAATCTGCTTTTAAGCGCGAAGTAGGTGAACGCAAGGCTGCACGCTTGGGCGCTGTCAGCCGCCGCGCAACCCGACCAATGCTACAGGAGACTTAATCATGCCAGGACATTACGACAAAGAAGACAAGATGAAGAGCAAGGTTTCCAAGGTCATGCGCGAGTACAAGGCTGGCAAGCTGAAATCTTCCAGCGGTGACAAGGTCAAATCGCGTGATCAGGCTGTTGCAATTGCGCTGTCTGAAGCTGGCATGTCCAAGAAAGGCAAATGATGAAAGAAGTTTGGGATAAGCCAAGGCCAAAGGGTCTAGGCAAGCCACAGAAGCTATCCGAGTCTGAGAAGCGCAGCGCGATGCGTCGAGCTCAGAAGGCAGGCCGACCCTATCCCAACCTGATCGACAATATGATCGCAGCGAAAGGCAGCAAATGAAGATCGAAATCTCTATCGAAAAAGAGTATGAGGGCGAAGAGGAAGGGATGGTCGAGCTGTCGAAGCTGCCGCCAGCTCTGCGCAAAAAGGTTGCGAAGTACATGTCCACCAAAAAGCCAGAGAAGCCAATGCGCGGCTTAAAGGAAATGATGGACGAGGCAGAGCTTGAGGAAGAGGAAGACTAAATGCCACAGCTGCGCGACCCTGAAGGTGGGCTGACCGAGGCTGGCAGGCGAAAGTTTGAGCGCTCCGGTGAGAGCAAGAACC